>ERZ773108.1595-NODE-1595-length-22049-cov-4.354142_pt1 | contig 22049 bp, 19 predicted proteins | sample MGYA00580570_ERZ773108 | MGnify/ENA primary metagenome ERZ773108 (study PRJEB29015, sample SAMEA2737840) | human gut metagenome | biome: human gut; feature: human-associated habitat; material: faeces | place: China | collected 2012 ...
TGCTGCGCGAGGCAAGGGTGGAAACGGGGCTTACGCTTACCTCGTGGCGCTGCCGCGGAATAGTCACCTTTGTAAACACCAAGTGCGAGTCGGAGTACATGCACCTGTTCACAGCCGACGGCTTTGAGGGCGAGATCAGGACCTGTGACGAGGGCGAGCTTGAATGGATAGACAGAAAAAAGCTCTGCGACCTCACGCTGTGGGAGGGGGATAAGATATTCCTCCGCCTTCTCGAAAACGACGATGAGCCGTTTTTCCTTCTGAAGCTCGGCTACGACGGCGATGAGCTTGTAAGCGCCGTTTTAAACGGGACGAAAATCGTATAAAAAAGCAAGCCGGATCCGTTCGATCCGGCTTGCTTTTTGCTGTCGTGAATATTAGTATGCTACGCCCCAGTAGATCATGTGCTTTGCCTTTTTGCCGCAAATCGGGCATGTATCGCCGAGGTTTTCCTGCTTGAAGGGGATGCAGCGCGAGGACATGCCTGCCTGCTCCTTCATTTTCAGCTCGCAGTCAAGCTCGCCGCACCACATGGTCTTGATGAAGCCGCCCTTTTCCTCCTGGATCTTCTTCGCCTCTTCGAGCGAGTAGGCGGGGTAGGTGTGCTCTTCCATGTTGGCCTTCGCCTTTTCATAAAGGGACTTCTGCACGGCGTCGAGCAGCTCGGGGACCTTTGTATCCAGCTCGTCGAGCGAGAGGAACAGCTTCTCGCGGTCGTCGCGCCGCACGGCGACGCATTGGTTGTTTTCGATGTCCTTCGGGCCGATCTCGATGCGCAGCGGCACGCCCTTCATCTCCCAGTTGGCAAACTTCCAGCCGGGGGAGTTGTCGGTAAAGTCACCCTTGACGCGCAGCCCCAGCTTGGCGAGCCGGTCCACAAGCTCCTGCGCCTTTTCGAGCACGCCGGGCTTATGCTGCGCGATGGGGAGGACGATGACCTGAATGGGGGCGATCTTCGGGGGCAGCACAAGACCGTTGTTGTCGCCGTGCGCCATGATGACCGCGCCGATCATGCGCGTCGTGGAGCCCCAGGACGTCTGGAACGGATACTGCACCTTGTTGTCGCGCCCGGTGAACGTGACGTTATAGGCACGGGAGAACTTGTCGCCGAAGTAGTGGGACGTTGCGCCCTGCAGCGCCTTGTGGTCCTTCATCATGCACTCGCAGGTGTAGGTGGCTTCCGCACCGGCGAACTTTTCCTTCTCGGTCTTGCGGCCGGGGACAACGGGGATGGCGAGGACGTTCTCAAAGAAATCGGCGTAGCACTTGAGCTGCTGCGCGGTCTCGGCCTCGGCCTCCTCGGCGGTTTCGTGGATGGTGTGACCCTCCTGCCACCAGAACTCGCGGCTGCGCAGGAACGGACGGGTCGTTTTCTCCCAGCGGATGACGGAGCACCACTGGTTATAGAGCATCGGCAGCTCACGGTAGGAGTGGAGCACGCGCGACCAGTGGTCGCAGAACATCGTCTCGCTCGTGGGACGGAACGCGAGCGGCTCTTCCAGCTCCTCGCTGCCGCCCTTCGTGACCCATGCCACCTCGGGCGCGAAGCCGTTGACGAGCTCGCCTTCCTTTTTCAGAAGGCTCTCCGGGATCAGAACGGGCATCGCCACGTTCTCGTGGCCGGTCTTTTTGAATTCGCCGTCCATGATCTGCTGGATGTTCTCCCAGATCGCGTAGCCGTAGGGACGCAGGATGGTGAAGCCCTTTACCGAGGCATACTCCACCAGCTCGGCCTTGCGGCAGATGTCGGTGTACCACTGAGCAAAATCAGTCTCCATGTTGGTGATCTGCTCGACCATTTTTTCTTTCGCCATGATATTTCTCCTTTTATAACGGCGGGAGCCCTTCTCCCACCGCGGATTTAACTTTATTATATTAGGTGAGAGCGGCGCGCTTGTCAAGGTTTGTCGTGGGATAAGACTTGACAAGTATTTATTAAATAGTATAATCTAACGATGACAAATTGTAACAGTACGAATGGGAGGTGTCCCACGTTGAACCGAAAAAGCTTCATGGCGGAGCTGCGGAGCCTGCTGGCGTTCCTCGACGCTGCCGAGCGCGACCGTGTCCTCAACCGGTATGAGCGCATGTTTGACGAAGCCGGTCCCGAGGGCGAGACGACGGTCGTCCGCTGCTTCGGCTCGCCGGTACGTCAGGTGCTGCAGATCGAGCGGGAATACCGCGAAGCAGTAGCGAACGGCGAAACGCCGTTTGCCGACGGCGAAGCCGCCGGGCCGGAGGAGGCCGAAGCGCCGGAAGAGACCGAGATCATCGAAGAAGAATACACCGGTGTACATATACTCGCCGAAGAGACCGAGCCGGAGGCAGAAGAACCTCTGCCAGAAGAACTTCCCGAAGAGCTTATCGAAGAGCAGCCGGAAGAGCCGCTGCCGGAGCCGGAGCCGGAAGAAGAAATCGCCGCGGAGCCGGAGCCTGCCGTGCTGCCGGAGATCGATCTTGACGAGCTGGACTTTTCGGATCTCGGCCTGACGTTCACGAAAAAACCGGCTGCGCCGGTCATGCCTGCCGCGCCGGAGGAAGAGCCGGAAGAGGAAGCGGGCGAAACGCCGGAAGAACCGACGGAGAACGAAGAGCCACTGCCGCTCGAACCGCTGTATCCCGAAGAGGTGCTGCCGGAGGAAGAGGCGGACAAGCCTGCACATCCGGATGCGGAAGAGCCGGCCGGAGAACCGGCGGACGGCGCAGCGGAGGAGACCGCGGACGAAGCGCCGGCGGAGCCGGAGCCCGAGATGCCGGAGCCGGAAGAGCCGGAAACGCCGGACGGCGCGGAGAATGTATCCGAGATCCTGCCCGAGGAAGAGAGCTTCCCGGAAGAAGCGGAAGAAGCGGAAGAAGCGGCCGAGGCGGAAGAGCCTGCCGAAGAGCCGGAAGCCGAAGAAGAGTATGAATACGAAGAGATCGAGACCCGCCGCCCCGTGTCGGGCGGACGCGCCTTTGCCGCGGTCGTGGTCACTATCCCGATGCTGGCGGTATGGGTGCTGCTGTTCGGACTTTCGCTTGCTCTCGGCATTGCCGTTCTGGGCATCGGCGCGGCGCTTCTCGCGGCGGGCGTGTATCTGACCGGTTATGTGTTCAACGGCGCGATCGTCCGCATGCCGGATCTGCTGCTCACGGCAGGCGCGACGCTGGCCGCATTTGCGCTGGCGCTGCTGCTCCTCTGGACCGGTATTTCCATCGCCGTGGCTGGCTGCACTCTCACGGTGCGCCTCACGCGCAGCATTTACCGCGCGATCCTGTATCCGAAGAAGGGGGAAGACGCCGATGAGTAAGGTATGGAGATGGGTTGCCATCGCTTTTTCCGTGCTGATGATCTTCGGCATTGCGCTGCTTGCCGTGGCGTATGCGACCGGCGGCAGCTTCGAGCGCCTGATCCAGACGACAGACATTGCCGATATGACCAAGTTCGTCAGCCGCGACCAGCTTCTGGTCTATGTGACCGCCGTGTTCCGCTTTTTCGGCGCGGCGTAAAAGCACGTTGGGAAACTGCAAAGATTTTATAGGTAAAAAGCATCCGGACAGTGTAAAGCCGTCCGGATGCTTTTTTGCCGGGGAAAACAGAAAATTTACGGAGATTTTACAGGGATTTAACATGTTTTTCTTCTGTTTGGATTTTTTGTAAAATTTTCCTTGCAAATAACGGAATATTCTGGTAACATTGCAGCATCTCTTGGGAGGAACGAAGAGACCGAATCCATCAAAAGAAAGAAAGGAAAGAAAAAATGAAAAAAGCATTTGCCCTGTTCCTTGCCCTCTGTATGATGTTCGCGCTGTGTGCCTGCGGCCAGACCGAGGCTCCCGCGCAGCCCGAGACTCCCGCAGAACCCCAGACCGAAACTCCCGCCGAAGCTCCGGCGGAAACCACCGGCTGGGCCCCCAACGGCCCCGTGACCATGATCGTTGCCTACAAAGCCGGCAACGGTACCGACGTCACCGCGCGCATCCTTGCGCAGTACGCCGAGAAGTACGTCGGCCAGACCATCGTCATCGAGAACGTTGACGGCGGCTCCGGCTCCATCGGCTGGTCTCAGCTCGCCGAATCCGAGCCCGACGGCATGACCATCGGCTTCATGAATCTCCCGAACTTCAACTCCTCCATCGTAAAGGGACTCGGCACCTACACCACCGCGGACTTCGCCGCCATCTGCAACCATGTGACCGAGACCTCTCTCGTCCTCGTGCGCGCGGACGACGAGCGCTTCAACGACATTGACGATCTCGTCGCTTACGCCAAGGAAAACCAGACCGTCGCCTCCACCAACGGCGCGCAGGCCTCCAACCATATCGGTGCGCAGGCGTTCGCAAACTCCGCCGGTTTCAAGTACATCGACCTGCCGCAGGGCAACACCGCGGACGAGCTCACCAGCCTTCTCGGTAAAGAGGCCGACTGGTGCGTGGCGAAGGCCGCCGATATCGCCGGCCGCACCGACGTGAAGCCGCTTGCCGTGTTCTCCACCGAGCGCATTTTCGAGTTCCCCGACGTCCCGACTCTCGGCGAGAAAGGCTACTATGACCAGTGGCTCGGCTCCTCCCGCTGCGTCGTCGCTCCCGCGGGCGTGAGCGAGGAAGTCATCGCGTTCTACGAGGCCGCTTTCAAGGCGACCATGGAAGATCCCGATTATCTCGCGGCTGCCGCCTCCTTCGCTACCGATTATAAGGACGCCGCCACCACCGCCGCTCTCATCGAGCAGCAGCAGAAGTTCACCGAAAGCCTTGCTACCGGTTTCTGGTACGAATAATCCTCGCTGATACCAAAAGCCCGGAGGTATCCCCCTCCGGGCTTCTTAAAAAATTATCGTAAAAAATCCCCGCAGAAATTTCTCACGGGAGGACTCCTGCTTATGAAAATGCAAAAAACCGATATAGGAGTCGTGGTATTCATGTACGCGGTGTGCGGCTTCTTCTATGCTTACAGCTCGAAGCTCTCCGACACGAGCCGTACATACCCGAAGTTCACCATAGCTCTGCTGTTTTTCCTTACGAGCTTCTATCTCGTCCAGATGATATTGAATGCCCGCCGCTTCGGCGTAGAGAGCGGCGTTGACACCGTTTTCGCCGGCTTCAAGCCGGTGCAGTTCATCGTATCGGTCGCGCTGATCCTCGTGTACTTCTTTCTTATGAAGTACGTCGGCTTCTTCGTTTCGACAACGCTGTTCATGCTCGCGTGCCTTCTCTTCCTGCGCGTTCCCATTCTGGCCACGGTCATTTCGATCGTATCGATCGATCTTCTCATTTATCTTGCGTTCGTTCTCTTCCTTGGCGTGCGGCTTCCCGCAGGCATTCTGTTTTAAGGAGGAAATGTGATCTATGCTTGAAACATTGGCTCTTATGGGTCAGGGCTTTGTTAAGGCCCTCACTCTCATCAACCTCCTTGCCATGGTGGGCGGCGTCACGCTCGGCATCATCATCGGCTGTCTGCCCGGCCTCTCGGCGGCGATGGGCGTTGCGCTCATGCTGCCGTTGACGTTTACCATGCCGGCGGACACGGGACTCATCGTCCTCGGCGCCATTTACTGCGGCGCCATCTTCGGCGGCTCCATCTCCGCCATCCTCATCCACACGCCCGGCACCCCGGCGTCTGCGGCAACGGCGATAGAGGGGTACCAGATGACGCTGAAGGGTCAGGCGGGCAAGGCGCTCGCCACGGCCTGCTGGAGCTCCTTCTGGGGCGGCCTGCTCAGCTGCATCTCCCTGTACTTCTTCGCCCCGCTGCTTGCCCAGCTCGCGCTGAAATTCATGTCGGCGGAAAAGTTCTGGCTCGGTATCTTCGGCCTTACGATCATCGCCGGCGTTTCGAGCAAGTCCATCGTCAAGGGCCTCATGTCCGGCGCGCTCGGCCTGCTCCTTTCCACAATCGGCCTTGACCCCATCGACGGCACCAAGCGCTTCATGTTCGGCCATGCGTTCCTTGCCGAGGGCATCAACACGACGTGCGCGCTCATCGGCCTATTCTCCATGTCGCAGGTGCTCATCCTTGCCGAGAAGAAAATCAAGGAGCGCCAGAAGGCCTCCAAATTCTCCGATAAGATCCGTCTTACCAAATCGGAGAAGAAGATGCTCGCGCCGACGGTCATCCGTTCCTGGATCATCGGCAACATCATCGGCATTCTTCCGGGCGCGGGCGCGTCCATCGCCTGCTTCATGGGCTACAATAACGCCAAGCAGTTCTCCAAGCACAAGGAGGACTTCGGCCACGGCGCCATCGAAGGCGTCTGCGGCTCGGAAGCGGCCAACAACGCCGTTACCGGCGGCTCGCTGATCCCGATGCTGACGCTTGGCATCCCCGGCGAATCCGTCACGGCGGTTCTGATGGGCGGTCTTATCATTCAGGGTCTCACCCCGGGCCCCGAGCTCTTCACCAAGCACGCGGCGATGACCTACACGTTCTTCGCGGGCTTTGTTCTCGTGCAGTTCTTCATGCTGTTCATCGGCATGCTCGGCTGCCGCGGCTTTGCGCAGATCTCCCGCCTGTCCGACGCCATTCTGATCCCCTGCGTCACGGTGCTCTGCTTCATCGGCTCCTACGCCATCCACCGCAACATGAGCGACGTGGTCGTCATGATGATCTTCGCGGGACTCGGCTATCTGATGCGGAAATTCGATCTGAATACCGCGGCGGTCGTTCTGGCACTGATCCTCGGCCCGATCAGTGAAAAGGGCCTGCGCGGTGCGCTGCGCGTCAGCGGCGGCGATATCGGTGTTCTGTTCGCCTCTCCGGTGTGCTGGGTGCTCATCGCCCTGAGCATTGTCGGCATCTTCTCTCCGTTCCTTATGGCAAAGTTCGAGAAGAAGGTCACCGGTACGGACGAGGTCGTCCTTGAGACCGACGAAGAATAAAAATCAAAAACTGCGGATGCTTTTGAGCATCCGCAGTTTTTGCCTGTTCATATTACATATCAGAGAATATACTTGAAAAGCAGCAATATCACGACGCCCGGCACACCGAGCACGCCGGAGACGATCGCGTTGAGCCAGCTCATTTCCAGCGATATCCCGAGATACGAGCCGAAGAAGTTCACAAGGAACAGCATCACAAACCCTCCGACGGCGTGCAGCAGCAGTTTGAACGCCAGCTTGATGGGGGTTTTGAGCAGCTTGATGAAAAAGCCGAGAAAAATGACAGCAACGACAATGACAACGATCGTGGAAGCGGTAGACATGAACGATTCTCCTTTTCTATTCTGGCGAAAAATGGATGGAATGACAAAACCGGCGCGGCATATACTATGCTCGGTGGCGGTCAACAGCCGCCGCAAGCCGAAGAGACGGGAAAGAGAAAACTCTCTCGACGGGCGGAGTCTGATTCGTTAGACTCCGCTTGATTTTTTTATCGAGGTATACTATACTATATAGCGCTTTTTTACGGAAACCAAAACCACTATATATGGAGAAACCAGATGGCAACAGCAAAACCGCAGGAATACGGCAACGAAAGCATTTCCCAGCTCAAGGGCGCCGACCGGGTGCGCAAGCGTCCGGGCGTTATCTTCGGCTCCGACGGGCTGGACGGCTGCGAACATGCCGTATTTGAAATTCTCTCAAACGCCATCGACGAGGCGAGAGAGGGCTACGGCAATCTTATCACTCTCACCTACTTTAAGGACAAATCCATAGAAGTCGCGGACTTCGGACGCGGCTGCCCGCTCGACTGGAACCCGAACGAGAAGCGCTACAACTGGGAGCTGGTCTTCTGCGAGCTGTACGCCGGCGGCAAGTACAAAAACGACGCGGGCGGCGACTATGAGTTTTCCCTCGGTCTCAACGGCCTCGGCTCCTGCGCGACACAGTACGCATCGGAATACATGGACGTGACGGTCTGGCGCGACGGGAACAAATATTCCCTGCACTTTAAGAAAGGCGAGGTTGTCGGCAAGAAGGGCAAGGAGCTCACGACAGAGCCCGCCGACCGGAAGAAGACCGGCACGACGATACGCTGGCGGCCGGACGTCGAGGTGTTCACGGATATCGACATTCCGGAGGAATACTTTGACGACATGCTGCACAGGCAGGCGGTCGTGAACGCGGGAGTCACGTTCCGGCTGCGCATCGAAAAGGACACGGGCTTTGAGACGCGCGACTACTGCTACGAAAACGGCATAGTCGACTACGTAAAGGAGCTGGCGGGGGGCGCAGCGTTTACGGAACCGGAGTTCATCTCCGCCGAGCGTAAGGGACGCGACCGCGAGGACAAGGGCGACTACAAGGTCAAGATATCCGCGGCGTTCTGCTTCTCAAACAAGACGAGCGCCTTGGAATACTACCACAACTCCTCATGGCTGGAAAACGGCGGCGCGCCTGACAAGGCCGTGAAGCTCGCCTTCACCTCGGCAATAGACGCGTATATAAAGCAGTCGGGCAAGTACCAGAAGAACGAGGCCGCGATAAAGTTCCAGGACGTGCAGGACTGCCTGATACTTGTGACAAACTGCTTCTCGACGCAGACCTCCTACGAGAACCAGACGAAAAAAGCGATAAACAACCGCTTCATCCAAACCTCGATGACGGAGTTTTTCAAGGCGCAGTTAGAGGTATACTTCATTGAGAACAAGCCTGAGGCCGACAGGATAGCCGACCAGGTGCTGATAAACAAGCGCAGCCGCGAGACGGCGGAGCGCGCACGGCAGGGCATGAAGAAGAAGCTCTCCGGCAGCATAGATATCGCGAACCGCGTGCAGAAGTTTGTCGACTGCCGCAGCCGTGACCCGGAGCGCCGCGAGATATACATCGTGGAGGGCGACTCCGCACTCGGCGCGTGCAAGCTCTCGCGCGACGCGGAGTTTCAGGGGATCATGCCGGTGCGCGGCAAGATACTCAACTGCCTGAAAGCGGACTATGTGAGGATATTCAAGAGCGGCGTTATCACAGACCTGATGAAGGTGCTCGGCTGCGGGGTCGAGGTCAAGGACAAGCACGTAAAAGACCTCTCAAGCTTCGACCTCAATAATCTGCGCTGGAACAAGGTCATCATCTGCACCGATGCCGACGTCGACGGCTTCCAGATACGCACGCTCATACTAACGATGCTCTACCGGCTCGTGCCGACGCTCATAAACATGGGGTATGTGTACATTGCGGAGTCCCCGCTGTATGAGATAGAATCCAAGGGCAAGACCTATTTTGCCTACTCCGAGCGCGAGAAGGCGGAGATCATCGACTCGCTCAAGGGAGCGAAGGCGAGCATCAGCCGCAGCAAGGGTCTCGGCGAGAACGACCCGGACATGATGTGGATGACCACGATGAACCCGGAGACGCGCCGGCTCATAAAGGTAATGCCGGAGGATATAGAGCGCATGGCACAGACCTTTGATCTGCTGCTGGGCGACAACCTCGAGGGCAGGAAAAATCACATCGCCGAGTTCGGACATCTGTATCTGGACCTGGCGGACATATCATAAATCATGGGGAGACATAGAGAATGAAAAACTACTCGACTTTCACAAACAATTTCACCTACGGCAGGGACCTTGTAAAGAAGCTCGTCATCGCGGCGGCCATCGCGTGCGTGCTCGGTCTGCTCACGCAGAGCAACCCCACATTGCAGCTCATCTTCGTTGTCGCGTCGACGCTCGTATTCATCTACGCGATATACACCATCATCAAGTACTGCCGCTGCCCGAGCTGCAACAAGGTCATTTTCTTCGGTCTGCTCGCGGCAAAGACCTGCCCGCGCTGCAAGCGCAGCCTCACCACCGGCCAGAAGGTCAAGAAGAGCAAGGCGGCAAAATACTGATATCCGGCGCTCCATGCCGGAGATAAGGGCGTAAAGCAATGGCAAAGAAAATACCACAGGAAAAGAAAAGCTACAACAATCCAAACGTCGTCGGCCTGCGCGCCGAGGTATTGGAGCAGCCGATAACCGAAACGCTTGAGACAAACTACATGCCATACGCGATGTCGGTGATAGTCTCACGCGCGATACCGGAGATAGACGGCTTCAAGCCCTCGCACAGAAAGCTGCTGTACACGATGTTCAAGATGGGGCTGCTGACGGGCGCGCGCACAAAGAGCGCGAACATCGTCGGCCAGACGATGCGCTTAAACCCTCACGGCGACGCGGCGATATACGAGACGATGGTGCGCCTTTCGGCGGGCTATCAGGCGCTGCTGACGCCGTTTGTCGACTCCAAGGGCAACTTCGGCAAGGTCTTCTCGCGTGACATGTCCTATGCGGCGTCGCGTTACACGGAGGCTAAGCTCTCCGCGATATGCGCAGAGCTCTTCCGCGACATTGACAAGGACACGGTCGACCTCGCAGACAACTATGACGGGAGCATGAAGGAGCCGTCGCTCCTGCCGACGGCGTTCCCGAACGTGCTGGTGTCTGCGAACATGGGCATCGCGGTCGGCATGGCAAGCCAGATATGCGGCTTCAACCTCGCCGAGGTCTGCGACACGACGGTCGCGTGGCTGCGCGACCCGGAGCATGACCTGCTCTCGACCATGCCGGCACCGGACTTCCCTACCGGGGGCGAGATCATCTACGACCGCGCGCAGATGGAGAACATCTACCGCACGGGGCGCGGCAGCTTCAAGGTGCGGGCGCGCTGGCGCTATGTCCAGAAAGAGAACATAATAGAGATATACGAAATTCCGTATACCACGACCTCGGAAGCGATCATCGACAAGGTCGCGGAGCTTATAAAGACGGGGAAGATACGCGAGATAAACGACATGCGCGACGAGACCGACCTGAGCGGTCTGCGCCTGGCGATAGACCTCAAGCGCGGAGCAGACCCCGACAAGCTCATGCAGAAGCTCTTCCGCATGACGACGCTCCAGGACGCATTCCCATGCAACTTCAATATTCTCGTTGCGGGCAACCCTCGCGTGATGGGCGTGGGCGAGATACTTGAGGAGTGGACGGCGTGGCGCATCGAGTGCATCCGCCGCCGCGTGTTCTTCGACCTGGGCAAGAAGAATGAGAAGCTGCACCTGCTCAAGGGGCTTGAGCGGATACTGCTCGACATCGACCGCGCGATAGACATCATCCGCAACACCGAGCTTGAGAGCGAGGTCGTGCCGAACCTGATGATGGGCTTCGGGATAGACCAGACGCAGGCGGAGTTCGTCGCGGAGATCAAGCTGCGCAACATAAACCGCGAATACATCCTCAAGCGCACCTCTGAGACGGAGGAACTCGAGCGCGACATTGAGGAGCTGGAATCGATCGTCAACAACCGCCGCAAGCTCAAGGCGATAATAATCGACGAGCTCAAGGCGATATCCAAGAAGTACGGTACACCGCGCAAGACCGGCATCGTCTACGCATCAGAGCTCGAGGAGCCGGACGAGGACGAGCAGGTCGAGGACTACGCCGTGACGCTCTTCCTCTCACGCGAGGGCTACTTCAAGAAGATAACCGCGCAGTCGCTGCGCATGAGCGGCGAGCAGAAGTACAAGGACGGCGACGGGCTGGCAGTGAGCTTCGAGTCCACGAACCGCGCGGAGCTGCTGTTTCTCACCGATAAGCAGCAGATGTACAAGGCGCGCGTGTCCGACTTCGAGGACGGCAAGGCGTCCGTGCTCGGCATATATCTGCCGACGCGGCTCAAGATGGACGAGGGCGAGAGCGTCATCGCGATGATAGACCCCGGCGACTATAAGAAGCACCTGCTGCTGATGTTCGAAAACGGCAAGGCCGCGCGCATTGAGCTGTCGGCCTACGAGACGAAGACGAACCGGCGCAAGCTCGTCGGCGCGTGCTCGGACAAGAGCCCGGTGAAGGCCGTGATGCTGATCGGCGAGGAGTTCGACGTCGCCTGCTACTCAAGCGACGGGCGGGCATTGATATTCAACACCGCGCAGCTGCAGCCGAAGACCAGCCGCAGCACGCAGGGCGTGGCGGTAATGAGCCTCAAAGCCAAGCGCGTGTTAGAGCGGGCGCTGCCGCTCAAGGACAGCGATATCCAGAACGCCGCGCGCTACAGGGTGCGCAGCATCCCGGCAGCGGGCGCGCTCATAAAGGGCGAGGACAGAGCGGAAAAGCAGCTGTCGCTCATGGACGAATAAAATAAACAGATACACGAAGGAGAAGCGTATGAGTCTGAACAAGGCCCCGAAGGGTACTCTCGGTCTTGCACTGAAATTCCTCATGATAATTCTCGGCTCGGCGGTATACGCCGTCGGCTTCCAGTTCTTCATGTACCCGAACTCGATAACCTCCGGCGGCATCATCGGTATAGCGATGATAATTAACGAGCTTACAAAGCTGCCCGTCGGTACGATGACGATAATCCTCAACGTCCCGCTCTTCGCGATAGCGTGGCGGCACTTCGGCGCGGGCTTCATGTTCAGCTCGTTTATAGGCATGGCATTAAGCTCCGCCTTTGTCGACCTGTTCGCGCTCTTCGGGATAGTGGCGACGACCGACCCGATGCTCGGCGCAATAATCGGCGGCACGATAAAGGGCGCGGGACTCGGGATAATCTACTTCGTCGGCGCGACGACAGGCGGGGTCGACATCGTGGCAAAGTTCATGCGGCAGCGCTTCGCGTACATCAACTTCGGGACGCTGATACTGATACTCGACGCGGCGATAATCGTGGCCTACGCGCTGATACTCAACAAATACGAGAGCGCGATGTACTCCATCATCTGCATGTTCGCCACCGGGCGGGTCATCGACCTTGTGCTATACGGCATAGACAACTCGAGCGTGTGCTATATAATCAGCACGAAGAACAACGAGATAAGCCATGAGATAATTTCCGGGCACCTGCACCGCGGCGTGACGCTCCTCAACGCGACAGGGGCTTACTCCGGCGAGAGGCACGACGTTATCATGTGCGTCATAAAGCGCCCGCAGATATCTGAGCTCAAGCGCCTTGTGAAAGGCATAGACGAGCACGCCTTCGTCGTCGTGACGGACGCGAAGAACGTGTTCGGCAATGGCTTTGAAAGCATATCCGAGGTGAAATGAAAATGATGAAGCGCCTTGGCGCGCTGGCGGCGCTGCTGCTGGCAATGGGTCTGCTGTGCGGCTGCGGCCTGCTGAATAACGAATATGTCTCCATCAAGGACTACACCCCCTCCGTTCAGGAGGAGAGCAGCGATGACGGAAAGGTCACGGTGAAGAACTTCTCCGCGCTCAAGCAGGCGCTGCTCAAGATGGCCTATGCCGGCAAGACCGAGGGGACGATAGTCTTCGACGCGGCCTACGACGGGGACACCACGGCGGACATGGCAAGCGCCTGCTGGCAGGTGCGCACGCAGGACGCGCTGTGCGCATACTGCGTGGAGAACATGGCGTATGAGATAAACAAGATAGTCACGATAAGCGAGGCGAGCGTCTACATAAGCTATTCGGACGTGAGCGAAGCGGCGGGAGCCATACGGCACCTCGCCTTCTCCTCGGGGATCGACGACATCATCCGCGATGCGTTCTCCGAGGGTGAGAAAAAGCTCGTTGTGCTCATAAGCCGCAGCTCATACAGCGCAGAGGACATGGCCGCCGCAGTCACGCGCGTATACAGGGAGGACCCCGCGCTTGTGCCGAAGGAGCCGCTCGCAAGCGTCAACATGTACAGCGGCACGGGGGCGCAGAGGCTCTATGAAATAAGCATAAACTACGGCATGACGAGCGATGAGCTTGACGCGCGCACGGCGCAGATGCAGGCTATCGACGCATTCGCGGAGCTTGATACCTCCGGGATGAGCGAGGCAGAGCTTGCCTACGCGGCGTGCGAATACCTGATGGAGCACTGCACCGTCTCCGAGGATAAAAGCGAGAACACGGCCTACGCCGCGCTCGTCGGCGGGCGGGCAAACAGCGAGGGCACGGCGCTGGCATACATCGTGCTGTGCCGCGAGCTGGGAGTCGACTGCCGCATCGTCTACGGTCAGGAGGACTGGATAGAGCATTGCTGGAACATCGTGCGCATAGACGGAAGCTACTACCACGTCGACATCACGGCCGCGATAGAGGACGGCGCCGAGGCAGGCTTCCTGATGAACGACGAGATGGCATGGGGACATTACAGATGGGATGTATCGTCCTACCCGAAGTGCTCGGGCGAGCTGCGTTACAGTGATCTGCTTTTTGACGAATGACGCTTGAAACGGCACGGCTTTGATGCTATACTTCATTTAGATAGAAAATATTGGTGTGGAGAATTTATTTATGGACGAAAAGAAAAACTGGGGGCGCGTCATACGCGGTGAGCTGTACGAGCGCTGGCCCAAGGATGAAAACGGCGAGCCGGAGGAGCCGGCATGGCTCTGCAACTGCGCAAATCTCAACATGGGCGATGAGCTGACGATAAATATGCTCGAAGCCTACGGCATCCCCTGCCTGAAGATATACCCCGGCGACGGCGAGTTTGGCCGCCTTGTGCTCGGCATGAGCGGACAGGGCACGGATGTGCTCGTCCCGCAGAGCCTGCTGGAGGACGCGAAGGCGCTGCTCAGCGGCGAGGCAGAGATACCCGAAGAGTAAACACACCGGCCGCGGGCCGGATAAAATAAAACCATATCCCCGGAGGAAACGGGAAAGCAAATGAAAATCTGAAGGGAGTATTCCGCTATGTCAAAGTCCTATATGGAAGAATACCAGCGCTGGCTGGACAGCCCGGCACTCAGCGAAGAAGAGTGGAAGGAACTCAATTCCATAGCCGGTGACGAGAAGGAGATAGAAAACCGCTTCTATGCGCCGCTCGAATTCGGCACGGCAGGTCTGCGCGGCACGATGAAGCTCGGCCTGCACAACATGAACATCCACATAATCCGCCACGCGACCCAGGCCTTCGCAAACGTCATCCTTGCCGACGGCGAGGACGCAAAGAGCCGCGGCATAGTCATCGCGCACGACTGCCGTCTCAACGGCGTGGAGTTTTCCAAGGAGGCGGCCTGCGTCATGGCGGCAAACGGCATACACGTCCGCTTCTTCGACGCGCTGCGCCCGACGCCCGAGCTGAGCTTCGCGGTGCTGCATTACGGCACGGCGGCCGGCCTCAACATCACGGCAAGCCACAACCCCAAGGAATATAACGGCTACAAGGTCTACTGGTCCGACGGCGCACAGCTGCCGCCCCATAAGGCCGAAGCCATCGCAAAGCAGATGGAAGCGATAGACATCTTCACCGGCTTCAAGACCTGCGACTTTGACGAGGCAGTCGCCGAGGGCAAAATAGAGATCATCGGCCATGAGACCGACGAGCTCTTCTTAGAGAACGTCATGACTCAGGCGATCGACAAGGAAGTTGTCAAAGAGGTCGCAGACGACCTGCGCATAGTATACACGCCGTTCCACGGCTGCGGCTACAAGCTCGTCCCCGAAGCGCTGCGCCGCCTCGGCATAAAGCACCTCTACCCCGTTGAGCAGCAGATGGTCATTGACGGCCGCTTCCCGACGGTCGAGAGCCCGAACCCCGAGAATCCCGAGGGCTTCTATCTCGCGGTCGATCTGGCAAAGCGCGTGAACAGCGATCTCATCATCGGCACCGACCCCGACTCCGACCGCATAGGCACGATGGTGCGCGGAGCCGACGGCGAATACAGCGTCATTACCGGCAACCAGCTCGGCTGCCTGCTGCTGGACTACGTCATCAACGCCCGCCGCGCCACCGGCACGATGCCCGAGAACCCCGGCGCGATGGCAAGCATAGTCTCCACCTCGATGGCAAGGACCATATGCGAGAAGAACGGCGTACACTTCGAGGACACCTTTACGGGCTTCAAGTTCATGGCAGAGCTTGTGAACCACTGGGACGCCGCAGGAACATACCATTACATCTTCGCCTTTGAAGAGAGCTACGGCTACATGATAGGCAACTATGTGCGCGACAAGGACGCGGTCACGGCCTCGATGATGGTCGCGGAGATGGCGGCGCACTACCACAAGCTCGGCATGACCCTGCTTGACGCGCTCAAGGCACTGTACGAAAAGTACGGCTATTATAAAGAAAAGACGCTCAACCTCGTCATGCCCGGCGTGGACGGCGTTGAGAAGATGAAGAACCTTATGGCAGAGCTGCGCCGCAACCCGCCCGAGGAGATAAGCGGCGTCGAGGTCGTGCGTATGAGAGACTATTCCGACGGCAGCATCTACGTCGCAGGTCTCGGCAAGGTCGGCACTACCCCGTTCTCCGGCTCTAACGTTCTCTACTTTGAGCTGGCCGACGGCTGCACCTTTATCATCCGTCCCTCCGGCACAGAGCCGAAGATAAAGATCTACCTGCTCGTAAAGGGCAGCGACATGGCGCAGTGCGAGGAGCGCATCGAGAAATACTTCGATTACGCAAACGCACTCGGAAAGTAAATAACAGAAACGATCAATGCCGCCGCTGCCCGGGCGTACCGGCAGCGGCGGCAAATATTTTGGAATGTAAGAAATATCTTAGCTGTAAAATAAAAAATAATCAGGGCAGCACGGCACAATGCGGCAAGAGCAGATGCTGCGCAGCCCAAGAAGGAACTGAGCACATGAAAAAATTCTGGGAGCTTTTTATCGCCTTTGCCCGCGTCGGAGTGATGACCTTCGGCGGAGGCTACGCAATGATACCGATACTCGAGCGCGAGCTTATAGACAAGCGCGGCTGGACGACCAATGAGGAGCTTATGGATTACTACGCAGTCGCCCAGTGCACGCCGGGCGTCATCGCCGTGAACACCGCGACCTTTATCGGCTACAAGCTGTATGGAGTGCTCGGCGGGATAATCGCGACAATGGGCGTCATCTTCCCGTCCCTCGTCATCATAACCGCCATCGCAGGGGTCCTCACGAACTTTGCGGATGTGCCGGCAGTGAAGAGCGCATTTGCGGGGATCCGCGTATGTGTGTGCGTGCTGATATTCAACGCCGTTGTGAAGCTTTGGAAAAAGGCGGTCGTCGACAAGGCGACGCTCGTGCTGTTCCTCGCAGTATTCATACTCTCGGTGTTCCTTGATATTTCACCGGTGGCCTTCGTCGTGCTGTGCGCGGCGGCGGGCATAGTATTCACGAAAACGGGGGTGCGCGGGAAATGAGCCTTTATCTGCGTCTGTTCTGGGAGTTTTTCAAGACCGGCCTCTTCGCCGTCGGCGGCGGGATGGCAACGCTCCCCTTTATGTATGACATCTCCGACAAGACCGGCTGGTTCACGCACAGCATGCTGGCGGACATGGTCGCGGTATCGGAGTCCACTCCGGGTCCGATAGGCGTCAACATGGCGACCTATGTCGGCTTCGTCACGGGCGGCGTGCCCGGCGCGGTCGTCGCAACGGTGGGCCTCGTGACGCCGTCGGTGATAGTGATACTGCTGATCGCACGGGTGCTCAAGGCCTTCCGTGAGAATCAATACGTCGACGCCGGGTTCTACGGCCTGCGACCCTGCTCGGTCGGGCTCATTGCGGCGGCGGGCGTGCTGGTGATAAAGCTTGCGCTGTTCAACACCGAGCTTTACGTGAGCACCGGAGCGCTGCTCGATCTGTTCAACCTCAAGGCGCTCATCCTCGCGGCGGTGCTGCTGGTCGCGACGCGCTGCATAAAGAAGCTCAAGGGGCTGCACCCGATAGTCTTTATCCTCGCCTCGGCAGTGATAGGGATAGTATTCTCATTCTGACTTTTCTCCCCGGTAAACCGGGGAGAAAAAAATTGAATTGGCGCAATATATGTGATAAAATTACTTTATATATAAACAAAGATGCAAATAGGAGGCTGACGTGAAGCACGGGAGACTTGACAGATATACGCCGCGCATAGAAAAGTTAGGCGCGGCTGTCATACTTATTCTGACGATGCTTTTTATGATATATCTGACTGCGTCGGCCTTTTTGCAGACGACGGATATAAGCATCGCCGATCCCTCGGGAGAGTATGCCGAGATATATTCGGACAATATTTTCCTGAACCTGATATTCGTGTTCATCTTCCTTGCGGCGCTGTATATCTTCTACAGGCACGGCATGGAGATAAAGCTGCGGCGGCTGGAGATTGCGCTGCTGTGCTGGACATTTATACTCGGCGCGGCTTTCATCGCCTCGGTCAAGCTGCGCGCGCCGTGGTACAGCGACTCTTTCTATGTTACATATGCCGCGCAGAGAGCAGCCGTCGGCGATTATTCGGCGCTGGAAAATTACTTTGTGCGATTCCCGTTCCAGCTGGGCTATGTGCTCTATTCCGAGGTATTCTTCCGCGTGGCGGGGACGCTCATCCCCGGGCTGCCCGAGGGCTATTACTGCCTTGCATTGCAGGGCGTGAACCTGCTGTGGCTGCTGCTGTGCTACCACGCGCTCATCCGTATCTCCCTGTATATCTACTCAAGCATGCGCATACAGAAGCTCACGGCGCTGCTGCTGTTCTTCTGCCTGCCGGCGGTACTTAGCTGCACCTTCCTCTACGGCAACATTCCTGCCTTCAGCTGCGGGACGGTCGCGGTATGGATGTTTCTCGCCTTTCTCAACAGGAAGAAGCTGAAGTACGCGCTCGTGTTTGCCGCGGCGATGACGCTTGCCGTGATACTGAAGCTGAACCTGCTGATCTTCGCGCTGGCGATAGCGATAGTATGGGTATTCGACGTGATACGCACGCGCTCGGTAAAGTCGCTCATATGCTTCGTGCTGGCGGCGGCGTGCGTGCTCGGCCTCAAAGGCATGCCGCAGCGCATATATGAGGCGCGCACGGGCAAGGATTTCGGCGACGGCATACCGATGATCGCATGGATGGCGATGGGCTTCAGCGAGGGGCACGCAGGTCCCGGCTGGTACAAGGAGGACAACACCGTAAAGTTCTTCACCCACAGCGGAAACGACGCGGAGGCGACGGCGGAGCACGCAAAGCAGGTGATATCCGAGCGCTGCGCAGAATTTGCCGCCGACCCCGGCGAGGCGCTGCGTTTCTTCTCTACAAAGCTGCGCACGCAGTGGAACGAGCCGACCTATGAGAGCGTCTGGATAAATCAGGTGCAGCTGAGCTACAGCGAAAAGGGCGGCTTATACGAGCTGTTCTGCGGACGCGGCGAGCAGTTCTTTAACGGCGTCATGAACCAGTTCCAGCAGCTTATCTTCTTTGGAATGCTGCTGAGTCTGTTTGAGCTGTGGCGCAGGCGCGACATGGAAAGCAGCCTGCTGCCGCTGATAATTTTAGGCGGGCTTCTCTATCACCTGCTGTTCGAGGCGAAGAGTCAATATGCCATGCCATACTTTGTGCTGATGATACCGATGGCCGCCTTTGGCTTCGGCTGGTTCTTTTATCGGATCGAAAACCGCTGAGACGGCGGAGGTATTTTATGGACGACAACAAGACCGCACTGACTGACCGGCTGTGGCTCGGCATCAGCAGGGCGTACAAAAATAATAAAACACCGTTTCTTGCCGCGCTGCTGACAGGGCTTCTGGCGCACGGCTTTGCCTTTACCAATAAGCTTCTGAACCACGACGAGATAGAGTCTCTCTTCGGCAAGGGCGCGACCGTGACCTCGGGCCGCTGGGGGCTGGAGCTTGTAAAGGTGCTGTTTCCCGACTGGTCCATGCCGTGGATATACGGGATCATAAGCGTGGTGCTGCTGGCTGTATCGGTATGCCTTATCGTGCGGATACTCGGCATACAGTCAAAGCCCTTGCAGGCGTTGCTCGGCGCGCTGATGCTGGCTTTCCCCTCGGTGACGGGCACATTCTGCTTCATGTTCACAAGCAGCGCCTATGCCCTTGCTTTCCTCTTCGCGGTCGGGTCGGTGTATGTATACAGGTTCTCAAGGAAGCTACGGCTGCCGCTGAGCGCGGTGCTGCTGGTCGCGGCACTCGGGATATATCAGGCGTATATCTCCGTCGCGGCGTGTCTGTATATGCTGCTGATGATAGAGGACACGCTGGATAAGGACAGCTCCCCGGTGCAGATAGTCCTGTTCGGACTGAAAGCGCTGGCGCTGATGGCCGTCTCGATCGCAATATATTACGGGATAACACAGCTTGTGTTCCTCGTCACGGGAGCGGAGTTCAACAGTTATGTGACAGACAACGTGAACGGGAGCGTCAGTCTCCTGCGCCGGGTGCGCATGGCCTACGACTCGTTCCTCTACGTATTTGAGTTCAGGAACTTCGCACTGATAACGACGGAGGCGTCGCGGTACATACACATCATCCTCGGCGCGCTCATTCTCCTCGGGCTCGGCGCTATAGCGTGGCGGAACCGTAAGCCCCTGAACGCCGCGCTGCTGTTCGTGCTTATCGCCATGCTGCCGCTCGCGATAGAGTGCATGTATCTGATAATGTCGAAAGAGTCTATCCACACGCTGGTGATATACAGCTTCACGGCGGTGTACATGCTCGCGATCATCGTCATCGAGCGGCTGCCGGGGCGCACCGGACGCGCGTACAGGGACGCCGCCGCGCTGCTGATGGCAGTGGTAGTGCTTGTGAACGTGTACTACGCGAACATGGTCTACCTCAAGCTCGACTTGCAGTATGAGAACGCGAGCGCGTTTTACACCTCGCTGTGCGCGCAGATAAAGGACACCGAGGGCTTTGACGAGAACAGCAGGCTTGCTATCATCGGGCAGCAGGATAACCTGATGTACATCCCGGATGAGCTTGACACGGAGCTGATGCTGGGGCCGGCGCACGACCTTGTGAACATCTACTCGCGCGAAAACTTCTTCCGCTATTACCTCGGCTTCGATATCCCGTTTGCGGATGATGCGGAGCTTGAAAAGCTTGAAAATGACAGCCGCGTTGCGGCGATGAGCGAGTACCCGTATTACGGCTCGGTGCAGAAGATAGACGATTATATCGTTGTAAAGCTCGGATGATCAATGGAGGTGCGCGCTATGCCCCTTCCCCGCAAAGCTTCAATGCGTTTCAGAATAGCTGCCGCCGTGCTGGCACTCTCGTTATTGCTGGCAGGCTGCGGTAAAGACAGCTCGGACAAGGTCAAGACCGTGGTCATTGAAAACGGCAATGTCTCGCGCACCGCGGCGGCGGATATCAGCGGGGACTGGTACGGCTGGTGGCGCATGTACGGCACGAGCGGCGAATGGGCGCAGATGGACGGCTGCTGGTGGGACTGCTGCGCCGAGATAAAGAACGGGCGCATACTGCTCTGGGATGAGGATCTGCCGAAGGACAACTACCTCGCCAAGGCGGAGCTGAGCACACGCGGCGGCGATATACGCTGCCTGAGCGGCAGCTTCCTCGACCGCAAGCTCAAAAGCGGCAGCTGGGACATCTCGCTCAGCGAGGACGGCTGCGGCACGCTGATGACTGTTTCCGGGAAATATGACGCCGTAGGCGACGGCAGCTTCAGCTATGAAATTTACCTCAGGCCGTGGGGCAGCAAATGGCCGGAGGATGACGAGGACAAGCTGCCGTATTATTACAAGGACTGGTACCTGCCGCTTATCGAGGCGGGTAAGAATATGCCGGACATCATAGGCGGCAAGAACTGAAAGGGACGCTATGAACACGATGAACATTATCGACCTGCACTGCGATACGCTGATAAAGCTGCACGAGCAGGGCTGCGGGCTGGAGGATGTGCAGGGGCACATCGACCTTGACGCGCTGCGCCGCGGCGGCGCACTGGTGCAGTACTTCGCGGTATACACGCCGACGCACGAGCAGGTACACAAGCATAAGATAACTACCGGGCCGTGGGAGTATTTCAACACCGCGGCCGATATCTTTGACCGGGAAATGGAAAAGCACAAGGAGCTTATCCGCCCGGTGCGCCGCGCGGCAGAGATTCAGGAGAACATGGACGCAGGCAGGATATCCGCGATGCTCACGTTGGAGGACGGCGTGTGCATAGACGGCAGAATGGAGCGCGTGCAGCAGCTCTACGACCGCGGCGTGCGCATGATAGCGCTGACGTGGAACTATGAAAACTCCATAGGCTTCCCCAATTCCGTGGATCCCAAGCTTCACGCGCTCGGACTCCAGCCGTTCGGCTTCGAGGTCGTGGAGCGCATGGGCGAGCTCGGGATGATAGTCGATGTATCGCACCTGTCGGAGGGCGGGTTCTTTGACGTGGCCGAGGCGGTAAAGGGGCCGTTCGCCGCGTCGCACTCCTGCGCCCGCGCACTGTGCGGGCACAGCCGCAACCTCACCGACCGGCAGCTGCG
>ERZ773108.1604-NODE-1604-length-21936-cov-5.349390_pt1 | contig 21936 bp, 17 predicted proteins | sample MGYA00580570_ERZ773108 | MGnify/ENA primary metagenome ERZ773108 (study PRJEB29015, sample SAMEA2737840) | human gut metagenome | biome: human gut; feature: human-associated habitat; material: faeces | place: China | collected 2012 ...
AGGCTGCCAGCGCTGAAATGTATGCTCAGAGTGGTGCACAAGGTGGCGCTCAGGCCGGTCCGGGTGCAGGTGCAGGACAACAGGCTAATCAGGGTTCTTCTAATAATAAAGAAGATATTCAAGATGCTGACTTCGAGGAAGTCAAATGATTCCGATAAGGAAACAGATAATAAACAATAAGCAAAAGCGTGCAGCTCAATGAGTTGCACGCTTTTTGCGTTTATGGGGTTCATGGTTGCTATGCGGTTTCTATGGGCTTTTTTATCTCTTATTTGCGACATGTTTGCGACACGTCTTATTTGGCGATAAGGTACAACTTAGTTTGATATAAACCATTTAAAACGAGAAGAATATGCCAAGAGGAAATTACACCATTCAAAGAAGTTGTGAGGAGTGCGGTAAAATCTTTACTCCTCCCACATTGATGTCAAAGTATTGTTGTCCAACCTGTTCCAAGAGAGCATACAAGAAAAGGCAAATCGCAAAAGAAAAAGAGGCAATACGCCAAGCATTGGTCAGGCGAATACCATCCAGTAAGGGGTATCTGACAGTTAAAGAGTCTGTACTGATTTACGGCATTAGTAAAGATGTACTTTATCGTATGATACGGCAGGGATTGATACCATCATACAACTTTGGGCAACGTCTGACACGCCTTAGTCGGCAGTATATGGATGAACACTTCAAAACAAAGGATGGCAGTAGAAAAAGAAAAAAGGATGCATTGTCCTTTGAACCCAAAGACTGTTACACTATCGGAGAGATTGCTAAAAAGTTCCATATCAATGACAGCAGTGTCTTTAAGCACATACGCCGTCATTCTATTCCTACACGCCAAATCGGTAATTATGTTTATGTTCCCAAATCTGAAATTGATAAATTATATAAGTCGTTATGAAGAAAGCATTACCCCATACCAAAGTGACCGTCAAGCTCAGAAGGTCGAATTACAAAGAAGAGTGGTATCTGATTATAGAGTCGTACCCGGTTTACAAGCGAGGTTCTAAACGGGCAAGCCGTGTGGTGGAATCCATTAACCGGACTATATCCACACCTGTTTGGGACAAGTCGTCCATTGCACGTATCTTGCCGGATGGAACATTCAACTATAAGCCTAAGCGTGATTTGAATGGAATTATCCAATGCCGTTCAACGATAGACCAAGAGGCTTGTATCTATGCCGACAATGTGCGTAAGTTACGCCAGCACGAATATGACAGTGCCGTCCTCTACACTGATAAGGAAAACGAAATCGCGGTACAAAATGAACGAAGCGAACAGGACTTTATCAAGTACTTCAATGGCATCATCAGCAAACGGCATCCCAATAGCTCTAATTCAATCATAGTCAACTGGACCCGTGTGGGAGAATTGTTGAAAATCTATTCGCAAGGCAACCCGATCCCGTTTAAGACGATTTCCGTAAAACTACTTGAAGACATCAAGATGTTCCTGTTACGTGCCCCGATGGGAGGCAATAAGAAAGGTACTATTTCACAGAATACGGCATCCACTTATTTCTCTATTCTCAAAGCCGGATTGAAACAGGCGTTCGTTGATGAATATCTGACGGTTGACATCAGCGCAAAAGTAAAAGGAATAACAAACATAGAGACACCTCGTGTTGCACTTACCATGAATGAAGTGCAAATGTTGGTTGATACTCCTTGCAAAGATGATGTTTTGAAACGTGCGTTCTTGTTTTCTATCCTTACAGGATTGCGACATAGCGATATTCAAGCATTGAAATGGCAGCAGATTCAACAGACAAGTAAAGGTACATGGCAAGCGGTCGTGGTTCAGCAAAAAACGAAACGCCCCGATTATAAGCCAGTCATTCAACAAGCCCTTCAACTATGTGGTGAACGCCCAAGTAATGATGAAGCACTCGTTTTTGAGGGATTGACAGATGCCTCTTGGATTTCCCGTCCTTTGAAAGCTTGGATAGAAGCATCCGGCATCAAGAAGCATATCACCTTCCATTGTGGGCGGCACAGCTTCGCTTCGCTATTGTTGGAAAATGGTGTTGACATATACACCATTAAGTCGTTGATGGGACATACAAACGTCAAAACCACGCAGATTTATACGCATATCGTAAACGAACAAAAAGAGAAAGCCGCCAATACATTACATATAGGAAATTTGGACTTATAGGTTATAGTGGAGACTTCCACCATTGAGCACCAGCGACTTATATAATACCAACGATACACTCACCACCGTTTACCCCTCATGAAGCATCGCCTTTTTGAGGGGTATCTTGTAGTATATGCGTTATCAGGGATGATATTATTATTGTCAATAATGTTTTTTCCCCATTTTATTATCTCTTCCAACCAATCCTTAGGTTAATGAAAATTAAATCCGTCGGTGGCAAATAAGTGGCTTGTTGGTGGCTTTCAAGCACCTATTTAGCACTCATAAACATCCCTATACTTTTGCGGCATCAACTTTAATACGAAGAAAAAATGGCTTATAAAGTAAATTCATTGGAGGAAATGCCGAATGCGTTGTCCTACCTGATTGAGTCTGTAGAAGCACTACAATCCAAAGTAAATGCCTTGCAACATAAGCAAGCAAGTAATTCACCCAAGTGGATGGATATAGACGAACTTTGTGCTTATCTGCCATCACATCCAGCCAAACAGACAGTTTATGGATGGGTATCTACCAAACAGATTCCCGTACATAAAATAAATAAGGCTTTGGCTTTCTTGCAATCGGAAATTGATGATTGGTTGAAGAACAAATCGCATAAGACACAGGATGACTTAATGGAAGAAGCCAGACGATTTGTCGAATCTAAAAAGATTATCAGATGATGGGAACAACAGATTATTGCTTTTCGTTCTTTCGCAAGCCCATTCAAAACATCGAACCGATAAGGGCGGTAGGCATTGTGGATGTGTATCGTTATATCATAGGGCATTATGCCCAACCACAAACCGAAGCCCTGCGTTTGATGCTATCTTCTCCAGAAGCTAAAAGATACAAAGCCACCCATTTCGACTATTGTACTTTTTCGGGATTATTCCGCAAACGGAATGAAAAGGAACTGATTATGCACTCAGGATTGATGTGTTTGGATTTCGACCATGTGGAGAATATCGTGGAGCTAAAACAGCAATTACTCAATCATGAGTATTTCGATACGGAACTGTTATTTGTCAGCCCATCCGGTAATGGATTGAAGTGGATAATACCTGTTGACTTGAAAGGATGGGAACATTCCCGGTACTTCAAGGCTGTCGCCAACTGTATCAAAGCGACAGGTTTGCCATCAGTGGATATGTCCGGCAGTGATGTGGCTCGTTCATGCTTTTTACCCCACGATCCACAAGCATATATTAACCCTAAATACAAAGATGATGTCGAAGAAAATATTTTCCGCCCAAGATTGGGAGAATGTCCCTTCTGAAATACAGCAAATACATACGCCTGATATTGCTCCTATATATAATAAGGTAAAAGACGATGTAGAAAGTGTTGTTCGGGAGATAGAACAACGTGCCATTGATATAGCACCCAATTATAAAGATTGGGTGGAGTTGGGTTTTGCACTTGTTAATGGATTAGGAGAGAACGGACGGGAGTATTATCATCGCATCAGCAGATTTTACCCTACTTATCAAAGGGAAGAAACAGACAAACAATATACGCATTGTCTGCAATCCAAAGGGCAAGGCATTACTATCCGTTCTTTCTTCCATTTGGCAAATCAAGCCGGAATCTCATTGGCTCCATCCAACAAAGAACATTTATCCATTTTGCCAAATATCCAAAATGGTAAAACGGGCAAATGGATAAAGTCAGAGGAAGAACTTCCTGCATTTCCTGAATGTGTGTTTGAGCATCTTCCTCCTTTTCTACATGAGATTGTCAACAATTCCATTTCGGTGGATGACCGTGATACGATATTGATAGGAACTATTGTGTGTTTGTCGGTATGCTTTCATAATGTTTGTGGTGTGTACGATGAGCGCATTGTTTATCCGAATCTTTATCTGTTTGTTGTAGCAGATGCAGGTATGGGAAAAGGGGCATTAACCCTATGCAGAGAACTGGTAGTACCCATTAACCGCAATTTGCATGAACTCTCAAAACGATTGGAACAGGAATATAAAGAAGCGATGAATGCTTATATCAAAGGTAAGAAAGATAATGGAATGACTATGCCAGCCGAGCCGCCCATGTGTATGCTCGTCATTCCTGCCAATAGCAGCGCAAGCTCTTTCTTGAAGATACTGGGAGATAATGACGGAGTTGGACTGTTGTTTGAGTCGGAGGGCGACACGTTAAGCCAAACATTGAAGTCGGACTATGGTAATTATTCCGATGTGTTGCGAAAGGCATTTCATCATGAGTTGGTAAGTTTGAGCCGTCGCAAGGATAGGGAGTATTGTGAAGTAGCTAATCCAAGAGTGTCAGTAGCTTTGGCTGGAACTCCCGAACAAGTAAGAAGATTGATACCTGATGCGGAAAACGGATTGATGAGTCGCTTTTGTTTCTATATCATTCGCTTCAAGCGAGGTATAAGAAATGTGTTTGCCACAAGCGACATTTCCCAATCCAAGAATGCCAAGTTCAAACTATTGGGAGATAAATTCTGCCATCTGCATGAGGAATTTGTACGACAGGGAAATTATTCATTCTCCCTTCCCTCCGATTTACAGGAACACTTTATAGAATACCTCAGTCGTGTGAATGAAGAGTGTTGTGACGAAGTGGATAACAAGATGCAAGGAGTAGTCAGACGGATGGGACTGATTGCTTATCGTATAATGATGGTGCTGACAGCTGTCCGGCATTTGGAGAATGTACATCGCAATTCTTCCTCACATGACAAGACAGAGCAACTGGTCTGCCATGAGTATGACTATTCTACAGCCATGAATATTTGCGAAACCTTACTTTATCATGCCGTATTCATTTATCAGAATTTGTCAGGAAATCAGTCCAAACGATTCAATTTCGCTTCGCAAGAGACCGGCGTTTATGCACGAAGGAATACCCTTTATAATATGTTACCCGATACTTTCACGAAGAAGGATTATGATGTACAGGTTTCATCTTTGGGTGAAAATGGAAGTACTGCAAACAAGTGGATAGAAGCCTTTATCAAAGATGGTAAGCTATGCCGAATAGAGCAGGGGAAATATAGGAAGATTTTTTGAGTGGCAAGTTTGTGTTTTAGTGCCACTAAAACCTATGCGGCAAGCGGATAAACTGCCACTCTCAAAAAATCAATTCATGAACATTGAAAGTTAAGATAAATATGAAGGAGAAGAAACTTGGCGGTCGCCCTAAGTTGGCGAACTATCAGAAACGTACCAAATGTTTTCGGGTAATGTTTACCGAGAACGACTATATCTATATCCAATCCAAAGCGGAACAGGCAGGATTGTCTGTCAATGAATTTTGCCATCAGGCGGCAATGGATTGTCAGGTCTGTCAGCGTATCAGTCCGGAAATGGCATCGGCAATCCGTGACCTTTCCGGAATCGCTAACAATGTCAATCAGATTGCCCATCAGATGCACACTTATGGTTTGGAAGCAGTCAAGCAACAATGCTTTTCAATCATATCAGAAGTCAGTAGAATTATCACCCAAGTAAAGAACAATAGCCATGATAGCAAAGATTAAAACAAGAGCAGATTTCGGAGGAATAGTGAATTATGCCAATGACCAAAAGAACAAGAAGAAATGTGCCATACTTTTAGCACACGAAGGTGTCTGTGTCATCAGTAATAAAACCATAGCTGATTCTTTTCAGATACAAGCGTCCATGCGTCCGAAAGTAAAAAGTCCGGTGAAACACGTATCACTTGCTTTTTCTTCGCAGGACATTAGCCGTTTCCCTGATAACGAAGAAGGAGATGCGCTGATGGTAGAGATTGCCAAGAAATGGATGGAACAAATGGGGATTCGCAATACTCAATATATCATAGCCCGACATCACGACACGAAACATCCTCATTGTCATTTGGTGTTCAATCGGATAGACAATGAAGGCAATCTCATTTCTGATAGTAATGAAAGAATACGTAATACTAAGGTATGTCGGGCTTTGACGAAAGAATATGGACTGTATTTTGCTCCTAAGAATAGTAAAGCCAGAAACAAGAGTCGTTTGCGCCCTTATCAATTACGGAAGTATAATCTACGTTCTGCAACTCTTGATGCACTGGCTGTATCTCGTTCTTGGAATGATTTTCTTGGCATTCTCAAAAGTCAGGGTATAGGTATGCGCTTTAATCATACAGATAACTCTGATAAAATTCGTGGTATATCATTCTGTCAAAATGAGTATAGTATAGCCGGTTCTAAACTTGACCGTGATTTGAGTTTTAATAGCCTTTGTGCTACATTGGGTAATGTGGCAGCGGAACTGGTTGTTCAACCTCATCAAGCCATAACTCCCAGTGGAGGTGGAGGAGCAAGTAATGAACTGGGATGGCGAGACGACAAAGACAAGGATAACCAAAGAACCGAACCTTTTTATAAACCCTCAAAACGTAGAAGATAATGAAAGAAGATGTAGTAGCTGCAAATCTTGCAAATTTGCGCCAAAGTATCAACGAGCTAAAAGAGTGTATTGAAAAACAGAATACTACAATTCCCAAACCAGATCAGTCTGTAAAAATAGATTTTGACGAAAAGACCATTTATAATGGAGTCGCCAAAAGTTTCTGTACTTGTTGGAACGATGCGTTATCAGTGGTGAAGAAGCATATCTGGAAGCAACAATCGGACACATTGCCGTTCTCGCTATGGTTTCCGGAGCTTATTGAATTATTCAAGCAGAAGTCCAAATTTCTTGAATATCTTTATCGGCACGTTTGCGATTATAATCTTAATCGTATGACTATTGAAGCAAATACCGAAAGCATATTAAAACGGCAGGATGAGATATTTGCCAAAATCAATGAGTTGAAAAATCCAGTAACGGTTATTCCACCCAATATCAATGGGATGTTTATACGGGGCTATCATATAAAACTTCGATATGTCGTAGTGTTTGTTGTCATTATTGTTACGTGGGCTGTTGTAGCATCGGTTAGTAGCATGAAGCATCGAGAAGAAGCCTTTGCGTATTATTCGATGTATCGGGCGGTGAAAGAACAGCATCAGTGCTTGATGGAAAAAACAGGAATAGAACTAAAAAGAAATACGGAATAGTCATCGGAGAAAATAAGCGACAGCACTTTATTGTTGCTTATTTCTTCCATAAGTCACTTCTGGTTCTGCCGCCACAAGTGTACTGTCTGTATCAGATAACTCGTATGTCTTGATTTTCCTATCTTCAAGAAAAATATGATTCAATGTATAAGCTAACGACTCAAGTGTTTGTATCCGGACCTTTGGCTTTAGTTGGCACTCCCAAATCGTGATACAATGCCAGCCCATAGCAGCAAGCTGGCATTGTTCTTTTTTATCTCGTTCCTTATTCCTTTTTATCTTGTTTGACCAAAAATCTATATTGGTTTTAGGTAAACGGAAATATTTGCAATTATCATGACCATGCCAAAAGCAACCGTTTACAAAAATGACAGTGCGATATTTACGAAGCACCAAATCGGGATGACCGGGAAGACGAGGATGATTTAGCCGATAGCGAAAGCCACGGCTAAAAAGGAATTTTCGCACCAATAATTCAGGCTTTGTATCCTTTCCACGTATAGCAGTCATATTGTGATGACGCTGCTCTTTGGTCAGTACATCTGCCATTCCTATTTAAGCTGATCTTTACAGTCCTTGTACAATTGTATCAAATGATATATAGACATGTCTATGAGAGGTTCAAACATAAAGCTATTTACATGGATTAGTTCAGGAGTCATCATGTTAACACGTTCTATAATGCTATAATGAGAGTCTCTCGGACATATTTTTTTAAATAAACCAGTCCATTTGCCTGTTTGATTACCTGTCACGACTAAATCTTCCTCACTTTTACCTGTAGCTATCATTTTGTCGTGCATATAATTTTCCGCTAAGTGTCGTATGGCGATAGATAAGCAGACCTTATTTTCAATTAGCACCTGATTAGGATTAGCTTCAGCTATGATTTTATCAGCAGTTTGCATAATCAGGTCGTAAATTTTATCTATTGATTTAGGACGTTTCATTCCCTTACCTTGTGTAAAATTAGTCATGATATTTATCAACTGCTCAATTGTTATAGTTCGTGTATTTGTTTTTCTGTGGAGACATTCCGTTAATGTTATGTAATCAGCATCACTTTCTCCTTTAGTATATTCTATCAAATTCCGAACAAAAGGAATCATACTTATAAATATTTTATCGTCATTATCATGATCGACAAAAGCATTAGTATATACATTACCTTTATACTGGCCTTGGTTGATGATAACCTTTCCATTAGCTAAACGCTCTGCCATCCATAGATTTGGCTGGAATAGACTAAGACGAGATGACAATGTTCTATAGAAATCATAGTTATGAGTTAACACGAGTATGTAAAATTTATTACTATTGTCTACGGCAATATCCTTAATATATTCTACTATCGCATATTTGTTTTGATAGTCAAATGAGTCGGCTATATCGTCCATAACCAGAATCGTATCATGTTCCATTGTCTTACGTGCTTCCATTTCAAAAAGAAATTGCAAGATAATGAAAGCACGTTTTTCGCCTCGACTAAGGATTTTTTCTAGGACTTCTTTCTCAACTTTTGTTTCTGCACTTGTAGTCTCAATATAAGAAAACTGTAGTTTCGCAGCTTCTTGTTTGAGGATAATATCCTTTTGATTGGCAATAGAAACTTTTATTGGTACATGAAAACGAGCATTATACAGAGCAATAATTTGTTTCCATCTCTCTTGTTGAGAGCTGGCTTCTTCTAAAACTTGTTGTAATGCCTCTTTATTTTCATTATAAACTTGTATATAAGTATCAAACAGAGGCTTTATATCTTTGTCTGATAAATATCCTAACCAAACTTTCTTTCGGAATGCTTCGTAATTGATGATTTCAGGTATCCATTCAGGGTGATTGTTCAAAACAGATTTAAAACCTCTCAATTCGACATTTTTGTCAATCGCTTTTGTGATTTTATCAAAGGATTTCTTTAATTTTTCATCTTTTAAGAGACGTTGTTGTTCGTTATTAACGAGTTCTTGCAGTTCTTTCTCGGATGATAATTTCGTATTGTCATGAAGTACAATTTTATGATTAACGCCGAAAAATGAGCCATCAGAAACATACTGTTGTAACTGCGCTACATGATATGTTCCAAATGTATGACCATCTACAGTTCGGAACAATTTGGAATCTCCTAAAAGTTTGTTGTAATTTTCAATATACTCATTTAAGTCCTTCTTATTAGCCTCTATGAATTTTTTAACATTTCCTTTAGTATCAAATACATCATTATATCTAAATTCAAACTTTGATAGACCAGATTTGACTTCGCTGTTTAAATGTTCAAGTATGCTAAAAATAGTATCAATATCACTTTGTTTGAAAGTATCAAATATTTCTTTTTCACAGTCAGAACTTGAAGAGGCACTTTTTAGTTTACTCATCAGGATGTCTTTCTTTTCTGACAATTGTTGATATATAGAATCATACTTGTTTTTAAGTTCTGAGCTTGCAAGAAAATTCACAAATGACTTGGAACAATCAATATCATCATCTCCATTTACTACGAATATATTTTCCTTAGGAATATCTAAACCATCTGCTTTTAGTATGAAGCTCGATTCATCCATATTGTGGAGTTTGTCACAGGGTTTCTCCTTAGATTGTCCTGATAGATAGCGTATGGTTTTGGCAAAGGATGTTTTCATAGAACCGTTAGGAGCATAAATCAAGTGTATCTGCTTACCTGTAGAGAACTTGAATTCATGATTGAGTTCTTTAATTCCATAACAATTTTTCCACTCAATTTTTATTTTTTGTATCATAATGAATTAATGCGAATTTGATAATTTATAATTTTCTATTCTATAACATTAGTGAATGTCATCGCAAATTTATAACTTTAAATTATATTCGTTGCTCATACAATTTCACCATCAGTTCATGAGAAATCAACTCTCCAGGCTGCATTTTAGTACGATAAATCGAAACTTTAGGTTTTCCTAATGGGATATAGATTGAAAGATTGAGTTTCAGGCACGGTTTGCCGCTCCTCGTGCCAAAATAAACTTTTTCAACCTTGTAATAACCATCAATATAGCCTCCGACCATTGGAAGAAAATATTCAATATTCATCACATTGATAGAAGTTGGTATTCTTTCCATCGTATATGTCTTTGACGCATGGTTGGAGAATATTTCATAATCACCATCAGATGTTCTTACCAAACCGGTCAGTATATTCCTAATCACTTTTTTAGGGTGTTTGTTTAGAGTGCCGACATTCTCTATGCTGTCAATATGGAACTCCGTTTCAAGTTCAAACGGATTGCTGACATAGAAATGAGTTTGCAAAGTATCTAAAAGTCCTTTGCTTTGTGCCGTCTCCCTCTCCATTATTGCAGGTTTGATTTTGAGAGATTTCCATATATCTGATTCTTCAGCCTTCATTAAGGCAAGAATCAGATAATTACAATCTGCCTTTGGACGATATAATTTACCATTCAACTGTTGGAAATTGTTTTGGATGAACTGATAACAATCCATACCGTCACGTGGTTGGAGAGTCCTAAATGTATATAGTCGGTTAAGGGTATTTTGAATCTTGCTTCTAAATTCCTTGCGCACATATTCTCTCCATGCCGATTGAGCACTCTTGTTGTTACGGCCATACAATGATACAATGTATAAGAAGTTTACATCGTAGTGGCACAATAACAATGTATCTCTGTCAAACAAGCGGTTTTCAAATTGACGGTTCAGCTGTACTCCACCGTCTTGTGCTTTCAATTCTTTGTCATCGAAGGAAAGAAATTTACTACCGCCTGTCTTCTTGTTAGGAATCCGAGCACTGATAAAGAAGTTGGGAATGGGATTATATCCTTCTGTTAATGAATCTCTTAACTGGGGATATTCTCCGTTTACTTCTCCGTCCAGAAAAAGATTTATATTCCATTGGATGACATTTCTAGCATATGTATATTGTTTGTAAATGGATTTGTCGCCAAGCTGTGTCCTATCATTCTTGGATCGTTTGTAATACTTGCTGTCTCCAATGTAATAAGTGAGTTCGGATGTCAAATCGGACTGCTCGATAAGTCCTTGCCCTATAAACATGTGGTCAACCAACTTGCCGTCTCTTTGCTCGGTGAGTTCTTTCGGTAAATTTTGTTTATCATCGCCACTTACCAGAGCGTCTATCATGACTTCAAAGATGTGCTCGAAATCTTTCGCCAGCAAAAAGTCCTCCACCTGCCTGTTCATCGCAATCTTATACTCCCTGTCAAAGAAAGCATAGCATAAATCCCATATCCTAAGAGCCTTGTCCGAGAAATATTTATACTTGATTTGTTTCAGTCTTCGGCATCCGAAATTCCTCTCTATATAAGATTTCTTCAACTTGTCATAGTTGATAAGCGGATATTGAACATTTATTTCAAAGGAGAAACCATGTGTTTCACGGATGTAATTCAATATCGAGAAGTATATGACGAGCAGTTCTTCGTCAAAGTTCACCACTTTCTTCCTGTTCATAGGCTCGATGTAAACAGGGCTTCCGTTGTGAATTACTGCCTGCGATGAAGTAATGGTCTTGTTCCAGTTGATTTTGTTATAACCGGAATGCACATTTTTAGCCACGAATGTAAAATAGTCCTGATTGTTTCTGTTGAAATCTCTTAGTGCTATTATTACGTCAAGTAAAGTGTTATGCTTCTGCTTTCGCCCTCTGCTTTCGGACTGATATTCCTTGCTTTCAAGTATATTGTCGTTGTGACTCTGTTTATACACACTTATCGTCCGGTATATCCAGATCGAAAGTGTAGATAGAAATTCTTTGTATTCCTTACAACCTTCTTCCGTAAACTTAGCTTTTACTGTATTGGACTCAAAGTCTATTATTTCCTGTGGCGAAGCACCAAATATCGTATCATCACCATGTTCCTCGTTTGTTTCACCTGTCAGTACGACTTTGGGCAAGAAGAAAATAACATCTTTTGCCGCCTTGCTATAGCAATACCCGACATACTCAAAGGCGTATCTGACTTCCTTTACAGGAACAGACACAACATCTTTGAGTATTTCTCTGATTGTCAGGTTGTCCTTGACAATATCGTTCAGATTATATGGGTATCCTTCAATAAACAGCAGCATATTTATAATTCTTGAATATTAATTCCCCATTCTGGCTTGGATTGAATTATGGATAGAAAATCCGAAAAGCCCTTACGATTTTTACCATCTCCTACTTGTGTGGAAACGTGTAAAGATTCGTTGTTAGATAATCTAATTTCTTTGGATCTTTCCGCTGCTTTTGGGTCACGCGAATCTTTTATACGTTTTTCCCTATCTTCATCTGTTTCTACGATATGAGGAATTATGAAATTTGCAGCCCTCCAAGTATCTCGTATTTGAGCCGCTGTCTTTTGTTGATGATTATCGCAATAAATTTCGACGGCGCGTTTTACTAATGCACCTTTTCTCCAGACTTTACCATTTTCATCTGTTTCCTCACCATTGATGGAATATCGAATCGTAGACGGGAGATCGTCATCACCTTCTGATGTATCATCATAATTTTCTAGTTCATCCTTGTCTATTGGTTTTAATCCAAGCTTATCCATCATTGAAATAATGAGTTGCTTGCAGTCTTCATCATACAATTTAGAGAAAGAGAAATCCGTGTCCATGGGAAATATGTCGGCATCACCATCTTTACAGACATCATTCCACAGATAAAACAATATTTTGTTTCTGAACAAATTGAAGGATATAACTTTTGTGGGTGGATTTATAAAATAATCCCCCATCATCTTATCCTCGGAACCTGTATCTTTTAAAATATGCTTATTGACTTCTTTTTGGAAATCGCTCCATCTATATTCCGTTCCATCAATATCAATTACCCAATCTGTGTTTTTATACTTAATCGGCTCATACTCCCAATCCCAACGACGTTTGAATGCGCTGTCGATAGGAAAGAGCGATTGATCGGAGGTGTTCATCGTAGCATATATATACAGATTTGCTGGCAGGCAAAGTTCCCCGTCTTTTATTCCGAGATTGTCTTCACCAAGTTCTTCTTTCAAATAAGCCTTCAAATCTGCATCTGCCTTAATGGTATATTCAGAGACTCCGTTTTTGTCCCTGTCAAGGAGTTGGAACAAGTCTCCGAATATTTGGGCACAATTACCTCGGTTGATTTCTTCTATAATTAGATATACATTTTCATTCGGTTTTCTGTATGCCTGCATATAGGCATTAAGAAACGCCTGAGGAATGAATTTGTATGTAATAATCTCCTCTGATAAATCCACTTCGTCTCTCAATCTGACAGTTTCCTTACCAAACAGTCCATATAAAGGACGTTCACTTTTTGTAGGTTTGTATGCTCCAACAAAAGTTGAATAATCACTATCGGGATGGAATGTCGTTCTAAAGATATTTTCTTTTGCAACCCCTTTAAGTTGTTCCTTTATTTTATGGGATTTCCCAGTTCCTGGAGCTCCATAGAAAATTTGCTGACGGCTAGTACTATCACAAGACTGATGCGGTTTTATGACAGAAGGTCTAAAGCTATCTGCTACATTCTCCAACTCATCTATTGTTTTTTCTAATGCTTCTTTTTCAAGACAGATCTTTACATCAGAATCAACAGAGTCTAGCATTGGTTGGTTTGCCCATATTATTACCTTACTCAATGTTGAGAACAATGGTTTTGTCTGAACCGTAGAATTAGCATTTGCGACAGGATCCGAGAAGTATGCAGATCCATTATTTCTCCAAGATGTCTCATCGTATTCGGTCAAGCCTTTAAAAGACTCCAAATTAACCAATATATCCTTCAAAGTTTGAAGAATATTATCTAATCCTATTTGAAAGAACTTGGTGCCGCCACGTCTGCCTGAGTTGCTGAAAGTAATAAAACCGCCTCTCCTGCTCAGTGTCGCCTTAAAGTCACTATTGCAGGATGCTTCATTTAAAAATGAGAATAAATCTTTCATAATCCGATTACATCAATTGTTTAACTATTTCTTCAGCCAACCTTTTGATAACAGGAATAGCGACACTGTTTCCAAATTGCCGGTAGGCCTCTTTGCGTGATACTACTATTTTAAATTCGATATTGGAATCATTATAATTATGGTTCTTCGCACACTCCGGTTTTTCCCATCCATTACCAATAATACGATATCCTTGTAATCGTCCAGCCTCCACAGGAGTTAATACACGGGGATTAAGTCCTTTTTCAGATTGATCGATAAGTATTTCACTACCATCTTTCCAATACCTTGCTGAAATGGTACTTGTATATGTGCTATCAGCATTGAATAATGAATAGCCAAATCCTTTCCCGTTTTGTATGTTTCGCTCTTTTCGTTTTTGATGACCTTCCCACATCTTGTCACTGATGGTGTATTGAGAATCCATTGTTTCCTCCGGTTCGAAAATATCAGATACTTTGGTTGATAGTGTTCCATCTTTCAACTTTTTTTTATCATATATAGTAGAACCATCTTCTGCAATTCCATATGGAAATTTAAACTCGTTGACATTTATCAGTTTCTTATACCATGCTATAATAAATAAACGTTCTCGATTTTGCGGTACTCCGAAATATTTTGCGTTAAGTACATCGAAAGAATAATCATACCCCAATTCTTCAAGTGTAGCTAGTATAACTTTGAGGGTATTCCCTTTATCATGTGTCTTCAACCCACGAACATTTTCTAGAAACAACACTTTAGGAGGACAACCTGCGTTGATCTTCTCTTTGATAATGTTGGCTATACTAAAGAATAAAGTCCCTCTTGTATCTTCAAAACCTCTTTTCAGACCTGCTACAGAAAAGGGTTGGCAAGGAAAACCACCACAACAAATATCAAAATCAGGAATCTTGCTTGGGATTGCATCATTGATATCTTCATTAAAATACAGATACTTTCCATCCCTGTCTTTTTTAAAGAGTTTTGGTTCAATATCTTTGTAGTTGGCTTCGTATGACAAACGGGCATTCTTATCCAATTCACTTGCAAACACACATTTGCCACCAACATAATGCATTGCAATATGAAAACCACCAATGCCTGCAAACAAGTCTATAAATGTATATTTCTTCTTCGCCATTTTTTTCTTTTCACTTATTCTACAATTTCATACAAATCTTTCAAATCACACTGCAGCACCTGTGAAATCTCTATTAATTGCGGTGCACTTGGTTGTGTGGTATTGGTACACCATCGGCTTATTGTCATTTTTGACACACCAAGTTGTTCTGCTAAGTGAGTCTTTGTAACCATTTTATCTGCTAGAATCACACGAATTCTGTTTTTATATACTTTCTTTTCCATTGAAAAATATTATGCATATTTGTACAAAGATACACATTTTTGTGTAATTGTCCATATGAAATACACCAATAAATACCACATATTAAAAAATGCTTCTATATTGTTTATTCTTCCTTTAATTTTATTCTAATGATGCTATTTCATATCAAAATTACAAATAAGTTCAATTTTATAGCTATTTATGATTGCCAAACTATAAAAAGAGTTATCTTTGTGATAAATAATTGGTTATGACAATAGACAATAATACGGATAGAAAGGACTTTTTTATCGAATATATCGTACCACAGATAGTGAAATATCAAAATATTGATGATTTGTTAGAGAATAAAAATAACACCCGATCATTTTTTGATACAAATGAGTATCTGTCAATAGATAATGTGCTACAAGAACATTTCGCTTGTATAGTCGGTGAACCGGGGATTGGTAAAACCCGACTTGTTGAAGAGATCAGAAAACTAACTTCAACAAAACACGTATATTATACAGCATCTAAATTTGACACAAACACCGAGAATGTTTCTGCTGATAAAGAATATTGTATAATAGATGCTTTAGATGAAGTTGACGGAAGCCTGTTTTATCGTGTTTTACTATCAATTGGACAATATAAAAATGAGCATCCAAATGTTAAAGTGTTGTTTACTTGCAGAAAACACTATGTTGCATCTTATGCAAGTCATTTTGCTGCTTGCAATAATTTAAGATTCATAGAATTGTTCAGGTTAAGTGGAACAGATGTTGATGAATTCGTAGATAAAACATCTGAAACAACCAAGAAAAATGTATCTAAAAGTTCCAAATTAAAAGAGCTTCTATCCATTCCTCGATATTTAGTATTTCTATTGGAACGCGAAAATAAGCAAGGAGTATGCTCGAATATCAGTGAACTTTTTGAGTATATAATAGAACGTTCAATACAAACTGCAATAGAAAATAGTCAGATAAAGAATGAGAACATTAAGATTCTCATACAACGTGTTTTGGAAAAAGTGGCTTTCATTATGGAAATAAGCCGTAAAGACAATATTACGAAAGATGAGTTATATTCGGTTTTAGATGGGATAAAAGGAAATATGGCGCAGATGCTCATCTCCAATCTAGACTTGCTCTTCTTTGAAAATCGAATATTGAAAGAAACAAATGGAGTATTGCAGTTTGAAAATACAGAACTACAAGAATATCTTGCAGCTAAAGAACTATGCAGGCAGGACAATATAGAAAGTGTACTCTACGATGTTGCTGTTCAGCAAAAATTAAAACATATCTACCCTAACTGGTATGATGTGATTCCTCATATATCATATACAGAAGATAGAGTTAACACTTTTATCAATGTACTTAAACTCATTGTGTCATATGAATCAAATCTTGAAAACGAGGCCTTTGTATCGCTTTTGAGATATGTTGATACCTCAATCCTTTCACTTCATCAAAAAGAGGATCTGTTCTCAATTGTTTTTGATCATTATCTGCGTGTACCTGCATACATTATGTGGAGAGGTTCTATATCAGAATTATTGCAGGAGTGCTATACATTAAGTTGCGATATAAAAATGATATTTCCATCAGACAGACTCAATAAGATACAATTATCTAATATATATGTCATTCTTGATGCACTTGTCGAAGAAGAAAAATTAAGTGAATGTGTTTTGGTTCATTGGACAAACGCTGCAAAAGACTTAATGGCAACTGACGATAATGAAAAAAAACTTGTAGCTTTAAACTTGTATAGCGCGCTTAAATGTACAGATGAACTTATACAATTGTCAGAATATTATGACGGATTTACCAAAGAGCTAAAAGAAAAATATTGTGAGGTAACTGGCTATAAGCAATTTGTAGACAAGAATGTTGTAAATTGTTGGCTGGATGGCTGCTATGAAAGTAATCCATACGCTATAAATGCAGTTTTATGTATAAAAAATACAACCACTATAATTTACGCATATAATAAAATTATAAATAATGGTAAGCTCCAAGAATTTTTCAATCCTAAAGGAGCGTTATTTGTACATTATGAGTTATACCTGAAAACTCAATTTGAAACAATTTGGGCTAAAGATTCTGAAAGTAAAAAGATTATAACAAAAATCATTGCGAGTTTTATGGAAAATCATTCGTATGCTACTCACAATGATATTAATACTATAGTCAAACAAATACTACTTGAAGAGACTACAGGAGTATTGTTTATTAAATGTTTTAGTGATAGCTGGGATTTAGAAAAATTGTTTAGGAATTTTAATGCCGAACTTGTTGATTCTGAGCTTTTATCTTCTGTAGAAAAGTTGCTAAAAGAAACAAGTATTGAGGATTGGAATGTAAATGAGATTCTCATTTCTCTTGTCGGCAAAATAAGGAATGATGAAGCGAAAAGGTCTTCTATAGCAGAGTATATATCACGTTATACCGAAACATTTGAGCGTTGGAATAAAGCATCCCAAAAAGCAGAAGACGAAAAAGTAAATTCACATGATCAACAACTTATAAAGGCTTATGAAATCCTTTCAGATTCAAAAGTCTCAAATTCTTATAAATATGAAGCAGCGTTAGAGTTGTCACAAAACATTGATTTCGTACAACGACAAGATTTCACTCAGCCTTTGGTTAATGTTATAGCAATATTTTTCGATGAGATTGATTTGGATAAAATGATATTAGAAAAGACATCAGAAAATTCTTTTAGTTTGTCTAAGTCGTTAATGAAGATACCATATTATGTGAAGGCCATATGCCAGTTAGGTGTTCCTGATTCGTTGAAAAGCTATAGGAATATTTTAGCTAAAACCCTGCCAATAGTTTGCTGTACAACGAGTCTTGATGCTCACGAAATAAGAGGAATTTATAGGTCTGTCATTGGGAGCTTTAGTGAAAAGGAAAAGGCTGAACTTGTGGAATGGTGGGCATCAAGAAAAGATGATTTTATGAACATTAGCTCTGAAGATGTCTTTACTTGCATTACTGATTATGGTATTGACGAACTGTCATATAAGTTGGAAGAATATATAGAACAATATATCGCATATAAAGACCTTAACCATAGTATTGCGGCATCCAAGGCCTTAGAGATTATATCAAAAGGGTATTGTAACTGGGATATACATAAATATAAGACTTTGTTCGATGAACTTAAGGACGATAGCATTACAAGCATAAAAATGCAGTGTAATGCTATAATGATTGAAAAGTTTCAAGATCCCGATGCAATAACATGGAGAATTGAATATCTCAAAAGAAATGTTGTACAATCTCTTAACAATGACACAGGTCATGCACGTGCGATTTCATATGAAGAATCTGAAATGATAAGTCCAAATCCGCGTATGTTCAGATGCTTTATGCCTATTATCGGAAATGAAGTATTAGAAAAACAATTACTTGAATTATTCGATTTTGGTCTATCCTTAACCATAAAGAAAGAGACCCAAGAATATGCCAGCTATATCCTTTGCCAGACATACTTTTTCTTTATAAATACCAATAATATTCATTACATTTCAGAATTAAGAAAAAGTATTGAAGCTTTTAATACTAAAAATGTTAGTTATCTTGCAAATAACATCATGAATAGTTTCGAAATTACATTCCTGATAAATGAAAAAGCTAATATTGGTAAAGCAATTAAGCAATATAACAAATGTATTGAAGAGTCATATTTGGAAATTCGGAATGATGGTGATCTTAGACGCTATTTTACCTATATACATTCTAAAATTCAAAAAGAAATACAGGATCAAGGTATATATTCTTTAGTCAGACAAGAAGCTTTAAGTGAAGATTTTATTCAGAGAGAATTGAAAAATACTATTATAAACAAGTGTTGTCAAATGGGGCTGGACGCAATTGGGATAGACAGAGAAGTTACTCTGCAAGATAACAAACGTACAGACCTTCTAATTAGATATGGCTTATGTAATCCTATTATGATAGAACTTAAGCTGCTTCATAATAAGGAAATTCAAAACAAAAATAAACGTAAGGAATATAAGAACAAGTTTGTCCAATACACTAATGCTACCAATGCTTGTTTGTCTGTATTCTGGATATTTGATGTTCATAGGAAAGGTTGTGACTCCTCAAGTTTCAAAGCTCTAGAAGCTGAATACAAAGACCTTAATAATACCTTAGTCTTGTATACTGATTGTAAATGTAGTAGTGGGTTTGAAACCGGCTTACCTAAATCAAAAACTCCCCAAGCTACTCGTAAAAAAAATAAAAGGTAAAAAATAAAATTTATCGACTGAGGTAATAAAAATTATGTCCCATATTACAATGAGCCTACAATAAAAATAGCACAGGAAGGGATTAGGGAGCCACCTTCATGTGCTATCTTTGTTTTTAGGGGACATTTACTGAATATCCCTAAAATGCACGAAGTGTTTTTTATAGACAATCTGTCAGCCAAATCTTCTATATCTTTTTAACTTCACATAAATTTTTTATTTAAGCCTTCAATACAAGTCATCTGAATAAATACTCATACGATATTTCCATTGCTTAATTATTTACTTTGTACCAACAATTGGCAGATACTTTTATTGGTTCATCAAGGGTGATAATAGCTTTACGCAAACTGTCTGTACAGTACATGAGTTCCGTCATATTCTCTTGAAGATAAAAGTTCCCGAAGATACTATCACATTGGGCACAACCGAACGAAGGATATGCTTCTCCAATCGTCTTACTATATCTTGGCTTTATTTCGCCCATAATGAATGTCTCAGACGGATGCTCATGCATATACTTCTTAAGCCCTTTGATGATAGATGGATTGAATGTGATGTCTTCATCCATCATTAAATGCTGTCCATTGATCACAATTCCTTCTTTCGAGAAAAGACGGTTTGCAAAGTAGACATCATTCTCCCTATGACATTTCCAACATTCATTTTTATAAAAGCACAATTCTATTTTGTTTATTTCAGCTTGCTCTGCAAACTTAATCTTACCATCAATAAGAAGATGAAGGAATGTGGGTAATTCAAGTCGATTATTGGAATTATCATCAAACATTGAATTGAGACAAACAAACTCCTTATCTGTTTGGAATATAAGATTAAAGCATGGCAGACTCTGTTTTTGATAAGACGAGTTTGCTGCTGGCAATAACAGCCAACATCCGCAAACACGTTCTTTACGCATAGCTTTGTATGTGGCTGTTACATTGCGAGGACATTTGCACACGTTGAAAGCCACTTTGTATGTATCATGTTCAACAACGACATCTGCATTCCATGTGGCAGACTTTACTTTGGTTATATAGTTTAGACCCATGTCTTTACAAACGTCAAGTATTGTTGATATGATTATTTCTTTTTCCATAATCGTTATTTTACTTATTTTCTTTCTCCCTTTTCTCTTTTACTCTTTCCAATCCCGGCATCTTCTTAGCCAATGCACTTTCTCCGGCAGGAAAATAGAGAGGAAACACTTTATATAAGAAACCTGCAATGTCACTGCGCTTCTTGCCCATATTGAAAAATATAGAGCATACAAAGTACATAAGTTCTTGTTGACTGCACTCGTCTTTGGGCTGTATGCTTATTGATGGAGCAACAATCAAATCATGTTCGGCAAATGATAGCGCACTTGCAAGAATGGCTTTCTGTTCTTCCTCAGTGAACACTTTTATTTTCCCTGCAAACCATTCAAGTTCTTCTTGCTGAAGGGCTTGTTGTTTCTCATTCTGATGTTCCAATAGGATTGCTACATTTTCTTGTTGCTTTTCTGTCAAGGCGTTTTCCAATGCTTGATTCTTTCGTTTAAGGACATTGAATTTCAGCAATGCGGCAATGTACATACAGAAATAACCTACTGCAATGTCGAATATTAGTACAAGCAGATAATTGCTGTTTGGATTTTTGGTATTCTCAGACATATACTCACTGATAGGAATAATGGCTAATAGCATGATGATGGCTATTGCATAAAGCACTCTGTGTCGCGTTTTGTGGCTTACTTGCAGCAAAGAAGCAAACAAAAAGGCAATAATCAAAACGGCAATTATTGCACAAAGTGGAATAAAAGGTGTTCCCATAGATTTATTGTTTGGTTTATGGTTTAACAATTATGCGCCAATAACCAGCCTTGTCAGAACCTTCATGAATGAGAATGCCTCTATCTCGAAGGTTCTTTATCTGTTTTTTGACACCATCTAAAGAAATCCCCAATTCATTTGCCATTTTCTCACGAGTTATCATTGGGTTAGATATAACTATATCTATAATACGTTGAGCTGTTCTACCAACAGGTTTGTTGACATTTCGTTTTACAGGGTACTTTTCGAGGGTACTATTTTCGTTTACAGGGTACTTTTTCTCCGAACTTTCTTCGTTTACAGGGCACTTTTCGAGAGTGCTATTTACCCTGTTGGCTACTTCTTCAACAGATATTCTTCCGTTTTCATTCCAATTCAGATTATAGAATGTGGTGTAGAAAGAGGTCGCTTCCGTTTGATATTGCGGTTCT
>ERZ773108.1607-NODE-1607-length-21922-cov-12.521196_pt1 | contig 21922 bp, 11 predicted proteins | sample MGYA00580570_ERZ773108 | MGnify/ENA primary metagenome ERZ773108 (study PRJEB29015, sample SAMEA2737840) | human gut metagenome | biome: human gut; feature: human-associated habitat; material: faeces | place: China | collected 2012 ...
AAAACTTTAGAAAGAATGGAAATAGTTCGTGATTTAAGACTTGGTAAATATGATGCCATAGTAGGTGTTAACCTTTTAAGAGAAGGAATAGATATACCAGAAGTATCACTTATCGCAATACTAGATGCTGATAAACAAGGTTTCTTAAGAAGTGAGAGAAGTTTAATACAAACTATAGGAAGAGCTGCTAGAAACGCTAATGGTCATGTAATAATGTATGCAGATACTATTAGCGAAGCAATGGAAAAAGCTATTAAAGAAACAGAAAGAAGAAGAACTATTCAAACCAATTATAATAAAGAACATAATATTACACCAACTACTATAAAGAAAGAAATAAGAGATGTAATTAAAAATACAGATACTAGTAAAAATAAAGAAATTAGTAAAGCATATAATAAAAAAGATAAACAAAAGATGATGGAAAAAATAGAAAAAGAAATGATGGAAGCTGCAAAAGAATTAGATTTCGAAAGAGCTACAGAACTTAGAGATATTTTATTTGAAATGAAAATGGAATAAAAAACATAAGTGTATGGTTCAATGTCAAGTAGTGTTGGTAGACCAAAAAACTAATGATAAATGAACTGTATGAGGAGACTATAAATAGTCTTCTTTTATTATGTTAAAAGAGGATTACAAATACCTTTAATAAGCATAATTTTAGCTTTTAAATGAGAAAACTTTCTATAATGTTTAACTTGTTTAATAAGGTTATTGGTACCATCAACTAAACCATTAGATAAATCATAATCGAAAGCATTAATTATATAATCTTCAAAATTCAAAAAAGTTTTAATGGCAGTTTTAGAATATTTATTTAATTTTTTGTTATCAACATTATGAATAATATTTAAGAATTTGCTTTTATCACGGTTATTAATAGATTTAATAATACCTTGATATAAATTATAAGTATAATTTAATATATCATCAGTATTTATAAGATATTGAACAATATCATATTGAGACATATCTTTATTAAAATTTTTAGAATATAGTTTATTATTTTTATCTAAATCATCTTCATTTTTAAGAATTAATTTCCAATATTTTTTAAGTTTATTGTAATTAGGATTAGATTTTTTACAGAGATTAATTCTAGTTTTATCTAAAGCATTTCTAATTTGAAGAACAATATGAAATCTATCAGGAATTAAAATGGCATTAGGAAAAAGTTTGTGCATTAAAATATAATAAGGTTTGTATAAATCCATAGAAATAAATTTAACTTTATTTCTATCAGATTTTTGATATCTAGAGAAATATTTATAAATATCTTTAGAAAGTCTAGAATTATTAATACCAAAAATATTTTTAGAATCTTGATTAACAATAATAAAGGCAAGTTTAGATATAGTGTCTTTAGTAGCGGAAAATTCATCAATACCAAAAGAAGTAGGTAAAGAACCATTATTTTTAACATATTTATCATCAGAAATATCATCTAAAATTCTATTAACAGAATTAGTAGAAATATTATTTCTTTTGGCAATATTTTTTTCGGAATCCTTAGTCATTAAATCAAGAATAACAGAAGTACGAGTATCATTAGAAATTTGTTTATGAAAATCAACAATATTAGTAGAAGCAGTAAAGGTTTTATTACAATGTTTACAGAAAAATCTTTGCTTATCTAAAAGAAGAATAGTATTATAGTTACAAACTTTAGTAATTTTAACTTTTCGTTTAAAATCCTATTTAATAATATCATCAGTACCATTATTAATACATTTACATTTGGGACATGAAAAAGTAGTATAAGTAAGATAAGCGTGAAAAATTTTAGTTTTAATACCTTTAATTTCTGTAATATCTAAACAATTTTCATAAAAATATATATTTTCGTCTTCAATATTTAGTAATTTTTTAGTATAATCAGTATAAGTCATCAAATCAGATCCTTTCGGTGTTTTATTTTTTTGACAATTACATTGTATCATGGGTTTCTGGTTATGACTCCTTTTTATTAACTAAAAATAGTGTCAGTGATTTTCTCACCAACACTATTTATTATAGAACCTATTGTATAAACATTATATACACTTTTTATATATTATTAAAAAAGCCAATGCTTCCCGCATTAGCTTAATTTTTTATATTATTCTGGAATAATATTTTTATTTGAAATTGTTATTACAGGTCTTACTTCTTTTGCAGTATTTGCAGTAACCCATTTATTTTTAGAACTATTATATCCATTTTGAATTGATGTAGATGATTTACTTACATATTTAGCTAGATTTTTTACATTTGTTGTATCAATTATATTACCATATACATCTTTTTCTTGTGTCATAAATACAGAATTCATTAGCCAGAAATCATTTGAACCATATAACCAAGATAAATCAGAACTATTATTAGTTTTTAATTTGTTATATTCAGTTTCTGTTAATAATCTTACTTTATATGAACCATACTTATTAGACATACATTTACCTTCACTAGCAATTGTTCCACCATATGATGCTGCTTGTAATCCTGATGCATCATCACAAACACTATTATCTACTAATATTGGTAAATTCAAACTATTTTGATTTACAAAATCACCATTGATATATTTATTTATTTTTGAATTACTCCACTTATATATATCATTTGCTGAACTTGTATGACCCATTTTAGTACTTATAGTTCCTGAATCTGCAAGTAAAGTTAATATTTGTTCTCCATCTTTATTTTCAGTATTTATAACATGGAAATCAATACCTGCATATCTAACTGCTTCACCAACTTTATATGAATTAGAATCAGCATTTGTATCTTCTATTTCTTTATTTGGTTCATATTTTTCTACTTCTAATAAGGACACAGTATTTATATATGATCTACCATATTCACTTGCTGGTACATCTAATACTATAGTTAAATATCTCTTTTCACCTGGTGAAATTAAATCATTTTCGAGTGCTACACTTTTTAGTGTACCATCTGAATAGAACCAATCTTTATTAATTGAATCATCTGTGTTAAATACAGTATTTTGTGGTATATCTTCACTAATTAATTTTACATAACCTGCAGAAGTTGAATTATTTGTTATTTCAATTCCATAATATACTCTTGCGGATGCATATAAACTATTTCTTACACTTAACATAACTTTTGTTTGATTATCATATGTATAAGAATTAAATACTCCGTTATTATTTAAATCTACTTTTGTTATATATTTTTTAATTTCAAATCCAAAAGATTTTATTGGAATTAAACCTATATTTAAATCTGATACTTCTTCAGTTTTTTGATCTAATCTTATTCCTGGATATCCCATATTATTTCTATCAATTCCGATTTCAATAATATTATCGCCAACTTTATAACCATCTGAATCCTTTGTTTTATCTTCTGTTGCATATCTTAATGTTAAATCATATGCTGAACTATCATAATCTGCTCTTATTTTATAATTACCTTTTTCAAGATCTTTGAATACATATTTACCATTTTCATCTGTTAAAGTAGTATCAACTTTTGATAAATTTTCATCTTGATCTACTTTATATAAAGTAATACTCATATCTTTATAATAAGTATCTGAACTATCTTCTATACCATTTTCATTATTATCCATAAATACTCTACCTGATATAGATCTACTTATTACACTTGTTTCAAGTTTGTTTGAAGATACATTTCCAAGTGATGAGTTATATCCTACAAATGAATTGATATATTTATCTGAATAACTATTATTTTCAGGTTTTATTATAACTTTTATATCATCTGAATATGAACCTTGTTTTAAGTTAATATCAGTAATTTTAATTGCAGTTACATCCATAAATTCATTTGCAATATTACATTCTTCAAATTCATTATTTTTATTATTTACTTCTTCTTCAATTAAATTTGATGTTTGAGTAGAACAATATATTTTTGCAGTTCCAAGAGAACTTGGCATTTCTAATTTTACTTTATATGTTCCATTAAATTTAGAACCATTTTTATCTCCATTACTTGGTAATTTGTCTAAAATAGCATAATTATTAATATCACCAGTTGTATTATTATACATATTTAATACATAACCAAATTCACTATTTTTTTCTACTTTAGAACCATTATTATCATGTTTTTGTGTTAATATTACTTTATTTTCACCATTTGCATATATTGTGAAGCTTCCTGTTAAGTAATTAAAATAACTTGTATCTTTTTCACCATTTATATTAATTGCTTCAACAGTACTAGTAACTGTTAATGGAATACCAGTTCCTACTAATGTAGGAGATAATGTTGCTTTAAAATTAATTTCAGGTATTTCCATATTTGGTTTTGTATATGGAAGTACATATGTTAAATAAGTATTATTATTATCACTTGCAATAGTTGGTTCACCTAGTTTTTTATCTGGCACATATGTAAGACCATTTGGAATAGTTACATATATTTTTAAACTATTTATATACCAAACATCATCCGCACCAACATTTTCATTTAAATCTGTTATTGTTGTTTTAACATTATAATTAATTGTTTCACCATTACTTACATTATAGTTAATTTTTACGCTTCCATCTTTTTCTTTATTTGTAACTGTTACATCTTCTCTTGATGTAAAGTTAACTATTTTTAATGAATCACCCCATGGGCTATCTGAATCAATTGATGATATATTACTACCTTTATATATTGTTTTATTATAGTTATTAGGATTTGTAATACTATTTGAATCATTAGTTATTCTTGGTGAATAATATGTTACATTACTATCATAATCTGATGATTTTGCCATTACTACTGTTTGATATGTTTGTGTTAAATCACTAACATTTCTAACTCTTAAATTAATTTCAACTATTACTTTAGCTGAATCAGGTAATATTATACCTTTCTTTGTTTGAACAACTATTTTAGTAATAGGAATTTCTTTATTATCTTTATCTTTTGCATCTGATATTTTTTCAAATATTTGTTCAAAATTATCATTTGCTTTGATACATGGTCCACCATATAAATTCATTATTTGATCATTTGAATAAGTATTTATATTTTGTTTTACAGTATTACATGCAGTTTGAACAGTACTTAAATCTTCAGCACTTACTTTTGCATCTGTTACTGCAGTATAATTTGAATTATTAAAATCTCCAGATATATATAATACTTCAAAATCATCTTGTGATAATTTCTTATCTCCAGCACCTTCTACTGTAATTTTAATATCTTTATCTCCATTTTGAATAACTCTATATGCATTTGGATCTACTTTTATTACTTCTTTCAATCCTTGATCTGACTTTGTTTTCTTATAATTAAATGTTGTTTTATAAACTACTGTTTCACCTTTAGAAACAGCACCTTTACCGTTACCATCTGTTGAAATTTTATTATTTGCTTGATCATAATATTCACCTTGTAATGAATAGTCAATTATTTCATAATATTTATTTACAGCATTTGCTTCAAAATTTGCAAGTGTTATTTCTGAACCATTAGTATCTCTTATTTTTAAATTTTTTATATTTAGTGTTGTATTGATATCATTTTTACCATCTTCTGAAGTTCTTGGTGAGAATACTGTTGCAGCATATGTTGCGATATAATGTGATTTATTTGAAATTGATGTTCCATCAGCATTAAGTGTTGCCTTTGCATATGTTATTTTATAATCAGATGCTAATACGGAATAATTTGAATCTGATACTTTTGTTAATTTTATTTGACCTGGTGTATTAATAAGTTTACTTCCACTAGAGTTAGTACTATATGGATTTGCACTTGTAACTGATTCTATACCTGATACTGAATTTGGACCATAAAGTCTTAACCAACTGTCTTCCATAAATACTGATTTATTAGAACCATTTTGTGAAGCAGAAACATTAAATGATATATCTGATCCATCTGGCATAGTAACACCTTTAAGACCTTTTATATTATCTCCTACAATTTCTATTCCAAAAACATAAGTTAAATATCTACCTGTATTATCTTTATATATTGATTTTTGTCCTTCATTTGTTTGTCCAACTAAATTAACATTATAATCTGCTTCCTTAGATGAAACTACTGTTGGCATATAGTTTCTAAATCCTGGTGTATTACTTACAGTACTATATTTATTTGTTTTATCACTATCATATTCATAGTTTGTTGCACTATCTGATATATTTCCTAAACTAATTAAATAATTCGAATCAGTATTAGTACTTTCTTGTACTTCAAATTTAGGACTAATTTTTGTACCATTAGGAGCACCTAAAACATATAATGTAATTGTTGAATTAAATTCACCATAAGTATCAACTCCCGTAAAAGTATATGTATGAGATGTTTCATTAGCTTCAGCGTTTTTATCAAAAGAAACATATTTTGCAACTGAATCTGGTATTGTAACTTTAATTGAGACTGTTCTATCTTCATAATCTGTTACTCCATCTTTACCCATTATTGAATATTTAAAATTATAAGAAAGTTCATCAAAAGATCTAACAATTCTATTATCAGCGTTATTATCATTACCAGCAGTATAACCTTCTATAACTGAATAAGAATTAGTATCTGAATAATTTAATCCATCACTTGAATCAAATGTAGATGTCCCTGTTGTAATTTTAGTCATTTTTACACTTCTTATTGCAACTTTATTAGCCGCAGTGTCTGCACTTGCAAATCTTCCATATATAATAAAACTAATAACTAAAAAAACTACTACTAAAATAAAAATATATTTATTTTTTTTATTTTTCAAAATATCTTTCATACACTCACCTATTTTCTATAACAATTATATCAATTTGATATATTTTTTTCAAGTTATATAAAGTAAAAATCTATTTATTTTGTAAATAAAAAAATATGATTTTTTTCATCATATTTTTTATTCAAAATCATAACTCCAAGTAATTTTTGTTATTTTTCCTTTTTTATAATCTAATGTTAATTTTGATATATTAGAATACATATCATTTACGGTTGCATCTTTATTAACATATACAACTTTTTTATTATTTCTAACACCAAAATAAATTGTATCTGTTATTTCTTCATCGCTTAAAGAACCAATAGAATAATTACCATATAAATATTGCCCGCTTTTATTTTCTACTTTAAACTTTTTCATTGTTTTAACAATACTATTACCAATTTTTATATTTCTATTTATTACATATTTATCACTTTTTATTTCAACACCAGTAAGAATATAATCATCGTAATTCTCTCTTAATGTTATTTTTAAATTATTATACTCTAATTCTTTATATGAATATTTATCTCTAGTTTTATTACTTTCTTTTATTGGAGTTCCTAATTCTTTTAACACTTTTTCTTCATTATCACCATATTTTAAATTATTTATAGTTAAATCAGAGATAGAGAATATAGTTTTATTATTTGTTTTTATATTAATAGCACTAAAATCTCTATAATTTCTAGATGCAACCAAAAGAGACAATAATATAACTATTACTAATGATGTTATAACAAGCATAATTTTATCTCTTTTTAGTTCTTGTTCAATGGTCTTTTTTTTCTTTTTATTCTTTTCCATTTAACTATCCCACCTTACTCTGATTTCTTCTTTATTCTAAGCGCTATCATAAGTGCTACTATTACAGCTACTATTGATGAAATTATTAAACCATATCTTATTACTGTTTGTCCTGTTCTATTCCATATTAAGAATTCTGCACTCGCACTTGATGTAAATGATAATGTTTCTGTTTTTGCTTTATTTACTATTATAGAATTACCATAAACATTACCTGCACTATCTACAAAGAATGTTGCTACATTTGGATTTTTTCCAAGTTCTTTTCCTGGTGCTGCTTTTGTTTCTACTATTCTATATTGTCCTTCTTCTAAATAGTATACTGTTGCTTTACCATCTTTTGTTGTTATAACTTTATTATCTGTACTCTTATCAACTTTATAGAATACACCAGTTTCTGTTTCTTCTTTTGTTACTGTTATATCGTGATATTTTTTATTTGAATCAAGTTTTTGTAATTTAAACTCTGCACCATCTAATAAGTTATTATATTCATCATATTTATAGAATGTAAATGGTGTTGGTTTATTAATAAGTGTTTTGTATGTATCAGATACATATTCTGTATTTTTTGGTATTGTTACCATTGTAAATCTATCTTCATCGTTCTTTGGAAGTGAATATCCTTTAGGAGCTTTTGTTTCTTCAATTATATAACAATGATCATATTCTAAGTATTGAATTAAAGCTTCCCCTTCTTTTATTTGGACTTTTTTATTATCATTTGTAAGTGATTCATTAAAATCAGCCCATGTATTTTGATAGTTTTTATAAGTTAAACTAGTCATATTATTTACTGCAATATCACTACATTTAGCACCATCTTTATCAGTACATGTTAGTACTGTATCTGTATCTTGTTCTGGTCTATTTTCATATACACCATCTCTAATTGTTTTTAATTTTAATAATTTTTTAGGTTGATTCATTGCTGATAAATTAGAATTACAACTAGTTCCTTCATATACTTTAAATTCTGCTCCTGGAAGTAGTTTTCCATCATCAGAATATTTTCTAATTATTAATGATGTTGGCTTATTTGGTACATCTATTTCATCAACTTTTACAGTTGTATTTGTTACTGTAAATCTTGTTTCTGCATTTCTACCTGATGGTAATGAATAATTATATGGAGCAACTGTTTCTAATAATACATAACTTGAATTTGGATCATTTGATTCTAGATATCTTAATACAAGTAATCCTTTATATGGATGTAAACTTGTTACATATTTTTGTCCTTTAGAAACATCACTATCACTTATCTTTTTATACACTTCTACACCAGATAATCCTGCTGCATCAGTTGGATCTTCTTCATCTTTTGTTATTACAGCTCTTGGACTAAATTTAACTAATGTCATTCCATTCTTTTCTCTTTCTGCAACTGTTTTATAATCAGCCGGATGACATTCTGTTCCTTTCTTACATTTGTATACTTCAAATGTTGTTGTTTCATCATCTATTAAATAATTATATTTCGAATCTCTTTTTTCAAATCTTACTCTTGTTGGTTTATCATTTATTATATTTGTTGTAGTTTTATGTGTTGTATCTCCTTCTGTACAAGGTATTTGATATTTAGCACTTGTTGGAGTTGATGTTGTATTTTCTTTAACATAAACTGAACCATCTGGAACACTTACTTCCTCTACTGTATATTCATTACCTCTACATAAATTAGTTATTTTAATATGTCCACCACATGTATGTAATTCTGTTCCATTTTTATCTGTTTGATCAGAACTTACATATCTATATTCACTATAACTGTCATCTGTTGAACAATTTCCGTGGTCTGCTACCTTCTTAAGAGTCAAATATCTACCACTTGAATCTTTTATTTTAAATACGATTTTATCAAAATCATTTCTCTCTTTATCATTTTCAAATTTAACATTTTCTTCACTTTTATTTTTATCTGAAGCATCATAATAACTATAAAAATCTTTTTTAGTAAATGTTATTTCAGTAGGTGTATTAGTCAATTTTTGAGTCACTACTCCATATGTAGTACATGATGTAGCTTTTGAACTTGAACAATCAGTTATTGTAAATTGATGACTACTATTTGAACTATAATTTGGATAGTAATATCCAACACATTTACTAGAATCAGTACTATTAGTGCATGTGTTTCCTTGACTTTCTTTTATTGAATATGTTCCTGTTGGTAAATGTAATACTTTTAATTTTCTATTTTGATCAAGATGTAATGCACTACTAGCACTACCAGATGGTACATCTTTTGTATTACCAGTGAAGTCATAAGTTCCATCACTATTTTTAACAAAATGTAATATATCTCCGTTTGAATTATATATATTAAATTCTATTTTTTGTAATTCTTCAGTAGTTAACTCTTTCAATGTCTTTTTAACACCATTAATAATTATTTCAGTATTACTATCTCCAGAAGATACATCTTTTGTAAATTCAAATTCTGTTTCATAGTTTGTAAATGTATTGTTACTTGTTTTTGCTTGAATAGATGTAGTTAAATTTAATTGTATTGTTTTTTTATTACTAAATGTATGATATTTAGCAGGTTTTGTTTCTACAATTGTATAAGCTCCTTGAGTTTGAGTATTGTCCCCAACTTTTTTACCATTATTAGGTACTCCAATTATACATACTTCACCATTATCATCTGATACTAAATCAACTGGATTCTGTTCTGTACTTTGAAGATTATTCTTTTGAGTTTCAGTTGCAAAAGAATCAAATACATAACATTTTTTCTGTGGTGATTTTTCTGGATAATCAACTTTTACTCTATTACCAGAATCTGACATTTTTACTTTTATATACTTATATGAATTATTTTCATCTGTATATCTAGCATTAAATTTTGCACCAGATACTGCTTTCCCATTTTCATTTTCTTTATACCAGTTAATTAATAACTTTTGATCTTTCATAGTATATATATTTGCATTTCCATTATATGCCTCATTACACGCAGCAACAAATTCTATACCAGCTGTAGCACTTCCTTCTGGAAGAGCAACTGCTGTTGCATTTATTTTTTCTGTTGATAAAGCATATGATGTTGGTGCTTGTGATTCTGTTATTGTTGATGAAGTACTCTCTCCTAGATAGAAATATGCTAAACCATCACCCAATGTTCCTGCTGCTGCTCCTGCACTATTATATTGGAAACCAATAGCATTTGTTGCATTAAATACTGCACCCTCAAGAGCGGCTCCTGTATTTGCATCAACTTTTTTAACTACTACACAATAGTGATATCTGTTATTTGGTTTATTATATGTCTTAACATTACTTGATGGGCAAGAATATTCGATAGTAATATTATTACCACTTTTTTTGACAGTTCTGTCCATTTCTGTTAATTCTTCTTTTTCAGCCGTTCCAGAAACCGGTTTTGTATTATAGTATTTATGATCACCAATCTTTTTTCCATTACAATACTCTGTAGCCTTTGTACCACTTTTTGAAACTTCCTCATACTTGTAATCTTCATAAGATAAGTTGCTAAAAGTTACAATACCACTTGAATTTGTCGTTACAGCATTTCCAACATTAGTAGATCCTTTTTTTAATTGAAAATCAATACCTTTCACAACTGATTTAGAATCATCACATTTTCCTTCATTATCTTGTTTTTTTACTCTGAAGCAATATTTTACAGGAATATTACAATAGTAATTTGTTTTATCATCATTTGTAGTAACCTGACCTGTTGTTAAAGCTTTAAGAACCTTACCACCTGAACCATCTTCTTTTTCTTCTCCTTCACCTTTGCCATTACAATCTGCATCTCTTGTCCAATCCTTATTAGAGATTGATGATCTTGCTGTTTTTGCTGATTCATTAAATAATTCTTTTACACAATATAATCCCTCTGACGGTAAATTTTTAAATGTTACTGTTCCTGAGCTATTTGTTCTTTTCTCTTGTAACATTTTACCATTACAATCAGAATAATCAATAGAACCATCACTTTTTTTACTAAAACCAGAATAAACTCTAAACAATATTCCTTTTCTAGAACTATTTTGAGCAACACTTGTTTCACCATTTGAAAAATTATATTCTTTCTTTTGAATTTTTAACTCTGCCTTGATATCCATAGTTGCATTTATTTGTCCTCTTGCTAATTGTGTAGTAACATAATTACCTGACTTGTCACTTGTATTGTAACTATTAAATGATATACTCACTGATCTAGCATTATTAACAGTTAATTTTGAAAATAAATTCAACCCACTAGGAATAAGACCACCACCTGGATTTTCATTAAGTAAAAAATCCTTATCTATATCCATGCAATATAATATAATCCATTTATTTACCTTTATTGTAAATGTTGAAGTATAAGTATCTGAACCCTTTAGTTTTCCCTGAAAGGTAATTGTATCTATATATACATAGAAATTTTTTTCAGCACCATCAAGCATTGATGATCCTGATTCTGCGCTATCAATTGCATTATCAATTTTTTCTAAATCAGTTGAATTGATTTGATCACATACATCTGATACTGCTTCTCTGCATCCATATTGACCACCATGATAATAAGGATCACCTTCTGATGCATTACTAGTATTAAAAGAATAATAATAATCCATATTATTTCCACCAACACCACCTGCAATATATATAAACTGATAACGTTTACTATTTACTTTCCATTCAGATACTTTTGTTATATCTGTTTGTGTTGAATCAGTATCCTTATATTCATAATCTAAATCCTGTAAAGCACCCTCTTCAGTATCATCAGCATATGTATCCCCTATATGTAAGAAGTTAATCATTTTATTTTTAAATAATGATAACTTCCTAATTTTTACATAAACATTATTAAGATATAATGGGTTACTTTCTATTGTTAGAACTCCAGTTTTAGCATCATAATCATAATATTTTGAATCAATTGAATAATCACTATTATTAACATAAACTTTAATATCATCTTTTGTTATATATTTTCCTTTTTTAAATTTAAAAATTGACATTTTTGTTTTAGATGTTGGTTCATTTGTTTTTATAATCTTTTTTGTTGTAATAAACTTATTAATTTTTAAGTTGATTTCATTTTTTTCATAATCCTCTTTTTTTATTCTACTAACTATTTCTAATCTAACAGGTCTACCACCATATTTAGAATATTCCTCACTTTCAAAATATTTTTTAGGAATAATTATTTTTTTTGACTTTTCATCATATTTTGCATCATTAATTACATCACCATGAGTATTATTAATTCCAAATGTTACCTTTGCGATATTTTTAAAAGTAGCATTATTCATCCCAGTAATTGTAGCTTCATAATAATCCCCATTTTTAGTTGCAACTTCTGAAAATGAGTAAGAGTTTAATATTTCGTCCGCATAAGTTAATATATTATTAAAATCTGAATTTTTGGTTTTATCATAATCAGTTACAATATATGTAATATATGCATAATTTTTAGGTTTTTTTTCTTTTTTATTGAATAAATATGAATCAATAAAAAAATATGAAATAATTCCAAGTATTATAATTATTGTAGCTAATACAATTTTTTTCTTTTTATTTTTCATAATTCACCTTCTCACTAAAATCCCATATTACTTTCATTATTATTTTCTATATAATCTTTTAAATAATCTGATTTGATTATTTTTTTAGGAATAGTTTTTATTTCTATTGCTGTAATATTTTCATTTATATTACCTGATATTGATCCATTGCAAGTCCAATTAAGCCATTTGTCTTTTTTGTTATATGTTCTGTAGCACACATCATAATTTTTTAAAAATGATGCAGCATTTAATATTCTAATTCCTTTTATTTCTTTATTATTATCATTACTATCAGACCAATTATTATCAAAATAATATTGAACATTATAAATATCTTTTTTTGAACTTATTTCAACATTTGTAATCGAAGTTTTTAAATTGCCACTAGTCAATCCATTTTTATGCCACTTTGTCCAACCTGACGTTTTTGTATAAGTTCTATATTTAACTTTTGAAATACCTGCATTTTCCATATCATCATTTCTATTATTAAAAGCAAATATTATAAATATAATGATTAATATTACTACTACCAATGAAATTAACACCTTTTTATTTTTTAAAATTTTCTTTATATCCATATCTAGCACCTCTATTATCAATACATTTATTTTACTATAAATATAAGGAAAAGTAAATAATATTGCAAAAAGATTTATTTATCTTTTTGTTTATGATATTATACTTGTAGTGGAGGTGCTAATATGGCTAAATTTTGTACATATTGTGGTAAAGAAATTGATAAAAATGATAATGTTTGTGGATACTGTGGAAATGCAATAAATAAAAATAATACTGAAGTTATAAATATTGTTAATAATACTAATAAAACTGATGGATTTGCTACTGCCGGATTCGTTCTATCACTTATATCGTTTTTTTGCTGTGGATTTACATCTGTAATCGCATTAATTTTTTCTATTGTTGGACTTGTTAATTGTAATAAAAATGGTACTAATGGTAAAGGCCTTGCTATTTCAGGTATTGTTATTAGTACAATATTAATATTTGTTCCAGGAGTTTTATACATAATTACTAATGTACTAGGATATGCTACTGCATTATATTAAAATATGAAAAAAAGAATAATTTATATTGTATTTATAATAATATTTTTATCCTTAAGTTTATCTTTTTTAGAAATAATAAACTTTGAGTGTATATATAGGAAATTTTTTCATATATATTGTGCAGGATGTGGTTTTACAAGAATGATAAAATCAATTATAAAACTTGATTTTTATCAGGCATTTAGATACAATCCATTATTTTTTATTTTATTAATATTATTCATACCATATATCATTTACCAAATATATTTATATATAAAAATAGGAAAATTTAAAAAACCAACTTTAAAATCATTAATAATTTTAGCATTAATTATTTCTATTTATATGATTTTAAGAAATATTCCTATATTTAATTATCTTATACCAACAAAAATAAGATAAACTATTTATTTATAATTGTATTTATGATATTATTGTAGTAATGGAGGTGTTAAAAATGGCTAAATTTTGTCCAAAATGTGGTACAGAACTTAAAGAAGGTGAAAACTTCTGCAGTAATTGTGGTAATGCTTCAGAAACAACAAATAATTCTGAACAAGTAAATACTACTGTTACAGCTGTTAAACCTGAAGGAAAATCTAAAATGGCTGCTGGATTACTTGGAATATTCCTAGGTGGATGGGGAGTACATAGCTTCTATTTAGGATATACTGGTAAAGGTATTGCTCAAATATTTGTAACATTATTCACTTGTGGATTTGGTGCTATTTGGGGTCTTATAGAAGGAATTTTGATTCTTACAGGAAGCATTAATACTGATGCTAATGGAAATCCATTAGTTGATTAAAAAGTCATATGACTTTTTTTCTTTTGTAACAAATTTAGACTTTACTTTTATTTATTTTGTGGTATTATTTATATGCGAGGTAAATATGAGAACATATGATAAAAATTTATATTTTGGATTTATGGAAAAAAGTATAAAAAAAATAAATGGTAAAATTGGAAGAATTCATAATGGTAAATATTTTAGTGTTTTTCTAAAATTAAATGATAAAGATTTCTTTGATCTAAGTGATGATAATTTGTATAATGTAGATGATATATTTATCATTGGTAAATTAAATACAGAAAATAAAGAATGTAATGAAAAAGAAATTAGTAAAATGTTAACAAAAGAAATAATTTAACCACTTCAAACGAAATGGTTTTTATTTACAAAAAAACAAGGTTTAAAACCTTGTTTCTTTATTATTTCCAAATAGTATAATACCTTCCATTTGCGGCTTTTGTTGTTGTGAATTTTTTGCCTGTTATTGAATTATGAGATCCAACAAAAGTTGTTGAACGATCAGATACTAATCTACCACTATACATTGTAAATTTTGCTGTAGAATCACCCATATCTATTGCATAATATTCTCCTGTTGCATTTATTCTTGGATGTTCTGTATCTGTTGAACCGCTTGTTCCAACAGAAAGTAAACCACTTTTTTTGCTTTGCATTAAAATTCCTGTATGTAACGAATTTATCACTGTAGATTTTCCAGTAATATTAATTTTACCAGTTGCTGTAGAATATTGATTTACACCAATACATCCATTTATGGTACCACCTGAAATGGTTGTCGTTCCGGAATTTCCAGCAGCAATTGTTATTGAACCAGGACAATTACTACCATAATCATCTCTTATAGATCCTAACGTACCAGCAGTCATATTAAATGTACCACTTTCAAACAATACTATATTAGTACTATTTGCACCAACTTCAAATTTTCCTCCCTTTACATTAAGAGTTCCACTATGTAATACTACACAAGAGTTTTTGTGACTAGCAAAATTACCAGATGTAACATTTACAGTTCCACCATTCACATAAATAGCTTGTCCGTTAGAGGTACTTACAATGTATAAACTATTATTTGCTATTGATACTGTTCCACTTGATACGTATAAGGCACGACCAGAATTTGATACAATTTGTTCATTGTTAATTGTAAGTGTACCCGCGTTCGTGAATGAAACACCACTCGCAACTTCATTTGTATGACTATTACCATTTAAAACGATATTTTTAGTTGATGCAATATTTATATTTTCTGCTGTATCCTTTAATACTGAAATAGATGTTGCTGTATTATTTTTCGCGAAATCAATAGCTTTTTGCAATGTTGTATATCTAAAGCCATTAGATTCTGCAACTGCTTTACTAATATATGCCCAACTATTTGCATCTAATGTTGTCCAACTAGACTTCAATCCATTATTTGCTACTGTTCTATAATATATACCAGTTTGTCCTCTTCTACTTTCAGTATAGGCATAATTATCACTTGCTTTAGAACTAGATGTACTATTTACATATCTAAATGAATTAATTGTATATGTGTCTCCTGCTGTTCCTCCAAAGTTGAATTGTAATCCATCATATGTTCCAGCTGTAAAATTAGGAACATAATACCATCCATTTGTACCTTTAGGTACAGTCACTGAAATTTTTTGACCAGCAGATGGACTACTTCCTTTTGCCCATGCATATACTCTTAAACTAATATCCTTTGTTGTAGGTTGTGTAAATGCTATTATAACATTATTGAAATATACACCATTTGGACCAAAATCATCAAATCTTATATATGGATCACTATTTGTTGTTGTATATGTTTTATCTGATATAGTAAATCCACTAACAGTTTTTCTAAATTTTGGTGTTATATCTGTTAAATAGTTATGTGCTTGTATTTCATATTCTTTAATTCCACTTGGTCCTGTTGTTCCTGCAGTTTTAACATAAACCTTTACTCCCTTTGCATCATTTGTGTCTGAATAAGTTGTCGAACCACCTGTTATAACAGGGGCTGTTGGAGTTACTTTATCAATCTTGCTGACAACAACTGATTGTGTTGTTGTATTACCAGCAACGTCGGTAGCAACAAATGTATAAGTACCATTAGCTGATACAGTATAGTTTACTACACCATCATTTAATGATAAATCTTTACCATTTACTGTAACACTACTTAATCCAGATACAGAATCACTAGCGTATACTTTTAATGTAACATCTGTAGTTACCCAAGATGTTGGATTGCCTGTTACAGAAATAGTTGGTTTTTCAGTATCTATTCTAACCATTCTGTAGTTAGAAACATTACTATAAACTCCTGCTGAACTAATGGCCCTATAGAAGACATAATGAATACCATTAGAAGAAACAGGGGCATAACCACTAGCAGAAGTATCTTTCCACTCACCGCCTACTTGAGAAGAGTTGCTAGTAGAAACATAATATTGATATTTAACAGAACCAGTATCACTAGTAGAAGGGACTTCTAATGCTATATTGACTTCTTTATTAATCCAATCAGCAGAACCACCAGTGATGATAGGTTTACTAATCCAGTGGGCGTATATAGAATGATTAGATGCTGTATTGACTAAAGTTTCATCTGTAACTTTAGTACCACCATTAGCAGCAGTATACCAACCTTCAAATACATAGGAAATAGTTTTACCCGATGCAGAATCTGTTGAATCAGCTCTTGTTGGTGTTGGTAATGTGCTATCTTTACCATAATTTGAATCAAAAGTAACTAATTTATAAGTAGGTGATACTTTACCACCGTTTGGATTAAATGTTACTTTGTATGTATTTGCTGTACATATAGCATATAAAGTAGTATTAGCAGTAATAGATGCTGTTGCACCTGAATTATATTTAGTACCTGTTCCATCTGATTTAGTATTCCAAGAGCAAGTATAACCTGTTTTTGAAATTGTCGATAATGTGTAATTTTGATTCCATTGTGCATACAATGTTGTATTAGCTGTATATTTCGTATTTATTAGGTTACTTGTTATGTATCCATTACTGTCTATCATTTTAGTACCAGAAGAAGTTGCAGTATAATATCCGTTAAATGTTGGAGTGAAAGATTCATTTGATACTGTAACTCCTGTTCCATTAGCATTATAGCTTATAGTATATGCACTTTTTGATGGTTTTGTTATTGGATTTGCACTTGTTGTCATTTGTTTACTATTTGTACCACTATCTAAGTATATACCTTTACTATATCTTTCATATATAGCAGTTGTTCCACTATTTCCACCATTTGCATTTAGTGTAAGTGTATATTCTGCTCCATCAAAATTAGCTGTTATTGTAGTTTTATTTGAGCTTATTGTTCCGCTTGTTGAGGACCAACTAGAGAAAACATAATTATTGTTTGGTGTTGCTGTTATAGTTTTTAATGTTTTTGTTGTTGTTCCTGTTGTTATTCCGCTTAACAATAATTTATTAGAATCAACACTATATGTCGTTCCAGGTATAATATTATAACTACTTGTATCTACTGTTCCCATTGTTGTCGAATTACTTGTAAAGTTAATTGTATACACTTGAAAACTTTTTGATCCTGCACTACTCGTTACATAATTATTATTTCCAATTGCTTTTACATATATTGTTTTTACTCCTGATGTTTTAGTTATTTTACTTAAATAATCTACTCCTGATTTTGCTGTCTCATAGTTTGTACCATCCATGCTTATTTGATATGATACTGCATTTGATACTGCATCCCAAGTTACTATACCTGCTGTTGATATTTTTATATTTGTTGGTTTTGCTAAATTTACAGTATTTATTTTTACGGTTGTTTCACCTGCAAGATCATTATAGTAATGTCCTCCTGTTACTTTATAATATATTGGATATGTTCCTGCATCTGTTTTTGATGGTAACAAATTATATGCCGTTGCTTTTACACCTTCACTTGTTACCGTATTTCCATAACTTGTACTTGTTCCTGATACTATTGTTTGTCCATCCCATGATACACTATTTACCTTTATTGTTGCATTATGTGCTGTACCATTATATGAACCATTATAAGGTGTTGCTGTTACACTCAAATCTTGTTTTGCTACTTCTGCAGTTTTATTATTTGAATCTGTTATATCTTTCCATTCTGCTGTATTATAATTTGTTTTCTTTGCTGTTACTACTACATATATTTTTTTACCAATAAATGATTTATCTATTGTATATGTACTTCTTGTAGCTCCTCCTATTGCTGTTCCTCCTGTTGCTGTTGTATTATCTGTTGAATACCATTGATATGTAAGAGTTGCATTTTCTGTATTTATTACATTTGCTGTTAATATTTGTCCCCAAGTATTTGTTCCTGTTATTGTTACTGATCCACTACCATCTGGAAAATCTGCTGCAGTTATTGTTATTTTTGCTGATATTTCACTTGATGAATTATGATTTGCATCTCCAATTACCTTTACATATACTGTTGTTACACCAACATTTGTTGCTGTTGGAAGTGTTTCACTATAATCATCACTTGTACTTGTTCTATATTTTATTGTTCCTCCTGATCCACCTTCTACTTTAATTGTATGAGCTTGTCCATCATATTTTCCCTCATATGATGTTAATTTAGGATTCACTGCATTTGCTTTTGATATTACTCCATCTACACTACCAGTTTTTTCATTATAATTTGATGTTGCTGGTATGTAATAATATATTGTATATGTTCCTACATTTCTATATGTATTTGTACTTGAATCATATCCTGTTGGAACTCCTGTACTTCCTGCTGTACTATAGTTTGAACTTGTTAACTGTGTTCCTATTGAATAATATATTGTTCCTTGTTTATTTTCTATTGTAGTCAATTCATCTGTTGTTCCATATTTTATATATTTTTTTGTAAATTTTGTTGGATTTGTAGTTGGCTTAATTAGTGATTCTACATTTCCTATTGCGCTCTTATAGTTATCATTTCCTGTCGCATAATAATATACTTTATGTGTTCCTCCACTTAAACCTTCTGATGTTGGAACATCTGTTTTTCCAACTGTACTATAGTTTGAACTTGTTAATTCTTTATCTACTGAATAGTATACAGTTCCTTGAGCTCCTGATACTACTACTAAATCTCCTGTTGTTCCATAAGCTTTCGTATTCCCTTTTACTATTATTGGATTTGTTTTCTTTCCTATTACAACATCCACATAACCTGCTTTTTCATTATAATTTGTATTTCCTTTATTATAATAATATACCTTATACGTTCCTGCATTTCTATTATATGCTGTTGGAATTGTACTTCCTGCTGTACTATAGTTTGAACTTGTTAATTCTGTTCCTACTGAATAGTACATTGATCCTTGTGCATCTTTTACTGTTACTAATGCTGCTGTACTTCCATATTCTAGATTTTTTACAGCTTCTACTTTTACTATATTATCTACTTTTTTTATTGTTATTGTTGTTGAACCTGTAGAATCTTTATAATATGTTCCACCTGTTACCTTATAGTATATTGTTTGTGCTGCTGTGCTTGCATTTGTTCTTGATGGTAATAAATTATATGTTGTTCCTGTTACTCCTGTACTTGTTACTGTATTTCCATAACTTGTACCTATTCCTGATACTATTGTTTGTCCATTCCATGATCCACTATTTACTTTTATTGTTGCATAGTGTTCTTTACCATCATATTTCCCACTATATGGTGTTGCTGTTACATTCAAATTCTGTTTTGATACTGTAAGTGTTTTATTTGTATCTGTATCTGTTATATCTTTCCATTCTGCTGTATTATAATTTGCTTTACTTGCACTTACTACTACATATATATATTTTCCTACTAAAGATTTATCTATTATATATTCACTTGATGTTGCATTTGCTATTTTTGTTCCTCCACTTGTTGCATTTGTTGCTACAAAATACCATTGATATGTAAGATTTGCACCATTTGTATTTGTTACTTTTGCTATTAATTTTTGTCCCCAAGTATTTGTTCCTTCTATTATTACTGATCCTGACAAGTTTATTTTATTTATTATTATTGTTATTGTTGCATCTTTTATTGCTTTACTCTTTGTATCGGTTGCTCTTACTTTTATTGTATATGTATTTGCTGGTGTTCCTGCTTTTACTGTTATTGTTGTTCCGCTTATACTAAAGTAATTATCTGCATTTCCGTCTACTATTGAATAACTATAACTTCCTGTTCCTCCTGTTGCTGGTGACAAACTTACTGTTTGATTACTTGTTGCATTATATGATAATGTTTCTGTTTTTCCATTAAATGTTAATGTATTTGATGTCCAGTTTGCTGTTAATGTCCCTGCTCCTGCTCCAAATGTATATTTTTTGGTTTCGCTGTTCCAAGAACCTTTTCCACTTAATGTCCATCCAGCAAATTTATATCCTGTTCTTGTTGGATCTGCACAGATTGTGATATCCTTATTCTCCTGTTTTTCTGGTTTTTCCTTTACCTCTGTAAAGTCAACATCAATATAATTTTTTTGACTCATAACAATCTCCCAAATCTAATCTTATAATATTGATTGAAAAATTCCGGTTCATTTTGCCGCATGGTTTTGATTAAAATCAAAGCATACCGAACTAATTCTGGATTTTTTCCGTCAATTCCGATATCAATTATCGTCATCGCCTGGTCAAAAATTTGTTTCTGTTCTTCCTGATGATTTTGTAAAAACTGATGTGCAAGCTCTTGATTCATCTGGATTTGCTTCAGATAAACTTCTACCGCCGCTTTGTATTGTTCTTGTGCAACACGACTCGTTGCTTCTGTTTGCATAGCAAGTGTGGCATCCATCATTTTCTGCTGTGCCCTTTGAAACATCATGCTTATCCCTCAATCAGCCAAGATACATTGTCCAAACTACTATTCAGTTCTGCCATTCTGTTGTGAATGGTCTGATACTGGCTCGTTACCTGATAATTGTTATCAATAAATTCTGTTACAAGAGAATCTGCCAAAAGCTGTGAAATTTGTTTTAAGGCTTCAATCTGCTCCGTAAATAAATACTTA
>ERZ773108.1609-NODE-1609-length-21907-cov-4.628409_pt1 | contig 21907 bp, 19 predicted proteins | sample MGYA00580570_ERZ773108 | MGnify/ENA primary metagenome ERZ773108 (study PRJEB29015, sample SAMEA2737840) | human gut metagenome | biome: human gut; feature: human-associated habitat; material: faeces | place: China | collected 2012 ...
TTGTTTCCTTCAAGGACTGAGAGGCCGCTTCCCCAGTTAATAAATTAAATCCCAATTAAATCTCAAAATCTTTTATGTAATCTTTCATATACCTGATCGAATGCTCTCTGTCTTCCATCTCCTTTTGTTGTTGACAGTATTGCATGTCTCTTTCCGTCCGGTTCTGTCAGGAATAATGTCTTTTTAATATTGCCTTGTTTTCCTACTTCCAGTTTCTCCATCTGGTTCAGATCATATATCTCTACATCCGTATCTACGGTCACTACATAATCTTTTGCAATCAGAAGCTGTTCTTCTTTTAATTCCAGTACATCCGGTGCTGCCAGCTGACGGTAGAACTCTTCTTTGTCTTTCACTCTGTCCAGCTTTCTATTGAATTCTTTTCTTGCTTTTGTATTCAACACTGCTAAAACAATTCCTACACATCCAATAATTGCAGCCAGCATGATATTATCAAACGAGCAGATCAATGCCAGGCACAGAAGACTGATCCAGACAATCATTCCTGTCTGTAGTGATTTGATTCTTTTTGCTGTCAGATTTGCATATTTTTGCTGTCCTGCTGTTTCAATCGCCATACTTTTTTCTCCTTTTACCGAATCTTCTGCTTTTTCCGGGTATTTTCACGCTGTTACCTTGTACTCTGCCGACACTTAGTTACCAGCCCATGGTCTTACTGTTTCTTTATAATATGTAACATTTTCAGAAAGGATCTTTGCCTCCGCATTCTTTACCTCTACTTCTGTCACCGCACAGTTATTGTGCACTCCGATGCCCCAGTATTTTTCCAGCGGTTCCTTTCTGATGTTATTCAGTATACCTGCCAGCGCCGCTCCATGTGTGGTGATCAGTATATTTCCATACACACCCTCTGCTTTTTTGTACAGACTTTCCAGAAATTCACCGGTTCTTTTCTTTACATCCGCAAATGATTCGCCACCTTTTCCCGGTCTGAATCCCACCGGATCATCGAAAAATTTCTGAAAATCTTCCGGAAGTTCCCAATGATCTCTTGCGCAGCATTTTCCCTCATATTCACCGAATGCCATTTCCCCAATTCTGGCATCCGTGATGATCGGAACATCCCTGCCTTCCAGTATGATCCTCGCTGTTTCATATGCTCTCGACAACGGACTTGAAATACACAGATCGAACGGAATATCATGCAATCCCTCCGCCGTCTCTTCTGCCAGATGCTTGCCAAACTGATTCAGTGGAATATCCACCTGTCCCTGAATCTTTTTTACTTTATTCCAATCCGTTTCTCCATGTCTTACCAGATAAAGTTTCATTCTACCAATTCTTCCTCCTAAAACACCCTTTTTATCCATTGACCTCTAACGCCAATATAATTGACAGTATACCATACCTTTTTATCTTTTTATAGTCAAATTCTGCTGAAAATGCTATAATATTTCTGCATAAAATTCTTTAAAATTATTGAAAAGGGAGTATCAATCATGAAAAAAATTGCAAGCTTTACAGTAGATCACCTGCGTCTTGTTCCAGGTGTATATGTTTCCCGTATCGACCAGGCCGGCGGCAATCCGATCACTACTTTTGATCTGCGTATGACCAGTCCTAACGATGAACCGGTTATGAATACTGCCGAGGTTCACACGATCGAACATCTGGCCGCCACATTCTTACGCAATCATGCAGAATATGCAGACAAGACCATTTATTTTGGACCTATGGGCTGCCGTACAGGATTCTATCTGATCCTTGCCGGAAGTTATGAATCCAAAGACATCGTACCATTATTAAAAGAAATGTACCGATTTATGGCTGATTTTGAGGGTGAAGTTCCCGGAGCTTCTGCCAAAGACTGTGGAAACTATCTGGATATGAATCTTCCGATGGCAAAATATCTGTCTAAGAAATATCTTACGGAGGTTCTTGAAAATATCACTGAGGAGCAGTTACATTATCCTTCCTGATCACAGTTACCGGTATTTTCAAACTATGAGTAATCTGTACTACAGGCTGCCGGAAATCAAAAAGCACGCAGGAAATCCTGCGTGCTGAAATTTTATTTTAAATTAAGCTAAAGCAGCTTTTGCAGCTTCTGCAAGTGTTGCAAATCCTTCTGCATCATTTACAGCCATCTCTGCAAGCATCTTTCTGTTCATCTCGATGTTAGCTACTTTTAAGCCGTGCATGAACTTGCTGTATGACAGTCCGTTCATTCTTGCTGCAGCATTGATACGAGCGATCCAGAGCTGACGCATCTGACGTTTGCGCTGTTTTCTTCCTGCGTATGAAGATGTAAGAGCTCTCATTACAGACTGTTTTGCAACTCTGTACTGTTTAGAACGTGCTCCTCTGTATCCTTTTGCTAATTTTAAAGTTCTGTTATGTCTTTTTTTAGCGTTTAATCCGCCTTTAATTCTTGCCATGTCTTATTCTTCCTCCTTCACAAATTGAACCTTATCTTAGAGATATGGTAATACCTTCTTCATGTTCTTTACATTAGTAGCATCAGCAATTGTTGCTTTTCTAAGATTTCTTTTTCTCTTTGTAGATTTCTTAGTTAAGATGTGGGATTTGTAAGCTTTATTTCTTACTAACTTTCCGGTTCCGGTTGTTTTAAAACGTTTAGCAGCTGCTCTGCTTGTTTTCATTTTAGGCATGGTGTAGTCCTCCTTAATAATAGTTATGTCCTTATATCTAGCGTTTCGCAGAAAGGAACAGTACAATACTTCTTCCTTCTACTTTTGCCGGTTTATCAACGGCTGCGATATCGGCAAGCTTCTCTGCAAAATCGTCAAGGATATACTTTGTCTTTGACATATGTGCCATCTCACGACCTCTGAAACGAAGTGTAACCTTTACTTTATTGCCTTTTTCCAGGAATTTTCTCGCATTGTTCATCTTGGTATTCAGGTCATTGTCATCGATATTCGGGGAAAGACGAACTTCCTTGATCTCGATTACCTTCTGTTTCTTCTTAGCTTCTTTTTCTTTTCTTGCAAGCTCATATCTGTATTTACCGTAATCGATAATCTTGCAGACCGGCGGCTTCGCAGTCGGAGCAATCTTTACTAAATCCAGTTCCGCTTCTTTCGCTAACTTGTAAGCATCCTTTGCGGACATGATTCCAAGCTGCTCTCCATTTTCGCCAATCAAACGAACCTCTCTGTCTCTAATCTGTTCGTTAATCATTAACTCGCTAATAGTCGTGCACCCCCATGATATGTGATGATTTTGGTTGATTCAGTGTCAAAAAAATAAGTGAACAGTACAGACCATCCACTTACTCATAATAGGAAATCCAATATAGGAAATTTCTCAAATTTATGAACCCACAGTCACTTGCTCGTGCTGAGGTGAGGTAGATAACCTGCTTTCCTGTCTTCGTGAAGTTGTTTCCTCACAACTTTTGTTAGTATACTATGGTTTCTTTGGAATGTCAACCGGTTTTTTCGAGATTTTTGAGAAGATTTACAAATGATTTTTAAATATGGTTCACGTGTTGCGCGAATGACGGCAGCGTACGCAAATACATTTACGGACATACTAAAAACTACCGCCGGATATCATTACCTCTGCCCGGTTTTACTTCTTTCCTGACAGAATTTTCCATATCCGACGGCATTTTTTATTTCGAATATTTATGCAGGCTTTCTTCTATTTAAAAAGAAAACCGCATCAGAGTCACCGTTTCTGGAAACTCGAACATTCCGTCTGCATAGAAACCGTCGCATTGCCTCCGGTGATTCCGATGTGTTCCGCGCTGCACCGGCGGTCTGTATTATAAACACAGTTCGTTGCCTCGCACTCTACTTCGAGACGGCTCTCCGGTGTTTTAAAAAGGTTGCGGAATGTGCCGCCTTTCTTCTCGTCGAAGCTGCCGCAGCAGGTATCGCATTTATCCTGCGCCGTCTTTCCTTCTACCAGAATGGTATTTTTACAGCAGCAGTTTTCCGCATTGTGCATACATCCGGTTACACTACAATCCAGTTTTGTCATGATTTTTCCTCCTGTTTTCTGACATGCATCACTGAAAGTCTCCTCCGGCATCCAGCCGTCAAACTTTTCAGCGATACACTTTTCAATGTGTCATGGTTTTCGTTGCTGTTCACACATGTATGACCAGTAACGGGATTTTGCCGATACTTCGCATTCCAAATCGGCAAAATCTGCAACCAGAACTGTATCGTACGGAATTTTTAATTCAGAAAATTCCTGCCTGTGAACAGTTACTGGTTTTTAGATTCAGGAGTAGTATCTGCTTCTTTTTTGGATTTATTCGTGTAAACTAAAACAAACGCATCCATGATTTTATCTCACAGATGCGTCTGCCTGATTTTTTAATTTTTCAAAATTATTTAGCTTCGTCTGCTTTCACAGTCTCACGCAGGTTTTTCTCTTCGATCTCCTTCTGGATGGACTCGATGAAGCTCTCTACACTGCTTGCGCCCTCGTCACCCGCAAAACGGCTGCGGACGGAAACGGTCTTCTCTTCTTCCTCTTTCTGTCCAACAACCAGCATGTACGGGATCTTCTGGGTCTGTGCCTCGCGGATCTTGTAGCCGATCTTCTCGGAACGTGTATCCATCTCTGCACGGATGCCAGCCTCGGTCAGCTTGTCCAGAACTTCCTTGCTGTAATCTGCGTATTTGTCAGAGATCGGAAGAATCTTTACCTGTACCGGTGCCAGCCAGGTTGGGAATGCACCTGCGAAGTGCTCGATCAAGATACCGATGAAACGCTCGATGGAACCAAATACAACACGGTGAATCATGATCGGACGATGTTTCTCGCCGTCTGCTCCGGTGTACTCTAATTCAAATCGCTGTGGAAGCTGGAAGTCAAGCTGGATGGTGCCACACTGCCAGGTTCTTCCGATAGAATCTTCCAGATGGAAGTCGATCTTCGGTCCATAGAATGCGCCATCGCCCTCGTTTACCACATACGGCAGTCCCAGCTCTTCCAGAGCGGAACGCAAGCCTTCGGTTGCCATCTCCCAATCTTCATCACTTCCCATGCTGTCTTCCGGTCGGGTGGACAGCTCTACGTGATATTTGAACCCAAACAGGGAATATACCTGGTTGATCAGGTGTACAACGCCCTTGATCTCGTCCTTGATCTGCTCCGGTGTCATGAAGATATGTGCATCATCCTGTGTGAAACAGCGTACACGCATCAGACCATGAAGCTGACCAGATTTCTCATGACGATGAACGATACCAAGCTCACCCATACGCAGCGGCAGATCACGGTAGGAACGTGGCTCAGAAGCGTATACCAAAACGCCACCCGGACAGTTCATTGGTTTAATTGCGTAATCCTCTTCATCGATCACAGTTGTATACATGTTGTTTTTGTAATGATCCCAGTGTCCGGAAGTCTCCCAGAGCTTGCGATTCAGGATGATCGGAGTGGAAATCTCTACATAACCAGCTTTTTTATGGATTTCTCTCCAGTAATCAAGCAGGGTATTTTTCAGTACCATGCCCTTCGGCAGGAAGAACGGGAAACCCGGGCCTGCATCGTGCATCATGAACAGACCAAGTTCTTTGCCCAGTTTACGATGGTCACGTTTCTTTGCCTCTTCCATCATTGTGATGTATGCTTCCAGATCCTCTTTGGTTGCAAATGCGGTCGCATAGATACGGGTCAGCATTTTGTTCTTCTCGCTGCCTCTCCAGTATGCGCCTGCCAGATTCATCAGCTTAAATGCCTTACCAACACCCTTGGTGTTCATCATGTGAGGTCCTGCACATAAGTCAGTAAAATCACCCTGACGGTAGAAGCTGATCTCTGCATCCTCCGGCAGATCCTCAATTAATTCTACCTTGTACGGCTCCTCTTTCTCCTTCATGAACTCGATCGCTTCATTTCTCGGCAGAGTAAAGCGCTCCAGCGGAAGTGCTTCTTTGATGATTTTCTTCATCTCTGCCTCGATCTTCGGCAGATCCTCTGCAGTCAGAGGGGTAGCCGGATCGACATCATAGTAGAAACCGTCTGCGATGGACGGTCCAATCGCAAGTTTTGTCTCCGGGTAAAGGCGTTTTACAGCCTGTGCCATTACATGGCTGGCGGTATGGCGCAGAGCTGCCAGACCTTTCTCATCCTTTGCAGTCAGGATATTTAACTGACAGTCATGGTCAATCACGGTACGGAGATCTTCTTCCTCACCGTCAACCTCACCCAGACATGCCACTCTCGCCAGGCCTTCGCTGATGTCTTTTGCAATGTCGATGATGGACATCGGGCTCGCATATTCTTTGACAGAGCCATCTTTTAATGTGATCTTCATCTTTTTTCTCCTTTTCGTTCTGAAATAATAAAAGCTTCCTGACCAGAAGAACCAAAAAAGAATGTATCTTGGCACATTCCCGCGCCGAGCACGGTCGCTTGCGACATGTTGCTTCTTCGCGCGAGTGCGCATCCCGCGGAGCGTTTTTTGTTTCATAGGACGCAATTTCCTATAAAACAAAAAAGTCCCTTAGCCAGATGTTTCTGACTAAGGGACGATAAATCGCGGTTCCACCCTTATTGAATCGATCGTTCGGATCGATTCCACTTCATTCTGATGATAACGGAATCACCGTTCCCGATTAAGGGACATTCAAAGCTGGTATTCAGATTTGTTTTCCTGTCCGACGCTTCCACCCACAGCCACCTGCCTCTGTTATTTCAGGCTTTTCCTGCGACGCCGTTCTCTGTCCAGTTCCACAATCCTACTGGTCTTCTCAACACTTTCTTTATATAGATAAACCCGTTTCTGGTTCATCATTACAGTCTCGATTATATCAGCTGTTTCTATTTTGTCAAGATATTTTTCTCTTGAGTTTTCACTGCATTGACAGACCGCCTCTTTCATGGTATGATAATAAGGATCTAAATATAAGGGCCAGTACCGGTTTCGACAGGGATCATGAAGCTGGTGAAGCTATCCGCATGCGATGCGTTAAATGGCAAACTTAAAATTAAACGCTAACAACAAATTAGCATACGCTGCCTAATCTGGCAGTTGTCAGCCTTAGAGCACTCACACTTTAAGAATCTGGCATCGAATATGTGAGAAACGATGACAGGCGGGTTCCGGACTGTCAGGCGTATCAGGAACTACTGAAGTTCTGAGGATGTTCGTTTCCGCAGGATAGAGGGAATGTCAAAGAACGGACTATGATAGTAGAAGAACAGGGAATTGGTTTTTGGACACGGGTTCAACTCCCGTCTGGTCCACTAAAAAGAACTGCCGCCCAGCAAATCATTTGCTGATGCGGCAGTTCTTTTTCTTATCTATTTTTATTCTGCATCTTTTACCGATTCTGGAATATCTCAATAATCGCCTTCACGATCGCCACCAGCACATTCCACATCCGTTTTAACGGACCTTCTTCACTGCTGCCGTCTGCCTCCTGATCGGAGATATCGGTTGATTCATCATCATCGCTGATCTCATCGGTCCGCAGGACGATCTGCACGCTGTTCGGGGACGGATTTTTCGAGGAGGTAAAGGAAATCTTCTCCGCCTCCGGATCTATGTTCAGGAAACTGTTCTCATCCTCAAACTTATCGATCTGCTCATCGAGCGTACTCTTCATGTCTTCCCCCGCTTCCCGAACCGCCGCAAGCTGATCGATCATGGTCAGGTTCTTATCAAGAATCTTCTCCATGCCCTGCAGCGTTGCCTTGGTTCCGGCATCCAGCGAATCACCTGCCGAAATCAGCGTGTCATTCAAAAGACTGAGCATATCATGTGTGGTATAAAGCGCCCTGGTCAGCCGGTTCATCAGTTCTTCCGAATCAGACAGGGAATCCAGCATCGTCGGCACATATTTATCCGTTGTGTCAATCAGGACCCGCATATCATCCAGCAAATTGATCAGCTCATCGGTCGAACTTCTGAGCGCCGATAAAGTCGAACCCGTCTTGCCAGTAATATCTCCCGCCGTCTCGAATGCACCATTCACTTTATTCACAATCGTTTTCGCAGTTTTCTGCGCCTGCTCCACTTTCTGGAAAATGCCCTTCGTCTCTTCCACCAGACTTGCAGCATCCGCAGAATAAGTAGTCGCCGACAGAGACTCCAGCGCCTCCTCTACATCATCTTCTGCATTGCCAATCTCATCTTCCCAGCTCGCATCATTGACACCGCCGCTTCCCGGCTCGCCGGATGGTCCGGCTGTCAGGGCTCCCGCAGAAACCTCGGTTCCAAATGCATTCACCTCTGCATTGTCTGCCGTCGAAGCAGGATTCTTCTCTTCCGTCTTTGTCGCTGGTTCAGCCGCTTTTTCCGCCTGGTTACCAGCTGCACCAGACGCTGTGCCTGCGCCCGCTGCTTCCTGTTCAGCCGAATCTTTACTTTCTGTTCCTGCTGAGCCAGAGGCCGAAGTGCCTGCTGCCATTTCCGCGTCATCCGTGGTATTTGCAGAACCCGTAGTTTTTGCATGATCGGCGGCACCTGCAGAATCCGTGATATCTGCGCTGCCAGCCGCCCCCGCTGTCTGACCATTTCCGTTTCCAGATGCCGCCTCCGACGATACAGATGTCTCTTCCTTCTCCGCACTCTTCATCTTACGGATCCGTTTCAGCTTCATGCCGTCTAACGTGGCTAAACTCTGATTCAGGCTTCCAATTCCCTGTTCTGTCACCGCCAGGGAGGTATTTCCCTGTCCCAGAAGTTTATCGAGTTCTTCCAAAATTTTCTGGACTTCCGCCGTCTGCTGGACAATATCTTTCTCGATCGCATCCTGCGTCTGCTGGCTGACAAGACCCTTATTTAATTCATCCGAAGCCGACCGGAGCGATTTGCTCAGACTTCCCAGGCGGTCATACAGGCGATCCAGTTCATCCTGCATATCTTCCATCGTATTGGAAAGCGCCTGTGTGTTGCTGTTAATATCCGTCACCGCATCGCGCGCCGTCTGTAAATACGGAATCATGACCGTCGTCTGATCCGTGACCGCCTGCAGATCGGCAAGCGCCTGTGTCGAGAGCGCCTCGATCTGTTTCCGGTTAGCACCGACGGTTCCACGCGCCTGATCGAGATTTGCCAGACCGCCCTTCACGCCGGAAACATCCGACTTCATGGATTCCATCGTCTTTAACAGCGCATTCATGCTGTCATACATCTTGTTTCCATCCTCGCGCCAGGTATCTTTCGCCTCTTTCAGATCCTTGATGCGGTTCAGCTCATCCAGGGTCCCCGGAACCATCATCATAATGACTCCGATATTCTCATAATTATCCGTGCCGACCCGGACTGTAAAATCGCCGTCCTCGCCCGGAAGCGCCGCAAACATTGCCGCCTGATAGCTTCCAACCGACTGCACCTGCGCACCCGGCGCATCGACACTATAGCATTTCTCCATATCCACCGGCACAAGCACGGTCAACACCATATTATTTTTATAATACGCCTTCGCCTTCTCATTCGGGGTCGCCTTTACATTGACCTCAACCAGACCAGACGCCCCCGCCAGTTTGGATGCATCCGCTTCCACTCCATTAAGTTTATAGGAAACGTCAAACGTCCACGGCAGATCGACGCTGTTTTTCGGCATCGTACACTGATAATAAAAACGCGAATTCTTCTCCGGCAGTTTCCATGTGACGGTTCCATCGCCAATTTCCGGCGCCGTGTCGTCCGTCATGTTGACCACCTTGTCATAGGTACCATAATCGGTATATTCGGTCAGTCCATTCGTGGTACAGCCTTTGACCACGTTGATCTGCGTTGCCGTTCCATAATAGTCCAGATTGACATACATCGTTTCATCTACCTGAACTCTTGGTGCAGCCGCCCGGACAGGAACTGCCGCACTCGTTACCAGCGTAACCGCTGCCAGCGTCGCCGCCGCTCCTCTTCTAATGATCTTCTTCATGGCTTCCAGCCTCCCTTTTTTCTGTCATCTTCCGTTTCCGGTCTTTTCTTCGTTCTCTCACTTTTCCGAGTAGCCGGAGCTTTCTTCTGTGTTTCTCCCGCGCCTCCGCATCGGAATCTGTTTTCTCTTGAGAACCGCCCGTCTCTGTCATTTCTGTATCTTCCAGCACTTTCGTTTCAGCTTCGAATTGTTTTCTTTTCGACGTAACTGAATCCACCAGCGGCTTTTTCCCTTTCCACACGGCACCAGCCACGCGTCTTGCCGCCCGTTTCATACGGGCATGGCGGCGTTCGCGCCGTTTTTTGAAAAACAGATGAATCCTCTCAAATTCGTTCTGCATCAGGATATGATCAAACAATACCAGAAATGCCGGCATCAGGGAGCAGACAAAAAGCATACTAATCAGAGCCCCCCGTCCAATCAAATGTCCCAGATCGCCGATCGCCGCGACACTCGATACCTTATATACAATATATCCGGCACAGGTCAGGATCGAACCGGATGTCAGAATCGCCGGAATACCAAGATTCAGCGCCCCGATCGCCGCTTCCTTCTTATCCATCGTCTTGCGGCATTCCAGATAATTGTTCGTCGTCAGAATCGCATAATCGACGGTCGCGCCCAGCTGGATACAGCTTACGATAATGTAACCAATGAAAATCATCGTGTCTCCGACGATGTACGGTACCGCCATATTGACGAAAATCGCGACCTCAATCGGAATCATGATAAGGAGCGGAATAATCAGTGATTTAAAGCTCCACATGACAACCACAAATACGCCGATCAGCGACATCACATTGACACGGCTGTAATCCTTCGTGATCGTCGTCTGGATGTCCTGTGTGGACGGTGTTGTGCCGACCAGATACGAATTTTCCGGATAATATTTCTTCATGATCGCCTGGATCTCATCCGAGCACTGGTACGCCAGCTTGCTCTCGCCCTTACTCTTAACGTAAATAAGGATTCTCGCATAATCTTTTTTATGTAACTGGCTTGTGATGCTGTACGGAAGGAAATCTTCCGGTACGCCCTCCGGGAGCTGCCCGGACAAGGACGTTACACTCTTCATGTACGGCAGGTCTTCCAGCTCATCCGTGAACTGTTTTTCCTTGATAAAAGAAGTATCCGGCACGATTGCCATCATCATATTGCTTCGTCCGAATTTCGCTGTGATCAGCTCATCATCCTCATATACAGTCGTTCCCTCGCTGGCGCCGACCGCGTCATTTCCGTAGAGGAAATCGTTCATGCTCTGCGCCGTGTATGCCGGGATCGCCAGCACCGCGATCAGAATCAGCACGATGCGGCGGCTGTTGTAGATACCGTGGCTGAGCTTATCAAACGACGGCAGGAACGAACGATGGGATGTTTTCTCAATCATCGGCGTCATACGCAGAATCATCGCCGGCATGAAAAACACCACTGTCAGAAGACTCAGGACAATACCTTTTGCCAGCACGAGTCCCATATCAAATCCGATATTAAACTTCATAAAACACAGAACGATAAATCCGACGATCGTCGTCAGGCTGCTGGCGAAAATGGAGTTTAATGCCTCATTGATCGCGTTGCTTAACGCGGTCATCTGATCCAGTCCCTTTGCCTTTTCCCTCGCAAACGCGTGGCTTAAGAAAATCGAATAATCCATCGAGCAGGCGAGCTGCAGGACCGCCGACACACTGTTCGTCAAAAAGGATATCCGCCCGATAAACAGGTTCGTTCCTTTGTTCAGGACGATCGCCACGCCCATGACCGTCAGATACAGCACCGGTTCAAACCAGGAGTTCGTCGTCACGGTCAGAATCAGGAAAATAACCACGACCGCCAGCGTCATAATCAGCTTCATCTCGCTCGAAACATTTTCCTGCAGCGATTTATTCTGAACCGCCATGCCGACGTAATGTCCCTTGTCTCCGAGAATGTCCTTGATCTCATCGATCGTCTGGGACGTCCTCTTATCCGTGTCGCCGTTTACAAAAACAATATCCATAACCGCCGTATTATCCTTGTAATACTCATCAACACTATTAAAGTTGATAAATGCGTCCGCCGCGTATACGCTGGTCGATGTATCGAGCCACATGACCTGATCGACTCCGTCCAACGCCTCTATTTTATCCTTGTAGGCTTTCGCCTCATAAAGCGAAACATCATCAATCATGATGCGCCCCGTGCCGGGGTAGCCGAATTTCTCTTCCATCAGGTCCAGTCCCTGTTTGGACTGGACGGTCGACGGCAGGTATTCCGTCAGATCATAGTTGATCTCGACAAACGGCGCCATGAGCGCTGATATCAGCACTAGAACCAGAAAGACAATCTCGATCACCCTGCTCCGCTCAATGATGAATTTCGGCAGGGAGAAGGCTTCTTTTTCCGTCTGTTTTTCTTCTTTGCGTTTATGTAAAAATTTCAGTTTCATGCCTGCTTGCTCCTGTCATACAATGATTGCGATCCTTACCGCATCAAAATAATCATATAATAATGCTTATCGCCGACCTGCTGATGTGCAACACCCATTTCCTTATAATAAATCACCCGGTCCACGCGCTTTTTCTCGTCGCTGTCGTGATTACGCAGAAGCTTTTCTTCTGCCTGCGTCACATCGTCACAGTTGATGAGGTAAATCTCCGTATGACGTCTCGCAGTGCTTTCCCCGATGGATTTGAGGTAATCATCAAGTGTGCCTTCATCCGGGATCCGGCTGCTTCCATAGCCCTTACTGCGTGCCATCGCCAGACGGTGTTCGGCGATCTGCTGTAATTTTCCATTTAAAATAAAGCTGGCATCTTTATCGTAATCTTTTTTGTCATCGTCGTAGTAATCTTCTTCCTCATCCCCGTCAAACGCGTCCGCCTTCAACTCATTTAAGCTGTCCGCCATCGCCTGGGTATCTGCATCCAGAAATGCCAGCGTGTACGCGCCGCCGCCCGTGTTTTTCTTCTTTTTGGCGTTCGCCAGGCTGCCGTCCGCGTTGATCGTATACTGCGTCTCATCCTTTGTGAAGGTCGTTCCCTCCATCGCGCCGCTGTCTTTCAGGAAATAGTATTTTCCGTCGATATTCCGCCAGCCGGTCGCCATCGCGCCGTCCCCTTGCAGATAATACCAGGTTCCATTTTCCTGCTCCCAGCCCGTTTTCATCAAACCGTCTGCTCCGAGCAGGTACCATTTTCCGCCCATCTGCTGCCAGCCCGTCAGGTAAGAACCGTCCATCCCCACCAGATAATAACCATTCTCCACCGGCTGCCAGACACCCGCATCATCCGCAAGCACTGTCTGGGCGGCAGACGCTGAAAAAAGGAGACTTACTCCTGCGATTCCTGCCAACCGCACTATCTTATGTCCCAGAACCGCTTTCAGCGCCCTTTTTAACCCCGGCGCCGTCCGCTTTTCTTCCTTCTTCATCCACAAATTTCTGTCCTTCATACGCTGTCCTCACTCTTCTTTATGCTTATTGATCGGATCCATCTGTTTCCAGTTCCACTCCCCGTGCCGTTAAAAGTGCCCGGAGCATCGCCGCCAGCTCCTTTTCCGAGATCCGGCTGCTGTCAATCAGCATATCATAACTTGCTTTATCCGCCCATGTCTTTTTTGCATAAAAATTATAATAATTTTTCCGTATTTTATCCGCTTGTTTGATCAGGTATTCAGCTTCTTTTTCATCTGTCTCGTAACGCCGCATAATCTCCTTCACGCGCGCCTCCATCGGGGCATATATAAATAGAGAAATAAGCCCTTCTGTCTCCTCCAGGATCTTGTCAGCGCAGCGTCCCACGATAATGCATGGACCTTTCTTCGCATACTCCCGGATCAACTGGGACTGCACGACAAACAAGGTATCATTCATCGGCTTTCCATAACCGGTAAACGGATTGCACTTGGCCGGAACCTTAAAAAGAAAACGGTTCGCCTTCATCTCGTCCGCCTCTTCCAGTTCCTCCATCTTAAATCCGCCGCACACCGCTGCTTCCTCTATCAGATGGCGGTCATAACAGGGAATTCCCAGTTCCTTTGCCAGAGACTGCCCCAGATTATGGCCGCCGCTTCCAAACTCTCTTCCGATTGTAATGACAAAATTTTTCATACCAGATTCCACCTTCGTATCTATTTCCTTTTGCTTTCGCATATGCTGCAGGTTCTCATAGCCGTTCCTTTCCCGATTGTCAGCCACTCCTGCCGTCTGTGAAACGTTCCATACAAAAGACTTCTTCGCAGTGAACAGTTACATCTAAAATAGAGTATATACAACTCATGTCTGTTTAATTGACATTTGTTCATTTTTGAACTATAATGCATTATACTAAGTTGTTCGAATGAATACAATAATCATTTTTACGTCAGTTGTATTTTAATCAACATTTCATCACATTATGTTTGTTTTTTGTATCTGGTGTGCCCATTTTTACTTATTTTTAACACTCCCTTCATCCACAGCCTCCGATACACAGTCATACGGCGTTTCCCTGTCTGGAAACGTTCAGAAAGGAAGTCACTATGAAAGAAGAAATACTCGACCGGCGTGTACGAAAGACGAGACGCCAGTTAAAAGAATGCTTAACCCGCCTCCTCAAAGAAAAAAAAATTCAGGATATCACGGTGCGCGAACTCGCCGAGATGGCTGACATCAACCGCGGCACCTTTTATCTTCATTATAAAGATGTCTTTGACCTGATGGATCAGATCAAAAATGAACTGATCGAGGAGGTTGAGTCTGTCCTGACGCACCATCCCGTTCCCGAACTGGTAGCGCGCCCTTCCCTCGCACTCTCAGAACTATTTCCTCTTGTACAGGAAAATGCAGAGATTGTTTCTATTTTAATAGGAGAAAACGGTGATCTGAATTTTGTCAACCGCCTGAAACGCATTGTCAGCGAAAAATGTTTAAAAGGCTGGCTGGATCTCAAATGTTCCAGCGATCCGAATACGCTCGCGGCATTTTCCGCCTTTATCGTTTCCGGCTGTGTCGGTACCGTTCAGTACTGGATCGAAAGCGGCATGAAGGAATCCACAGAACAGATGGCAATCTTGACAGAGGACTTTATCTTAAAAGGCATCCGGGTGCTGGAAAATCCGGCTTGACTTTCACGAAATTCCGTGCTTTAATAAAACTGCAATTTTTAAGAATTCAGAAAGGGGAACCACATGGACAGTTGTGACAGCAACGGGCGAAGTCGTCGCGATGGGCAAAATCAAACTATGAATTCCAACCATGCGTACCAGACTGTTGGTCTGCCGCAGGGTCTTTTTGAGTGTGAATCGGGCTGTCTGGCAGCACATTTCCGCCTGCTTTAACAGGCTGGTGATTCAGTGCTGAACGTTTCCCGGCACGATTGGTTTTCATATATATTTGTCCATCGCCCTGGCGCGGGTTTGAAACTGCCATCTGCGGCATTTCATCCTGTTCCCGACTGGCGGTGGATTTTTTTATCCCCGCACTGCTCGCCCTGTACGTCCCAAACGGCATTAAATAGAACGACAGAAAGCGAGGGAACCAAATATGAATCAGACTCCAGAAATGGACGAAAAGAAAACAAGCTCCCCGGAAACGGCTCCGATCGCCGCAACCGCAGAGCATAATGCTAATTTTGAAGAAAATATCCGCGCGATCATCCGCAGCGGAAAACCGGCAAGCGTGATCCGGGATGACCTCGACAATTACCATGCAAACGATATTGCCGAGGTTCTGGAAACACTGGACACTGCGACCCGGAAACGCCTCTACAATATTCTCTCTCTGGAAATGACGGCAGAGATTTTCACCTATCTCGATGAACCGGCGCCTTATCTGCATGAACTGGGGCTTGACCGGGCGGCAGCCGTTCTGGCAGAGATGGATGCCGATGAGGCGGTCGATATCCTCGAAAATTTAGATCCAGAGAAAAAAGAAGCCCTGATCGCGCGCATGGATCAGGAATCTAAGGATGATATCCACCTGATCTTTTCCTACGATGAGGAACAGATCGGTAGCCGGATGACGACCAACTACATCGTCATTCCCAATAACTGTACGATCAAGCAGGCAATGCGCCATCTGATCTCCCAGGCGGAGGACAACGACAACATCGACACCATCTACGTCGAAGACGAAAATGGGCGCTATTTCGGTGCGATCGAGCTGAAAGATTTAATCACTGCCCGTGAGTACATGAAGCTGGAGGATATTATCAGTACCTCCTATCCGTATGTGTACGCGGATGAGAAATCTTCGGACTGTATGGAAGAGCTGATCGATTACAGCGAGGATTCTATCCCAGTACTCGATCGGAACCATAAAATCATCGGCGCCATCACTTACGAGGATATCGCCGAGGCGATCGACGACGAGATGGGTGATGACTACGCAAAGCTGGCAGGTCTTACTTCCGAAGAGGATCTGCACGAACCACTGTTGCAGAGTTTAAAAAAACGTCTCCCGTGGCTGGTGCTGCTGCTCTTCCTCGGCATGGGGGTTTCCTCAGTAGTCGGCATTTTCGAGCCGATCGTTGACCGTATCGCACTTCTTATCTGCTTTCAGTCGATGATCCTCGACATGGCAGGCAATGTCGGCACCCAGTCGCTGGCTGTCACCATCCGTGTCCTGATGGATGAGGACATCTCCGCGATGCAGAAGCTGGGATTTATATTCAAAGAAATGCGAATCGGATTTTTAAATGGACTGCTGCTCGGCTCGGCTTCATTCGTCGTGATCGGCATTTTCGTTCATATTATGAAGCAGAAGAGTCTTTTCTTCTCTTTTGCACTTTCCGGCTGTGTCGGCATCTCTCTTCTGACCGCGATGGTGATCTCCAGCCTGGTCGGCGTACTGGTGCCGATGCTGTTTCACAAGCTGAAGGTTGACCCGGCAGTCGCGTCTGGTCCGCTTATCACGACGGTGAATGATCTGGTAGCGGTTGTGACTTATTATGGACTGGCGGAGATTTTGCTGGTGGATGTGTTGCATTTGGTGTAGAAACCGTTTTTCAATATAGAGATTTGTCAGCGTTCTTCCTTTTTAGCAACTTCGCCCTGTTTTTTATAAATGGAGTTTGCATCGACTCCCCCACGCACGCTGGAAAGTGGATAGATGTTGGTGCCGCGTCCGATGATGCTGCCTGGGTTTAGGATAGAGCCGCAGCCTACTTCTACGTTGTCACCGAGCATGGCGCCGATTTTTTTGCGTCCGGTTTTGATCTTGCCGTCTTCGGCGTGGATTTCCACCAGAAGTTTATCGGATTTTACGTTGGAGGTGATGGAACCGGCACCCATGTGGGATTTATAGCCTAAGATGGAGTCTCCAACGTAATTATAATGCGGTACCTGTACTTTGTCGAACAGGATGACGTTTTTAAGCTCGGTAGAGTTTCCGACTACTGCACCTTCTCCGATCAGGGCGCTGCCGCGGATGAATGCACAGTGGCGCACCTCGGCGTCTTTGCCGACGATGACTGGTCCGTGCAGATAGGCGCTGTCAAATACCTTCGCTGTCTTGTGAACCCAGATGTTTTCACCACGTTTCTCATATTCTGCCGGATCCAGGCTATTTCCCAATTCGATGATAAAATCACTGAGACCTGCCAGCGCCTCCCACGGGTAGGTAAACTGTTTCAGATAATCTGAAGCCAGCGTATGGGTTAAATCATATAATTCTGTGATTTTCATTTCTTCTTTTTTCATGATCATTGCCTTTCTTGAAATTCAATTTCTTCTCTTTCTCTGCATTCTGGTAGAACACAGCAACCGCATCAAATGCCGGCCGCAGCCCATACGTATTTCCCATATGAACCGCATTGTAGGTGCGTCCGATAACGAAGCGCTCTAATTTCTGCATATATTCATCCGGTGTGATGCTTCCCTCTGCCACATAGGTCAGACCTTTTTCCCAGCTTGCCGTCAGCTCCGGGTTGAGAAGCTGCTTCATGGAGGTGTGTACGACCTCATAAATCAGCTCTCCCAGATAGGTCGGCGTGATGACCTGCGTTTTTTCGTTGAGCGCCATGTATTTGATGTTGAACAACTTTTTCAAGATCTCCGCGCGGGTTGCACTCGTTCCGATGCCGCTGCCCTTGATCTGGGCGCGCAGCTCTTCGTCTTCGATAAGCTGACCGGCATTTTCCATCGCCAGAATCATCGAACCGGAGGAATAACGCTTCGGCGGAGATGTCTCGCCCTCTTTGATCTGCAAATCATCCAGTGACACTTTCATCCCCTTTTTGAGCTGTTCCAGCATCTGGATAAACTCTGGGTGGGACGCGTCAATTACCTTTGGCTGGCCGCTGTCTGTTCCATCTGCTTCTCTTGCCGGATTTTCCGCATCATTTCCATCTATACCTGGTTCAAGGCGATTCGTTCTGCCGACACTTTCCCCGGCAGTGTCCTTTTTCTTTTTCGGAATTTCCGCCACCTTGAGATATCCCGCTTCTTTCAATACCTTGAAACCGGCAAAGAAATGTTCACCTTTTACCTCAATCTCAACCGCATATTTCTGGTAAACCGCCGCCGGATAAAAAATGCTTAAGAAACGGCGCACAATCACCTGGTAAATCTTGCGGTTCAACTCCGGGAGACTTCGCAGCGCGCCGAGTCCCTGTCCGGTCGGTATGATTGCGTAGTGATCGGTAATCTGCTTATCATTGACATAACGCGTTTTTGCTATGTTCTTCCACAGCCCTGCCTGCATCGCCTCCGATGCAAATGCCGCCAGCGGCTCATAATGCGTCAGACCGCCGATATTTTTGCTGATCTCCTTCGCCACCGCCGTTGAAAGCACACGCGCGTCCGTTCGCGGATAGGTAACCAGCTTTCGCTCGTACAGCTCCTGCACCACTTTCAGGGTCTGATCCGGGCTGATTTTAAACATTTTAGAACAATCATTCTGGAGCTCCGCCAGGTTATAGAGAAGAGGTGGATTTTTGGTTTCCTTTTTCTTTTCCACTTTTAAAATGGTTCCCTGCGAAGTATTATATACGCCCATTAAACCCGCGTCCGCTTTTTCTGCGTCGCTGACCTCTGACTGCATGACTCCCGAATTTTCGCTTCCATTCTCGCGTTCCCACAGCCATGCAATCAGCGCCTCCGCGTCCTTTCGCTCCTTAAAACCATTTTCCTTATACAGACACGGCGTTCCATAGTAACGGCTTCCTTCCACCGCCCGCCATTCGCCGTCAATCGAGATGCCTGCCGGTCCAAATGTACCGATCACGCGGTAAAATGGCGTTTTGACAAATTCCCGTATTTCCCGCTCCCGGCGGACTACCATGCCGAGGACACAGGTCATGACGCGTCCGACTGAGATCACGGTCCGGTCAGAACTTCGCATATAGTTAGAAACAGATGGTCCATATTTCAACGTCAGTGCGCGGGAAAAGTTAATTCCCATCAGATAATCTTCTTTTGCCCGCAGATATGCCGAATCCGCCAGATGATCGTATTCTGACAGATCCTTCGCTTCGCGGATGCCGCGCAGAATCTCTTCCTCCGTCTGTGAATCGATCCAGACGCGCTTCTGTTTCTTGCCCTGCACGCCAGCCATCTGCGCGACGAGGCGGTAGATATATTCTCCCTCCCGTCCCGAGTCGGTACAGACGTAGATTGTATCTACATCCGCCCGGTTTAAGAGACCGCTCACAATTCCAAACTGTTTCTTCACGCTGTCGATAACCTGATATTTCCACTCTTTCGGGAGAAATGGAAGTGTCTCCAGACTCCAGCGCTTATATTTCATATCATATACTTCCGGATAGCTCATCGTGACCAGATGTCCAACACACCAGGTCACAACCGCATTTTCCGACTCAATATAGCCATCCACCGATCGTCCATTTACCTTGAGTGCATTTGCGAACTCACGCGCCACGCTCGGTTTCTCGGCTATAAATAACGATTTTGCCACGTTGTTCTGCTCCTATCTTACTAATTTCGTTACTGTTCACGCATACGTGCCCAGTAACCTAATTTCCTATAATTACTTTTCCGCTTCGGCGTCCACTCCGCCAGAATCGCCGCCGCAAACATCAACGCACAGCCAATTAGCATCCGCACCGTCAGCTCCTCATGCAGCAGCCAGACAGAGAACAGGAGTCCAAACACCGATTCAAACGACAGTAGAATCGAGGATGTGCTGGCGCTCAGATATTTCTGCCCCACTGTCTGAAGCAGAAAACAGAGCATGCTGGATGCGAGTCCCAGATACAGCATCGAAACTGCCACTCCCGGCAGTGTAAATACTTCCGGATGGAACGCTCCTTCCGTGAGAAGCCCCAGCACCCACGAACACGCCGCCGCTGTTCCCATCTGCATGACCGTCAGGCGGATCGGAGTGCAGTATGCCGTGAAGCGATCCAGAAAAATCATATGAACCGCAAAGCAGATGCCGCACACCAGCGTCAGGAAATCACCAAAATTGACCGACAGATCGCCTTTCAGCGATAAAAGCGCCAATCCCACAACAGCAAATCCCGCTGCGACCAGGTTATTTGCCTTCGGGCGCACATGATTAACCGCCCATGCCAGAAACGGCACGATCACCACATACAACGTCGTAATAAACGCATTTTTACTCGCGGTCGTGTATTTCAGCCCATACGTCTGAAAATAATAACTGATAAATAGAAACAATCCCGCCAGTGCGCCGCATTTAAACTCCTGCATCGACATTCCCCGGATCTGTTTCCAGAAAAGAGCCGCCATCCCAAGCGCCGCGATCGTAAACCGGTACGCCAAAAGGTATGTAGGTGTGATCGCGTCCATCGAATTTTTCATCACAACGAACGCGCTGCCCCAGATAATTGTTACAAATAAAAGGCTGGCAGATGCCAGCACTTTTACTCCCTTGTTGTTTGTCTCACTCATGTCAATCTCTATCCTATGTCAAAATAATCACAAATCAGATACAAATTTAAACCGTCATAAATTTATAACTGGTCGTTGTATCGTATTTCTCGCCCTTTTTCACGATCGGGGATGCAAATCCCGGCATGTTGACTGCGTTCGGGTAATACTGAGTCTCAAAGCAGTATCCCTGGCGTCTCGCATACTTCACGCCGCCCTTTCCCGGAACCTGTCCGTCCAGGAAATTGCCCGTGTAGAACTGAACTCCCGGCAGATCGGTGTATACCTCCATCTTGCGCCCGCTCTCCTCGTCGAGCGCAGCCGCCGCCAGACTGAATACGCCTGACTCATGGTTGAGAATCCAGTTATGATCGTAGCCGCCGCCCAGTTTTAACTGATCATAATCCGCTTCAATATCACGTCCGATCGGCTTGAAATCTGAGAAATCCATCGGAGTCCCCATTACCTTGCGGATCTCACCGGTCGGGATCAGCACCTTGTCTACCGCCGTGATCGCATCACTATCAATGTAAACCATCTGTGAAAGCGCCGGACCACTCTCATGGCCTGCCAGATTGAAATACGCGTGGTTTGTCATATTAAAAATGGTATCCTGATCGCAGGTCCCCTCGTAATGAATCTTTACTTCATTTTCATCTGTCAGCGTGTAGGTCACACGGATCGAGGCATTTCCCGGATATCCCTGATCGCCGTCCGGGCTTTCCAGTGTAAACGAAACCTGATTAACGCCCGTCTCATATTCTGCCGCCCAGATACGGTTCCGGTAAAAATCCATGCCGCTGTGCAGGTTGTTCGGGCCATCATTCGCCGTCAATTCGTATTTTTTATCATTTAACGTAAACACCGCGCCGCCAATCCGGTTTGCATTTCGTCCAACAGCCTCGCCCAGATGCCCATCGCTTACCAGGCAGTCTGCTACTGTTTCATGTCCCAGCAGGACATCCGCCATCTCTCCGTTCCGATCCGGCACCAGCATCGTGGACCAGATTGCACCCAGATCTAAAAAGGATGCAGAAACTCCATTCTGATTCATCAATGTATAACGGCTGACCTCTCTGCCATCTTCCATTGTTCCAAAGATTGTCTTCTCAACCATGCCAAATCCCCTTTCATTTTTAGAATCCGAAAAATATTTTTCGCATTTTTATGCTTACTTATGTCAGAATAAATCTATTTAACTTTTCAAGTCGAACGTCCGTGAGACTTGGCGCGTGATTCTGGTCAGCGAAGCTGAC
>ERZ773108.1610-NODE-1610-length-21895-cov-3.493727_pt1 | contig 21895 bp, 26 predicted proteins | sample MGYA00580570_ERZ773108 | MGnify/ENA primary metagenome ERZ773108 (study PRJEB29015, sample SAMEA2737840) | human gut metagenome | biome: human gut; feature: human-associated habitat; material: faeces | place: China | collected 2012 ...
AAATATATATTATTTTCTCAATTTGTCAATAAAAAAAGAGCCACATTGTGGCTCTTATTATATCTTTTACAAAGAAAACGGAGGGTTTATAGTTACCTGTCTTGACAAATCCTCGTTTGTATACCCTTTGTTCCGTTCAACTTCTTCAACTTGCTTATGCGTTAATCCAAAAATATTAATTAAAACATAACTCATTTCAAGCATTGCTCCATTATTTGTTTCACCTACTGCACATTTCTGGTGTTTCTGCCATGCCTCATAATATCTTTTCTGATACATTATTCGCATTTTTTTGTATTCTTTTTGTACATCTGTCATGGTTACCTCTTTTCCTGTAATTTCAACAACTTTTCCTACATTACAATTTTCAAAAATACCGTCACTAATTTTCCTTGTTTACGTCAATACCTGTTATTTCTTTGAAAATCTCAGAGTCGAAGTTAGGAATTGACTTAATACACTCTTTGCATTCATCAGCTAGTTCATCCCACCATTTCTGACGTTTCTCTGACAAATCCGCTTCACTAAGTTCTTTTAAGTATCCTCCGGTTGTCTCATACTCCGGATGTTGTTTCTTTTCTGCATCAGTCATGTCATATGGCGAAATCCAGTTAACAGGTTTTGGTATCTGGCATAACATGCCTCTTGCATCTGAAAAAAGCCAGTCATCATAAGTCCAGTCTGATGGTTTGTCAAATAAGTAGATTTTAGGTTTTTTCATGTTAAAGCAGCCATTAGAATGGTTAGTTTTATTAAAATCTCCACTATTCTTATTGCCACTATTGCAGTCACCACTATTTTCGAATCCGCTATTCCAGTCACCACTATTCCGGTTTCCACTATTTCCCTTTCCACTATTTTTGTATCCATTATTCTTATTGCCACTATTCCAATTTCCGTTATTCCAGTCACCACTATTCCCGTTTCCACTATTATTGTCACCACTATTACAGTTACCGCTATTATAGTCACCACTATTATAGTTGCCACTATTACAGTTGCCGGAATTGCCAAGTCCCGTGTTTCCTTCTCCAGTGTTGACCAGTTTCAAGACTTCTTCCCAACTGAGTTCTTTCATAATCTTAATTTTGTTAGTGCAACATTTGCTGTCATCATCTTCTTCATCAATTTCTCCCAAGGCAATGACCTTTGCCACCTTATTGTTTGGATTAAACCTGTAATAGTTGAAGCAGTCTGCGAGTTTTTTGCAAAAGTGAAAACCTTTGCTGCAGCATTCAGGCTTTTCATCCATCTCATAAACTTTTCCTACCTCGTATTGAAATCTTTCTCTACATGTCCAATCAGGATAAAATACCTTGTATCCAATTACTCCTTTTTTCTCCATTCCATTATTCATATTAGTTTCCTTTCTTAATATCTATTTTTATTTTTTTCAACAAAAAAAGACTGATGTCTGCTACGGGCTTAATTATTAAGCCTTACGGGTGCTTATAGCAAACATCAATCTTTGTTTAAAATATATATTATTTTCTCAATTTGTCAATAAAAAAAGAGCCACATTGTGGCTCTCTTATTTTTTTAACTTTTTAGTCAAAGATTTCAATAACATCTCCCACGTTAGAATTCTCAAAAACGCCATCACTAAGCTGCCCCTCTAACTCTTTTTCGCAAAGTTTTGCGGTATTTCTAGTAATTCTAATCACACTGTATTCATTTGTGCCAGTTACATCAAAATTTTCAACAGAAATTATTCGTCTTCCATCCTTTTCATTAGAGAAGTCATACTGACATGACTTTTGAAAAGAAACCTTTTGCCTATGTTCATTCAATCCATATACTTTCCATGCTCTTGTTACCATATTACTTCCTCCTACTTATTTATTAATGCATTTTTCAGCAAAATATTTTTCAGCAAACTCTGCAAGCATTGATGCTCTGTCAGCCCAAATTTTATCTCTTTTGTAGCACTCAGCAGCTATTGATTTAAAACTGTTTACGCTTTCAGCAAACGCATATGGGTATGCTTCATAAAGTTCAGGTAGACTTGTTTTTACCTTTCCATCATCAGATTTAAAAAATGTCACTGATTTTCCTGACATTCCAAATCCATTAATTGAAAAGTAATCTCCGGGCTTTGATATATCTGCATTATCATAGAGAATTGCGCTTTTTACACGTATATCTCCATATATCTTTGCAAACCCAAAAATTTCTGAATTCTCAATATGAGTATTACCGCAAATTCTTGTGTCGCCATAGAGAATACTTTCTTTTACATATGCATTTCCATAAATCTTGCTTCTACCAGAAACACTACTGTTTTTCACATATGCATCTCCTTCCACTATGCCAAATTCGAAAATGCTGCTATTTCCACAAACCACAGCATTGCCACGTATTTTTGAGCTGCCATGCACAGAAGCTCTACCGCATACTTCGGCATTTTCACATACAATCGCATCGCAGCTTATTGTGCCACCATCATATACTTTAGCTTTGCCATATACACATGAATCATTATCAACCCAACAGCTACCTTTATGGCTTAAGTTTTCTTCGCTTTCAATCCAACCACCAAGCTCACCAGACTCAACTTCCGGTTCTTCGTCTTCGCCATTTATGTATATATCCTTTACAGCCTTAATCTGATACAAAGTATGCCCATCAATTTCTTTTGTGTTTTCTGTTAATATATATTTTCTTTTCATGTTTCACCTCATTAAAAATCATTTTCTTGATAAATTTTCCTTTAAATAAAAAGGGCTGCTGTGAAGGCAGTCCTTTTTGATGTAGTTTTATATGTTCTTTGCAAAGTCATCAACCACGAAAATGTATTCTCCATTAATCAATACATCGCAAATATCAATTAATTCCTTTTCAGTTAATTCAAAAATATCGTGGTCTTCTTCTGAACAATTCTTGTTGATAAACGATAGGAAGGCTTCATACGACTCATCAGAGGAGCCATCCTCATTGTCTATCACTGTTAGATTGTTATAACCATCACTTGTTGTAATGGCTACATACAATGATTTCTTACGTAATTCATTAACTGAGCCATTCAAATCACCTTCACCAATAACGTCTAAAATATCCAGCCTACAATTTTCCCTGTTCAATGCAAGCTGAATACTATAACTTTCTGCATTTTCCATCCATCCAATAAATAACATTTCTCCGTTGCAAATTTTAATTGCAATTACATTATCTTTATTTGGTTTTGTTTTTACAAAACATTCATCACTAATTCTCTTCATATTTACCTGCCTTTCTCTAAACCTTTGTAATGTAATAATTTCCTCCAATCTTTGCTTGAAACACACTTATTCTACAACTTTTACTTGACCGTTTTCATCAAGATAAAATTCATCCATTAAGTCTAACTCAAGTAAAATCAATAACTTTTCATTAGCAGTCAACATGTCTGCAATGTCCGACTGAAGTGCTTTGCTCCATGTCATTTTTTCTTTTTCTTTTTCTTTAATAAAAGTTTTCACAACATTTTCTCTTATTGAATCCTCTGCGAAATATTCTGACTTATCAGCAAGTTTTGAATTAAACAACACTTCTTGACACCTTGGGCAATACCCTGTCTTAAAGAACTCTCTGCCAAACTTGTCAGATAATGTTAGCTTTTTTTGAATTGAATCACCGTAGCATACATAGCTGACATACTGATTGAATTCTTCTCTTGTTAACTTTTTGAAAGTATCTTTTTTACACATAGGACAAGTTCTTTCAACCAAATATTGATATTTTTTCATAAAATATTTTTTCTCCTTATTTTTTGCTTATTTTATACTTCCATGACACCATCGAGTTCTAAAAAACTGACCTTCCAATCATCCGGAAATGCTTCATCAATCAACTGCTCAACAGTCCACACCGGAACAGCATTGATAATGTTTTCCAACTCTTCAATTGAGTCAAATCCATCTGCTTTCATTTCCTCAACTGAACTATATTCATAAGCTCTGTATGAGTTTTTGAAGTCATTTATTTTTTCTATTATGTCCTGCTCAGTTATTTCACTGTTCTCTACTAACAAGATGCCGTATTCAACATCTGAATCTGAACATTCCACTAATTTAAAGAGTTTGTATGGGTTTTCTTCTTTTTTCTTAGTCTGACACAAGATTTCATTTTTCCCGTTTTTAACAACTCCTGTGATTGTTACACTCATGTTATTTTCTATTTCTTCCTTCTTTCGCAATGCCTCTTCATAAGTCTTGAACCTACAATATTCTGAAGCACTACTCGTAACTACATATTCCTCGTATTTCATTTTTCTCTCTCCTTATCTTAGATTTCATCAATTTCAATATCAAAAAGTTCCTCTTCATAATTCCATCCATAATATCTGGCAATCAAGCCTTTATAATTACATGTTTTCGGATTTTCTGTTGCTGAACCATATACGCAATTCACATTATACCTTATATAAATTTGGCTTCTCTGTCCCATAGTTTCATCACCATTTTAACCTTTCTTTTTTTTAGTTTTTTCTTTTTCTAATCGAGAATAACTTCACACAAGCGAAATTCATATTTTCCATTACCTAAAGGGAATCTAACCATTACAACGTCAAGTTCATTTTCTAGGACTTCGTCCATCTCCCTGACATCGTAATTCCATTCTTCCAACTCCATATCCTCAACTTCATCTAATGTTGGGTTTCTTCTCATTGTTTTACCTGTTACCATTTTCACATATTCTCTACTTTCGTAACAATGAATTGTCTTAACACTTCTCATTTTCACTCTTCCTTTCTTTTTCAATTTTAAATAATGCCACTTCTTTTCATAGAAGTAATTTTATTTGTTCCAATTATTATATGGTCAACCATATCAATACCCATGATTTTACTAATTACTTGAAACTTTTTTGTTGCATTTATATCCTCTGCGGATGCTGTAGGGTCTCCACTCGGATGATTATGGGCAAGAATAAATTGTGCTGCACCACACAGACATAATCGGACAAACGCTTCTCGTGGGTTTGCAAGTGAACCATTCACTGTTCCATGACTCAGTTCAAAGACTCCAATCAAATGACACTTCATATCAAGAGCCATAAGCCACAAATGTTCTTCTGCCAGTTTCTTAGCACAAAATGTATTGTTTAACATCAGAGCTACTTTATCCGCACTATTTAAAGAATCAACCTCCTTACAATAACTGGAACTTTCTTTTACTAAAATATTCTTTCTGTCATCATCAAGATATACATTGTACTTTGTAACTTTCATTTTTCCTCCTTCATAAAACTTAAAAATCATTTTCTTCAAAAATAAAAAGACTGATGTCTGCTAATTAGCTTTCGCTTGTGCTTTTAGCAAAAATCAATCTTTGCTTAAAATATATACGTTTTTAAGAGTTTGTCAATAACAACAATTCTAAAGCTGCTAAAAAAAAGTCCTCTAGCCAAAGCTAGAAGACTTTTATTTTATTCTATTGTTTATTTACTTTTTCAACTTGATATACACTATCAATACTTGCATATCCTATTGCTGTTTCTATTTCCCATCCCGGTTCATCTGAATCACTATTCCAAAAGGCAGGGTTAACGACTACTGTATCAGTGAATTCAGCACTTTCAGGCAAATTCATTGATACACAAACTGTTACTTTATCACCTGCTTTAAGTTTTTTTAGCTCATCTTCATTCAACATCTTAAAATAATATTTATTTGTGGAAAACTCCATCGTTATCACTCCTATTCTATTTTCTCAATGTCGGAATATTTAACGGCAGTATAATCTATGTGATAATTACTATAATTTCCATACCCATAGAATTCACTACTTCTTCCGGTCACATTTTCGATTTTGGCTGTACTTTCAGTTCCGTTTTCCCATCGTCTAAGGTCCTCGTTTTTATCCATCAGAATAAATTTTACGATTGCTTCCTTTACTTCCTCTGTTGCACCTCTGAGGCGATATAAGTCTATTCCATCACCTTTTGAAGAACAAACACTTATTATCCAATCATCTACATTCTTATCCATAATATTGCGCCTTTACTGTTAACAATAATCCTTTAAGATTCTTTTGTGAATTATCCCTAGAAAACATATTATCGTTACATGAGTAAAATTTATTTGTTTCTACTGCGTCAAACATATACATATGTTTTCTTATAGCTTCATTTACTTCATTCAATGCATCAACATCGGTAAAATTATACATATCTTCAAGTCTGGTGTTTAAACAAAAACCTGCCATTACATGCCCATTATAAAAATAAATAGGCTTATTATAATTACCATGATAACTTACAAAATCTACAAATCCACTTATGTTAGGAATATAAAACATATCCATATTCATACCTCTCTTTCTCATAATACTTTATTTTTTTTCAAATAAAAAAAGACTGATGTCTGCTGTTAGCTTGCTTGTGCTTTTAGCAAAAATCAATCTTTGTCTAAAATATATATTATTTTTTTCATTTGTCAATATTGAATTTATATGATATATCGGTCAATGATAGTTTCATTTAATTTTAATTTTATCTGAATTTATAGAATAACAAAACTCAGTCTGTGATGTCTACAAAAGTAGATATTTATTTTTTTTCTTAAACAAGGAGAATCCAAATGATGAAATTTAGTCTACAACAGTAGATATTTATTTTTTTTCTTAAACTAATGAAAGTATAACATTTTTCAGCCGTCTACAACAGTAGATATTTATTCTTTTCTTAAACACTAATCAGCAAATTAAAAGACGACGAGTCTACAAAAGTAGATATTTATTTTTTTCTTAAACTAAGTTGTAACTATGGATACGGTTAGGTCTACGACAGTAGATATTTATTTTTTATTTAAACTTAACTATTATGGTTCTGTTAGTTGGTCTACAATAGTAGATATTCATTTTTTTCTTAAACAATACACATTTTCCAGTTTCCTGTTTCAGTCTACAACAGTAGATATTTATTTTTTTCTTAAACCATCTGTTCTGTCGATATACTCGTAATGTCTACAACAGTAGATATTTATTTTTTTCTTAAACACATTGGTCTTTTTTTATTTTAGTAAGGTCTACAACAGTAGATATTTATTTTTTTCTTAAACATTAACAGCAGTTTGCTTAGATATTGAGTCTACAACAGTAGATATTTATTTTTTTCTTAAACTTTGTGCTAACAACAACAAAACACAGCAGTCTACAACAGTAGATATTTATTTTTTTTCTTAAACAAATGAAAAATACGAGAAGTTCAATTAGTCTACAACAGTAGATATTTATTTTTTTCTTAAACACAGTCCTCAAATACATCATGGTAACAGTCTACAACAGTAGATATTTATTTTTTTCTTAAACTTGCTAAATCTCATGTAAATGCCATGTCTACAACAGTAGATATTTATTTTTTTCTTAAACGCCAAGCAGTATGGAAAAAAGGCGTTGTCTACAACAGTAGATATTTATTTTTTTCTTAAACATTCCCAATGTCGCCATCGAAACAAGTCTACAACAGTAGATATTTATTTTTTTCTTAAACTTAAAAAAGCGGAAATATTTTGAAATGTCTACAAAAGTAGATATTCTTTCTTTACTTAAACCTTCATATAGCTTTCCTGCACCAATACTGGTCTACAACAGTAGATATTTATTTTTTTTCTTAAACGAGATAAGGAAATGTTTGAATTTAAAGTCTACAACAGTAGATATTTATTCTTTTCTTAAACATTTAATGGCTCATTGGAATTAATAGGGTCTACAACAGTAGATATTTATTTTTTTCTTAAACGAACTAATCAGCAAATTAAAAGACGAAGTCTACAAAAGTAGATATTTGTTTTAATATTTACACCCTTTCAAGGATTTCAATTTCATTTTGTATTATACAATATTACATAGTTTTTGTCACCATATTTTAAATCAGGCAAGAAAATCCTTGCCTGATTTAAAAACTATTTAGTTTTATTTTTTCTTAGTGGTAAAAAAGAAGCTGCTTTTATTATATTTTCATATTCAGGTGATATTTTTTTACACATATCAATAACCCTGCACATACACTTAATACTTTCACTTCTTGTATCTTTACCTCTTAAAAATACACAGTAATATGTTAATTCATCTAAAAATAAGACACTTTCTTTTTGATGCCTAGCCATGTTTGCTTTAAAACACTTTCCACAAGGAATGACTTTGTGTAAATTGCAATCGACTAATTTGTTCCATAAAGTCATGTTATTTTGAAGCAACACATTACTGTTGTTTGCAATCGTTTTATTAATGTTATGTAGGTAGATTCTGCTTTTCTGAATGTCTGTAATTTGTTTGTCAAGTAAATATGCCTTGTTACATTTGACGCATTTACTTTCTCTTATGCTTTCATATGTCATACACTTAACCTGTCAATTTAGTCATTGCCCTTTCTGACATATTTAGGTTTAAAAATATTACATTCAGAAGTTGTTAAATATCCCTTACCAACTAATTCATCATATAATTCTTTATCTACAATTTGCATTTTTTCTAACGATTCTTTGTTAATTGATGTTCTACATCTTTTAGAATATTTAATCTGACAGTTTTTTTCAGCATTATCGTTTAAAATTATTAAACCTTCACTAACATTAGTTTTAGTTTCGATAAAAGCCTGAATTTTTTTCATCTGACTTTCATATTCCATTCTTTTCTTTTCGTATTTACTTTTTTCCTTCGAATATTCAAAATATTTGTCAACTAACTCTTCAAGAGTATATTCTTCATCACCGTTTTCAACTGTATCATCTCCATCTAGTTCAAGATTGTTTATTTTGCTTACATTTCTGAGACGATTTCTGACGGATTTTAAAATCATATCTCCATCTTCTGTATAAACAGGCTCAATTCTTTTTTCAACATTATTTTGCCAAAAATTACGTCCTGCCTCTATTATTTCTGCCTCAATATCCAAATCCCTGTCTACTCTCCTGATAAACAATGAATTTTCATTATTATCAAATAAGCAGCATATAATTACACCTGACACATTACATACTGCACAGTATGAACGTGTCTGTAACTGATACGTATAAGGAACTGCCGGAGAAAACTCCGTTCCCCATTTATCCTTATTGTTGAATGCAGTAGTTTTGATTTCAAGTATGTATGTTCTCATATTTCCATCTCTGTCGGGTATGTCTACGAAATAGTCAACATCCGCTAACATCCAATAGTATTTAGGATGTCTGAACATTTTTCGGACTGCGTATGGCTGAATTCCAGTTTTTTTATAAAAAATCATAGCTACGACCTCTTCAAGTCTGTGACCAATTTCTTTTGCAGCCCAGTTATCTTCTTCACCTTCAGGTAGTCTTTCTTTTAATCCAACTTTATCTAAGTATAAATCTTTGGTTGTGTTAAACGGACTTAATCCATATAATACTCCATAATCAGAGCCACCGATTCCGGTTCTTCTCTTTTCCAACCATTCATCATTTGATAATTTTTCAATGTCTTCCACAAATACATCCGGCTTGTAATCTAAATCCATCTCCAATCCATTTGCAGCTTTATATATATTGCTCATTTTGTCTCCTTTCTAAACAAAAAGACACCATTATTGGTGCCTGTAAAAATTTAATCATGTATGTAATAAAAAAGACTGATGTCTGCTTGTTAATTTTCGCATGTGCCTTAAGCATTACATCAATCTTTTCTTAGAATATATAATAAAATTTATTTTTGTCAATAAAGAATTTTCTAACCTCATTCATTTTTTATTTTCTCAGCTTTTTCCAACTGTTTCTGTTCTATAAATTTTCTGTATTTTTCAGGATTTTTAAATAACTGCTTTTGAATAATCTTATCACAAATTCCATATAACTTATTCAATATTTGTTTTTTAGCAAAGCTGATTACACTTCTTGTAATCCAATAAACAGATATTCCCGTAGGCAAAATAAATGACCAATATGTAAACATAAATGTATATATAATTGGTAAAATTATTGCTGCGTTAATTTTCTTTTTTTCAATAACATAATCTGCAATATTTTTCACAATTTCCAATATCATCACAATAACCGGAATGTAAATGTACGCAGTATTAATCTTAGTTAAATCTCTTGGCGGATTAACTATCGCATTAACTAAACTTTCATCAATTCCAATTAATGAAGGCAAATGCTTGATTCCCTCATATACACCGCCTAAGCAGGTAATTGAAATCAATATATATAATATGGTTAAAAATACACCTGCTGCTTTAATTTTCTTTGCAGACACGCTTTTAACAAGCATATAATGATTTATATAATATGAAATTGCAGAATATATAAACGATAAAATCTGCATTGCAATTGTGATAAGTATTATTATGATAATAGATTCTATTAAATACATAACTTCTCCATTTTAAACTTCTTTAATCTTAATGCCGTGAATGTATAGCATAAGTTTTCTTTTTATAATGTATTCCTTAGTTTTAACACCTTTAGTATCTTCAACAACTAAGTTATCATTTTCTTCATAAACAAAATCTGCTATGTAATTTACGGCTCTTTCATTTTCTTGCTTTGGAATGAGAACATATTTTACCTGCCTTTGCAAATTTTTTATTCTTCCGCTTTTTTCTAATATCTTTAGTTCCTGATAACGGTTTGCTTCTTTTAATGAATCAAACATTATTCCGTCAACCATTACCTTTTGATTTCTGTATTTATTTGAACTTTTATGCGTATCTGATAAAGTACAGTGATAATAGTCTGTCAGAGTTTTTAAATACCATTTTGAAGGAATGTTTACGCCCTCTTCCCATTGTTTTATCTTAATTTCAGGTATTCCCGTATCTTTTGATACTTGTTGTAAAGATATGTTGTGTTGAACTCTAAAATCATGTAAAAACTCTCCATTACTACATAATACCATATGTTTATTTTCCTTTCTTATAAGATTACCGACACCATTAAGGTGTCGGCATATATACAAGGAGAAAAATTTGTCTATTTAACTTTAACAGTTCTCCATTTACTCTTATTTCCATATTTGTCAGTAACCATAACCTTGATTTTCTGACCTTTTTTTAGTCTAGTCTTTAATTTAACCTTAAAGATTCCAAAATTACTTGATTTAGCAAAACGATACACATTGCCAACCTTTACGGTTATTGTTGCTTTCTTCTTACTACATGAACCTTTTATGTATCTTAATCCTTTACGGCATGTCGTTAATTTTGGTCGGGCAATTAAATGACCTGCAACTTTAAATTCCTTAAGGTCACTCTTATTTCCTGCTTCATCCTGAAGATATACCTTTACAGCATCACCAACCTTTAGGAATTCGCCAACATATATTTCAAAATGTCCGTTAGATGCAACAGTTCCTTCGTATTTTTTCCCATTTACTTCAACAAAAACTCTTGCATTTTCCTCTCCTGTACCAGTGATTTTTGTTGTTCCTGCTCTTTTTGAGTCTACTTCAGGTACTTTTGGCGGTATATTATCAGCATTTCCTATTGTGTATGATAAATTAGTTACTGAATATGCCCCAGGATTTAGTTCCCTTAAAGTATTTGAACTTGTTTTATAATCGCCCGTAATTCTAAAGTAGTAAGTTCCTGCGGGTACAATAACTGAGTTTGAATATGTCTGTCCGTAAATGCCAAATGTCTGTACAGTTGCCATAACTGTATTCCCGTCAGCGCTATAAAGAGTAACGCCTGCAGACCTTGCCTTTATGTTTCCTTCAAAATCATTTTCCTGCATAAAATCAATGTTTATTTTTGACTCTTTTTTTACTGAAAACATATACCACTGATTTCTAGTTGTTGCACTTAATGTTCCCTTAACAACTGTTCTTTCGGGAATTGAAACAGCATTTGATAATAAATCACCACCTGTAGGATAAGAACGAACAATTTCCTTTGCATAAACTCTTAATTTTGTTGTTCCACTCTGAGTATTGGCAGTGTCATCATCTTCTCTGCTCATATAAATATTGTAGTTGCCTGGTTCCAATACAAGGTAGCGATGTGATACTGAATATGTAGAAAGCGTAGATGATGTAACATTGTCACAGTTGACAGGTGTTCCATTATAATCAACTCTCATATTTACATAGCCTTCCTTATTCATAAGAACCTGCTTACCCATATCAGACATTGCATCAATTCTTACATAACTTGTCTTTGTTAACGAAAAGGAATACATTTTTGTCAGCTCGGCAGGCAACCAACTAATTGTTGTGTAATCTCCTGTTCCTTCTTTTGGGACATTGGTAATGTCATTTACATAAATAGGGTTAACATTTCCTACTCCTTCTGCAATCTGAGCGGCATAAACATCACATTCAAGTGAAAATGAAAACGCACCCGTGATTGCAAGTGCTGCTGCAACAAAAGTTGCAATTAATTTTTTTTTCATGGATAAATCCTCCTAACCCTTAAAATTCAACTTAGTCAATATTATTTTACTTTAATACAAAACTGATTATTAATGGGATAGCGTACAGAGCTAGTGGAATTATAAGTGAAATTAATATGTCTTTTTCACTTAAATCCTGCCAGTTCTGATTGTTTGTATATTTTTCTACATCTTCCTGCAGGTGAGAATTGAGAAATGCGTACATTTCGAGAAATTCTTCCTTATCATATGCAAAAAAATTGATTACAAACACTTTTCTGTCCTGTTTTTCATCATCTATACTGAAAAATGAGTCCGATTCTTCATTTAACCAGATTTGTATTGCACTTTTTCCTTTAGTTGTTATCTCCATAATTCTTGTAACATCACTTAACATAAACTGAATATGTTCATATGTTCCGTTATTAATCTGATAACATTCCATTGTCTTATCTGTCACCTCAATAAAACAATCATCTAATTTTAATTTCTTCTCTTCAAATTTTTTGTAATTAAGTACTCCATAGATTACATTTATAATTTCTATCGCAATCATTATGAATATTACTACACTCTTGCAAAGTAAGAAGTAAATGCAAAATGACGCAACAATTAAAAGTACATTTAAAATTGAAAAATACATGTATTCTTCTGCCATGTCTATTATTTTGAAGGTATCTTCTTTTCTCGGTAATATTTTCATTTTTTGTCTCCTAAATAAATTTACGTAAATTTTCTTTTTCTATGTCAGTTATTAGTAGTTTGCCATTTACAACATCTTCGGCATCCATCATTGCTGCACTAAACAATCGTTGATTTTCAATTTTTGCAATTTTAAACTTAAGCTGACCGCTTTGTTCTTTTCCTAAAAGTTCTCCCGGTCCTCTCATTCTTAAGTCCGCCTCAGCAATTTCAAATCCGTCTGTACTTCTAGTCATTATTTCCATTCTGTTTTTTGAATCTGCACTTTCAAGACAGTCAACAAGAATACAGTATGATTGTTTATTTCCTCTGCCAACACGACCTCTTAGCTGATGCAGAGTTGAAAGTCCAAATCTTTCAGCATTAATTATTGTAATTACTGTTGCATTTGGTACATTAACTCCAACTTCAATTACAGTCGTTGATATTAATACATTTATTTCATTGTTTTTATATGCCGTCATTATCTGTTCCTTTTCTTTAGCTTTTGTCTTACCGTGGACTACCGCTACTTTCAGATTTGGAAGATGCGCAGTTATCATCTTATGTATTTCATCAACGCTTATAAGAGGAACATTTTCATTTTCTTCAATTGCCGGGCATACAATATAAGCCTGATTTCCTTTTGCAACTTCTGCATTTATAAAGTTGAAAGCCTTCGCAATAGACTTATTATTAATAAAACATGTTTGTACAGGCAATCTCCCATTTGGCATACTTTTTATTTCGGCTATTGACCCATTACCAAACATGGCAAGGCTAAGAGTTCTCGGAATCGGTGTTGCCGTCATTGCAATGAAATGTGACCCTTTGCTTCCGATTATGTTTCGTTGAACTACGCCAAACTTATGTTGTTCATCTATCACTGTTACGGCTAATGTTGTAAAAGCATTTGCAATATTAATTACTGAATGTGTTCCTATAACTACTACAGGTTCTTTACTTAACAACATTTGTTCAACTTTTTCTTTCTTTTTCTTTGTTGTACTTCCTGCAAGAAATTCAACTTTAATGTTGAGACCTGAAACTTTAATCAAATTTAGCGCTTCATCATAATGCTGTTTAGCCAAAACTTCAGTTGGTGCAATTAATGCAGCCTGATAATTATTAGTTGCTGCATACATTACCGATAACAATGCGACCACCGTTTTACCGCAACCTACATCTCCCTGAATCAGCCTATTTGACAAATGTTTTCCATCTAAATCAGCCACTATAGTATCTAATGCTCCTTTTTGGTCTTTTGTTAACTCATAAGGTAACGACTGAATTAGCATTTGTAAATCCTTTTTATTAAAAAATTGAAATTTATTTTCAGAAACGCTTGATTCTTTCAGGTTTTTCTTCAAATTATATAAAAATGCAAACATTTCTTCGTATTGCAACCATAAATTAGAATTTTTGAAGTCACTTTCCTTTTTAGGATAATGAACATCTTTGAGTATATCCATAATTTCAGGCATATGATGTTTAATTCTTAAAGCCTTTGGTACAACATTTTCAACCGTGTAATTCATTTCAAATAAGTTGCTTATTGCATTAGATACCGTGTTGTTTGTTAACTTTTCAGTTAGCGGATATGTTGTCTTAAAAGTTCCAACACGTTCTCCATAATCAAGCATTTCGTAATAATCCGGTTGAACTATGTTTTTATATTTACCGTTAACCGTCATTTTCCCATTAAACACCATTAATTTTCCTAAAGTCACATTTTTAAGTATAGGTTCAACAATGTTAAACCACGTACAGCATATTAATCCTCCGGTATTATCTTTCACATATACCTTGACAATGCATCTGCCGTTTTTTCTCTCAACTTTAGGTGAACTAGAAACAATGGCTAATAGAGGAATATTTTCTACCATTGCAGTTTCAAACACAGTTGCAGCTTCAGGATATTTTTCGTAACCTGAAGGATAGTATCTGATTAAATCATTTGCAGTTAATATTCCTTTTTTTTCAAATAATTTTGCTTTTTTCTCTCCTATTCCTTTTATTTCTGTAATATTCATAATTTTTTCCTCATTTAATACATTATTAATGTCTATAGATAAATTATAGCAAAGTGGCTTTTTCATTCTTTCGTAAATAATGGTAAATTTATAAAAATTTTATTTATACGTATTAAGCACGTGTACAAAACGTATTATGAAACGTTTTTATGTTGACATATGGTAATTTTTTCCATATCTTTATTGATTGTTATTTTTTAAAATGTTAAACTTGGGTTGCAGTTTAATAATTTGGTGGATTTTACAAAAGATTACATATTAATTAGTGCTTTTATGGAGGATATGTATTATGAAATTATGCCCTTATTGCGGTGAGAAATCACTTGTTGTAAGAGATACCAGAGAGCAAAAGGATTTTAACAATACTTACAGAAATTACTATTGTAAGAATTGTCAGAAAGAATTTACGACTGTTGAATCAATATACAAAAACGATATGATAAAAATAAGCAAGAATAATAAAATTGAATATTTTTCAACGCAGAAGTTTGTAAATTCATTTTGCAGTTGTTGTGACTTGAAATATTCATCTATTTCACTCGCCCGAAAAATTGCTAATTCATTTATTCAATCTATGTATAAGAGCGACAAATCAGATATGACAATTAATATAGATGAATTTTTTAAATTTGTTCTTGATTATCTCTATAATGAAAAAGAATATGCTTTTCTTGTATCTTACGGTGCCATTAAATGCCCGGATATACTCGTTAAAAATTATAAGAAAGTATTATCAATTGTTTCAAAGGAATAAAAAAAGCCACCTCAATTTTTTTGAGGTGACTTTTTCATTGTTAAAACTTATCATAGTCTCTTATTTCATTAATTGAAAATCCCTGAAGTTCACAAGCTCCGCTATCTGTTGGAGTATATTTCGCTCCCTCAATACTCGGAAACATAAATTCCAGCATCGCAAAATTTGCAACATCAGCAAGAAACTCTGTGTTCTTTGTTTCTTCATATTTTTCTAATCGTTTTTTGATGTTTTCTATGGCATTAATTGATTTATACTTTTCGTAATTATCTTTTGCTAAACCATATTTAAAATATGACATAATCATCATTTTCTTTCGTATTTCATCAAATTCTTCGCAATATTCCGTTTCTAGTATTTCGTTAAAATCTTTTTCCATTCTTCTCTCCTTTATACGTATTTTACACGTAATCTGTAATACTTAGCTGCTTGAACTCTTCGTTACTATTATTACTATTGCTTTCTTCATTTTCTTTTTGCTTGTTTAGACTCATTTTAATTTTCATAGCCTCACCATATAATCTATATGCAAACAAAGTATTTCTTGCAGCATATGAATTATCACGTATTGCCATGTTTAATGCAGCAACATCTCCTACTATATACACTCTTTTCTTTGCTCTTGAAATTCCGGTATATACAAGATTTCGTTTCAGCATACCGCTGAATATCTTACTCATTGGCATTATTACCACTTCACATTCTGACCCCTGAGATTTATGAATCGTTGACGCATACGCCAAATCAAGATTTTCAAAATCCTCTGAGGTAACATATTCTCTACTTCCCAGTTCATCTCCAAAATCAACAACCACGCTGCTTTCATCGTCTGTTATTGATTTGTTGACTCTTATAACAATACCCATATCTCCGTTAGACAATACTCCGTCTGAATCGTTAACATTCTTAAGTTGCATAACACGGTCTCTAATTCGGTATGTACGTCCTTTTCTTGATATTTCAAGTTTGTTTTTCAGTAAAGGATTTACCATTTGCCTTAATGCAAGATTTAATTCATTTGCACCAATTAGCGTACTTTTTCTAAATGGAGTAAGACACCAAACTTTATCAAAATCCTTTAATCTATCATATTCAGCCTTGTATATTTTTTCACATATTTTAGAAATTTCTTCTGCTCCATGTGCCTCTACAGATATAAAAGAATCTTTATCAAAAGATAAATCTGTTTCTCCCTTATTGATTTTTTCAATGTTGGAATAAATCAAATTTTCCTTTGATTGTCTAAACGGTACATCAAGTTCTGTCGTAGGGATAACCTTTGACTTTATAAGTTCAGCCAAAACGTTTCCTGCTCCAACACTAGGTAACTGGTCTTTATCTCCAACCAAAATAAGTTTGGCTCCGTCTTTTATTTTACAAACTAACTTTGAGAAAATATTCATGTCAACCATAGACATTTCATCTATGATGATAACATCTGCATCAAGAGGTTCGTCAAGATAACTGTCTGCATCTATTGAATCAGCTTCATCACCTCGTATTTCAAGAATACTGTGAATTGTATTTGCCGGAAGTCCTGTACTTTCTGTAATACGTCTTGCTGCTCTTCCTGTCGGTGCGCCCAGACACATTAACGGTTTTGGGTCAAAATATTCTTCCAATGTTTTTGTTAAAGTATTAAGAGTTGTTGTTTTGCCTCGTCCGGGTCCGCCAATTATGATACTTACCGGATATTTTATTGCATACATTACTCCCTGTTTCTGTTTTTCTGCTAATTTGATATTTTCCTGCTTTTCTATTTTCTTGATAATTTTTTCGACTTTTTTCTCATCAACGATTTTTGCATTACCCAGATAGACATTTTTCATCATGGAAACTATTTTCTTGGCGCTAATTTCTTCATTTTTAAAGTTACGGTCAAGATATAATGCAAGATTTCCGTTAACATCCAGTTTTCTCAAATCATTTCTCTTGCAGAGGTTTAAAATTACATCGTTAAGCATTTTGGCATCAACAACAACTTCGCCCATTCCATTGTTTAAAATTCTATACGCCCCTTCTCTTTTAGAAATTCCTGTCTTATATCCATATATAAGTTGGTTTGGAGTTAAGAATAAGTGACCGTCCTGCATTGCATCAAGTAAGCATTGTCTTATACAAGACTTAATACGTTCATCACTTGAAGGGTCATAATTCAACTGCTTTTTTGCAATCTTGTCAGCTACGGCAAACGTAATTCCATTAATCTTTGTTATATCGTATGTCCTGTACTTGATTGTTTCTTCAAGTTTGTTACCAAACTTTTCGTGTAGAGTTAGTAATTTGTTCTGACTTAATCCTGTATCAGAGCCTATGGTCTTCATTATATTTCTTAAACTTCTACTCTCTTTCCATTTTTTCTCACAAGCACTGCAATTTGCACTTGATAAGCCTTTAACTTTCTTTATTTCGGAGAAATTAGAATCAAGAACTTTCAAGGTATCATCACCAAACTGATTATAAATGGCTTCAGCCTTTTTAGGACCAATTCCTTTTAATTTTGATGCAATTATATATGCTATTATTGAATCTTTGTTGTCCGGTTCAATTTCTTCAAAATAAGTTACTTTATACTGAACACCGTAATTGTTATTAACTTTTTCGGTACTAGCCTTGAATTCAATGCCTTTTCCTCTTGGTAGGAAATTGCCTACAAGTGTTATTTCACCTTTTTCATCTCCCTTTCTTACTTTAATAACTGTATATCCTGAATCTTCACTATAGAATACTTCATGTACAAATTTAAATCTTTCTAATTCCACATAATTCACCTACGCTTTCTTGTAATAAAAAAGAAGATACCCAATCGGGCATCTTCTTAAAAAATTATGAACCATTAAGATTAATTCCCGTGGGTCTGCCTGTATCTTAAATACTTACTGCTCACGCATAAATCAATCTTTCTTAAAATATACAATATAATCAAAATATGTCAATGATTATTTTATGTATTTTGGGTCTTTAATTTCACTTATCAGTAGCATGTCATCTAATCCCTTTACATTCTGTTTCCATTTTTTTGTAATTTCATCAATATCCCATAATTTTCTCTCATATTCAAGTCCGTATTTTTTTGCTATCTGCTGCAATTTCTTAGAACCATCTGTGAGCATTTTTATTTTCTTGATTTTATTAGTACAATTTTCTAAATGAAAAGAACAAAGGTAATAATCGCATTCATCACATTTTTTTGTCTTGTAGTCATGTCTGCATATAGGATTAGTAAACTCATCCATATCATAAGCATTCCAAACCTTTTTAATGCCAACTATTTTCTCGAGTTTTGAAATGGCGGGTTCAATGTTTTTGTAATTACTTACTCCGGGTGTTCCTAAAAATCCTATGGTTTTATCTTCGCATATGCAATGACATATAAGAGCTTTTAGAACTCCATCTACAACATATACTTCCTCTGCTTTTTTAGGTCCATAATAACCACATGGACTGCCTGAAGAAATACCTTCAGGTTTATTATTTGACGAAAGCCAAATATATTTTTGCCCATTTTTAGGATTATTTACCCTTATTTGAAATCCTACAAGATAGCCTTCAACACTTATAACCGGGCATAAAAAACCTTGTTTGTTTCTCGTATTGACAGTAAAATCTCCACCTGAAGTTTTAAAAAATCCTGAAATTGTTGAAGGATTAATTCCTTTGCTTTGCATTCTTCTGCAAACTTCTATCTGATTTTTACCTTCTACAGTTCTGAATCCATACGATAATATGTCTTTTTTCGACAATCCTCTTTTAATAAGATTTTCATAATTTTCTTTATTAAGTTTTAATTCTTTGAGAAATGCTTTATTGACTATATCTTTTTCTTTATCCGGTCTCTCCTTTACTGTTTTAGTCGAAACTCTGTTTGATATAGGTTTGTAGTTATTACTACTTAAGTTTAATCGTTCAAGTATTTCTCTTCTTGCTACCTGATTTGCAGTCTTGCCATTTTTTATATCTTCTCTTATACCCATAGCATCTACATATATGGTATATAGATTTCCTTTTTGACCACATCCGTAGCAATTGAATCCGTTTATGTCTTTACCATTTTTTCTGTAGCACACATTAGCCTTTGGAGAACCACAGTAAGGACATTCGACAGTCCAGTCGTAGTCATTACTATGTATGACTTTGAAGCCAAGTAATTGTGCCACGTCTAATATGTTAAATTTTTCTTCAAAGTTATATTTACCCATAATTTTACACCTATGCCTTAACTATACCTTTTCCACCGATAAGATATATTGTTTTGTTTAATTTGTTTTCAATAACATATACATCTTCACCATCTTTTTTAGTATGCTTTCCGATGTATATTACTCTATGCTTGAACATTGTACTTGCCTCTCCCCTAAATGCATATCGGGCAGCTATGTTCAAACTCAAATCATTTTCTTCGAAAAAATTGTAATAAGTTGAATACAACTCGCCTGCGTTTACTATGGCTACATCATCTCCAACCTTGATTTTTTCGTTATTCCTGTTTTGATTAACATTATTCAAAATCATGTTTTATACTCCCTTCCTTCAAAAAAGGGGCTGTAAAGCCCCTTATAATTAAGCGTTTTTTATTTTATTTAATACTATCTTGCATGCTTTTACTACTTCTTTGTCTTCACCTCTGTAACTGTTAACAGTCCACGTCAATGCAGTGATTGCATTTTTGGCTATCTTTTCGTTATCTGATGCTGCATCTTTAACAATATCTCCGATTGTTTTACCCTTTAATGCCCCGCCACCGAAAGGAAATGGAATAAGAAGTGCTTTCTTATATTCATCATCTGAATCCGTAACACTTTCTTCTTTATTTTCATCATTTTCCTCTGCCTGTGAAGGAACTTCTGGTTCAGGTTCGCTTACAGCTTCGTTTTCTTCTGTTTTTTCAGCAACACTATCTTCAGCACTTTCTTCTACTGCTTTTTCTTTATTTTCATTATCAACGTTTTCTTCACCCTTATTATTTTCAGGAGTTATGTTAAAATCATCTGATTCTTCATTAACGTCTATATCTGAATCTGTATTTACTGGTTCAGGCATTACATTTGATATATTTGCGGGCTTAACATCAGGTGTAACACCTTCCGGTAGATTTAATGCATATCCATCTTCAACACTAATTGTTTTCTCAATGTTTTTAACAATATCCTGTTTTGGTTCAGGTGCTTCAATTATATTTTTTTCTTTCTTTTTAGTTGTTTTCTTAGGTTTTTCCTGCTTTTTTTCTGAAGGTTTATTTTCTTCATAAGGAAGTGGTTCAATAACTTCATCCATGTCACTGTTACAGCCAAGGAATGTAAAACCTGCTGCATCTAAAGCTCTGCTTGTTGCAGCAGTTTCGCCACATTCAAGGAACTTTTCTCCGATGCTGTCTCCCGGTCTTATTATTCTCTCAGCAAAACCATTTGCAATGAAATTATCTTTTTCATCATTTCTGTTTGCATATAATCTGCACTCAAAAATTGCCGAAGTATCGCTTTTTCCTACAAGTCCTTTTCTAATTGCTCCTTCCGGATATTTTGAAAAGAACCACATTTCTTTTGCTTTTGTTGGTAATATTTCAACTTCAATACCATTTGCATCACAAGTCTTGATGCATTCTTCAGGGTTAAATCCTTCTACTTTGTTAATATAAATTCTTTTTTCCATCTGTTTTCATCCTTTCTTAAATACAAAAAAGAAGATACTTACTGCATCTTCTTTTTTTAATGATTAAATATTATTTTGTATAAGTTTTAGGGCGATTAATTAATCTCTATTTAGTCTAAGTGCTTTGCCTATGCATTAATCAATCCTTGCTTAGAATATATCCGATAAAAATTTTTTGTCAATAATTATTTCAAAAAAGAATTTAATCCTTTCTTTGAACATTTAATTTTTAATTTTGCCAATACCTTATTTTCAATTTGTCGAACTCTTTCTCTTGATATTCCATATACACCGCCGACTTCTTGCAACGTAAATGTTCTACATCCATTTAATCCGAATCGCATGATAATAATGTTTCTCTCTTTTTCGTTCAAATCAAAAAGTATCTCATCAAATTCTTCCTTAAGAATTTTTTTCATTGTTTTTTCTTCAGGAGTTTCAGCGGTTTCATCCTTAATCATATCTATAAGCGTAGTA
>ERZ773108.1613-NODE-1613-length-21874-cov-3.406435_pt1 | contig 21874 bp, 24 predicted proteins | sample MGYA00580570_ERZ773108 | MGnify/ENA primary metagenome ERZ773108 (study PRJEB29015, sample SAMEA2737840) | human gut metagenome | biome: human gut; feature: human-associated habitat; material: faeces | place: China | collected 2012 ...
GTGCGTCAGCGCGATGCGGGCCAGGGCTTCGGAAGGCGTGGGGCAGCAGATGCTGAGATAATTCTTGTAGCGGCTCAGGGCGCCGATGGCGTCCCGTTCCTGCGAGGCGATCCAGCCCACGCGCAGGCCGGGCAGGCAGAAGTAAAGGTCGCCCTTTTTCACCTTTCGGGAATCGCAGACAAGCCCCGTCACTTCGGCTTCCGCCGAAACGGACGCTCCCGCGGGAATGCTCCTTGCAAGCTCAGTCAGTTTCAATGAAGTCCACTCCTTCTCGTTGCATTCATATTCACATAAGAGAGATTCTCATAATTGCGCTAATTGAATTCCACTGTCACGGTGGTGCCGGAGGCGACGCGCTCGCCGGCGGCGGGGCTTTGGCTGACGCACACGCCGCTGCCGCTGATCTTCATTTGCAGCCCCACGGCGCGCAGCGCGCGGTTGGCGGGCACGAGGGATTTGCCGGTCAAATCCGGCACATCCACCAGGCCGTCGTCCTGCACCTCGACCTCTTCGGTGTAGACCACCACCAGCGACCCATCCGGCACCTCCGCGCCCGCGGCGGGCAGCTGATCGGTGATGGTCTGGCCGATGCCGTCCACCATGGTGCGCAGTCCCGCGGCGGTCAGCGTGTCGCTGGCCTGCTGGGGAGATACGCCCGTGACGTCCGGCACGGTGACGGTCTTGCCGGCGATTTCCGCCTCGCCCTCTTCATATTCGGGCTGCACACCCATATATTTTAACGTTTCTTCCATAATCATGCGCGCGTAGGGCGCGGCGACGGTGGAGCCGTAATCGGGGCGGACGGACGGTTCGTCCACGATCAGCAGCAGGCCGATCTCCGGGTCGTCCATCGGCGCAAAGCCCAGGAACGAGCAGATGTGCTTGTCGTGGCTAACCTTGCCGTCCACATACTTCTGCGCCGTGCCGGTCTTGCCGCCGATGCGGTAGCCGTGGACCTGGCCATTGCGGCCCGTACCGGACGAGACCACATATTCCAGGCACTGGCGCACCAAGGCGGAGGTCTCCTCGCTGACCACCTGGCGCACGGGGGTGGAGTCATGGCTGGAGAGAACGTTTCCCTCGCTGTCCACCACCCGCTCCACCACATAGGGGGTGTGGAGATAGCCGCCGTTGATACAGGCGGCCTGGGCGGAAATCAGGGCCACAGGGGTCGTGTTGAAGTTTTGGCCGAAGGCATAGCAGGCCAGATCCAGCTCCGAGGCTGTTTCCTGAGGGGCAAAAATGCCCAGGGCCTCGCCCTCCAGGTCGATGCCGCTGCCGTTTACCAGACCGAAATCCTTCATATAGCGGTAGAACTTCTCCGTACCCAGGCGCAGCCCGTAGGTGATGAAGGCCGGGTTGCAGGAGTTGCCCGCCGTTTGCTCCAGGGTCTGATGTCCGTGGCCGGCGCGATTGCTGCAATGGATGGTGGCGTCCAGCACATGGATGGAGCCCGTGCAGTCAAAGGTGGTGTTCTCGTCAATGACTCCCTCCTCCAGGGCCGCCGCCAGGGTCAGCACCTTGAAGGTAGAGCCGGGCTCATAGGTGTCGTTGATGGCCCGGTTGCGCCACTGGCGCAGCTGGGCATCCGCCAGATCCAGCTGGCCGTCCTTCACCAGGGACGCAAGCCTGCTCTCATAGACGGCGGAGGGATCGTTCAAATCATAGGTGGGGCTGGAGGCCATGGCCAAGACCGCCCCGGTCTCCACATCCATGACGATGCCCGTAGCCCCCTGAGCCTCAGTGGAGGTCACCATCTCGCTCAGGGCCTTCTCCACATAGTACTGCACTGTTGCGTCCAGCGTCAGCACAATGTCGCTTCCGTTCTGCGCTTTATAGTATTGCTCATAGCCGTAGAGCATGTCGCTGCCCGTGGGATCCTTGGTGGACACCACCAGGCCCGTCTCGCCGTCCAATACGTCGTTATACCGGGCCTCCAGCCCATACAGGCCATAATTATCCGTGCCCACAAAGCCGATGATCTGGGAGGCCAGCGTGGCATAGGGGTAATAGCGCTTGGCATCGGTGACCATGTACACGCCCACAACGCCCTCGTCGTTGATGAAGGTGCGGATCTGATCGGCCACATCCTCCTCCACCCGAAGCTTGAGCACCTCATACTGGGAGTCCGTGCGCTCCATTTTTTTCAGGATGCCCTCCTTGTTGATCTCCAGGATCTCCGAGAGCTTCTGTGCCACGCTGTCCTTGGTCCAGGCAACGGGATTATCCTTGTCGCTGAGAGCGCGGTCCATTTCCAGCGGGGAGAGAAATACCGTTTCCGCCGTGGCGGAAATGGCCATGATATTGCCGTTGCGGTCATAGATCGTACCCCGGGTGGCGGCAACCTCCGTGCTGCGGGTCTGCTGGTCCAGGGCCTTGGCCTCCAGCTCGTCGTGGCGCAGGATCTGCAGAGAAAAGAGCTTGATGACCAGGATCAAAAATACCAGCACACCCAAAACCGCCATAAGGATCATGGTGCGATTTTGAATAATCCGATTGGCGCGGCGCACTTTTTCGCTTTTCCGATTGATCTCACCGCCGTTTTGGGCCATGGTCTCAGCTCCTTTCGCATTTTTTCCTATCTATTATACCAAAGGAAGGAGCAAGAAGTCACCTTCTTACTCCTTGTTGTATATCCCTACTATATGGGGCGGCTCACCGGAAATATTCCACCACGGACCCCAGAGCGTGGGAAATGCTTTCCGCGATATTCTCCAGGGCGGTGCCCGCATCGGAGCGGTACACCACCGTGCTGTCGGCGGCGGGCAGCTCCAGGTACTCCACCTGACCGGCGGTGGGCTTGGTCATGCCGGCCTCCTCGGCCACGCGCTTCACAGTGGCCAGGTCAAAGGTCTTTTCATACTGGGTCAGCAGCGCTACATGGCGCTCCTCCAGCTGGCCCATCTCCGTTTTGATCTGCGAAATATCCGCAGAAACCTCTGTCAGGCGCACGTAGCCCATGAGCAGCACCACCACCAGGCCCGTCAGCACCGCCGCGCAGGCCAAAACCAGCGGGGAGAGCTTTGCCGCAGGACGGGCGACGCTCTGCCGTCTGGGGGCCGCCACCGGCTCCCGGCGCTGGGGCTCCATGCGACCGGCATCATCCAGTGCGCGCTCTCTGGCAAGGGCATCCAGATCGTATGCCAGGGAACCGTCCGTATATCCATATCTGCGCCGATCATTGCTCTGTGCCATGGTTTCCGCTTCCTTTCTTTTGTGATTTTGTCAATTTCTAAAAAGTAAATTTTTTCGCCGGGCTTTAAAGCTTTTCCGCCACACGGAGCTTGGCGCTGCGGGCCCGGGGATTATAGACCAGCTCTGCCTCACCGGCCACGATGGGCTTGCGGCTGACGAGCTTCATTTTCGGTTTCTTGCCGCACACACACACCGGAAAATTCGGCGGACAGGTGCAGCCGGTGGCCAGCTCCTGCAGGGTCTTTTTGATGATGCGGTCCTCCAGGGAATGAAAGCTGATGACGGCCAGCCGTCCGCCGGGATGCAAAAGCTCCGCCGCCGCTTTCAGCATGGGCGGCAGCTCCCCCAACTCATCGTTCACAGCGATGCGGATAGCCTGAAAGCTGCGCTTGGCCGGGTGCTGCTTTTCCCGCAAGGCTGCCGGGGGCATGGCGCCGCGAATGATGCTCACCAGCTGGCCGGTGGTCTCGATGGGACTCTCCTGGCGGCGGCTTACAATAGCCCTGGCAATGGCCGGGGCATAGCGCTCCTCGCCATATTCAAAGAGGATGCGGCGCAGATCCTCATAGCTCCAATCGTTCACCACGTCCCGGGCGGTGAGGGCCGCCGTGCGGTCCATGCGCATATCCAGGGGCGCGTCGTGCATATAGGAGAAGCCGCGGTCCGCTTCATCCAGCTGCGGAGAGGAGACACCCAGGTCGAAAAGCATCCCGTCCACGCCGTCAATATCCAGCTCCCGAAGAACATCGGCAATGCGGCTGAAGTTGCTGTGCACCAGGGTCACCCGGTCCTTATAATCCGCCAGGCGAATCTTCGCCGCCTCAATGGCGGTCTCATCCCGGTCCAGGCAGATAAGCCGGCCGGTGGTGAGCCTTTTGGCAATTTCCAGGGAGTGGCCGGCACGGCCCAGGGTGCCGTCCAAGTAAATGCCCTCCGGCTTTATATCCAGCGCGTCCAGGCACTCGTCCAGCAGGACCGGCTTGTGGCCGAAGGCCTGGTCGTCGGCGGCGTTGCGGTCAAATCCCATGGCTCACAGCCCCATTTCTTCCATAGCCTGCTCCAAAGAGCCACTGTCGAAGGCCATAGCTTCCTCTCTGGCCCAGCGCTCAGCATTCCAGATCTCCGCCCGGTCAAAGCTGCCGATGACCACCACTTCCTTTTGCAAACCGGCGTACTCCCGAAGCTTGGTGGGGATGAGGATGCGGCCCTGTGCATCGGGCTCACAATCCACGGCGTTGGCAAACAGGGGGCGCAGGGCCTTAGCCTTGCTGTAGGGCAAGGCCCGGACCTTGTCCGTAAAGGTGGCCCAGCTCTCATCGGAATAGACGGAGAGGCAGTGGTCCAGGCCCACGGTCACATGGAAGGTCTGGCCCAGCTCCTCCCGCAGGCGGGCAGGGATGAACAGCCGCCCCTTGGCGTCAATATTATGTGCATATTGTCCGGTCACGGCTGCTCCTCCTTCCATGGTTTTTATGGGAAACTGTGGGATTATACCCCACAAATATGGGCACTACCCCCACATCTCCCCACTTCATGTTTACAGTATAGTAAATCAGCCGCTAAATTGCAAGAATATTTTTCCCCATAATTGGAACATATTTCCTGCAAAAAGCGGCTGATTTTTTTAGTTTTCCCCTTAAAATAGAACACTTGTTTTTGTTTTGTGGAATATAAAAAAGCATCCGCTACTATATATAGTAGCGGATGCTTTTTTCAAATACGATATATGGGACTACAGAAAAGTCTCTCCAAAAAGCTCAGAGTCGTTTTGTGAGTTTTAACGAATTTTCAAGTCGAAATTTGTCAGTTTTCCTCATTTTCCTCCGACTTTTCTTCGCTGGAGGGGGCATTTCCGCTGCGGATCTGCTGCATCTGCTCATTGGAGGCAGCGCGGAAGCGGGTGCGGGATTGGCGCACCTCGTCCAGGGCCATTTGAATAGCCTCCTCCGTGCGGCGCAGGGCATCCTCGGTATAGGAGTTGGCCACCCGATACAGCTCATTCGTGCGCTCCTCGGCTCGGTGGATGATCTCAGCGGATTTCATCCGGGCCCGCTGCAGCGTCTCGCTCTCGGAGACGATGGTTTTCGCGTCCAGCTCGGCCTGCCGGAGCATCTTCTCCACCTCCTTTTTGGCGGAGGCGATATACTCCTCCCGGGCGCGGATCAGCTCCTGAGCCTTCTTGATCTCCAAGGGCATACGGCTGCGGATCTCCGTGAGAATGTCCAGGGCCTCGTCACGGTTGATGGTGCATTTTTCGGCGCTGAAGGGGGCGCTCTTAGCTTCGTCGATCATGCCGTAGAGCATATCCAGCAGGCGCTGCAGATCTTTTTCTTCCATGGTATATCCTCCCCGTTTCAATTACTCCGTTTTCTGTTTGAGTTCCTCGGCTACCGCCCGGGGAACATATTTCTCCAATGGCTGTCTGTAGCGAATCATCTCCCGCACCATGGTGGAGCTGAAGTGCTGATATTCAACGCTGGCCGGCAGGAACACCGTCTCCAGCTCTGCCCAAATGCCCCGGTTGATGGCGGCCATCTGATACTCCAGATCGAAATCCGTGGCATTGCGCAGACCCTTGACAATGACGTGCCCCCCTTTCTCCCGGGCATAGTCCGCCAATAGTCCGCGGTACAGCTCCGCCTCCACATTGGGGAGCTCCTCCACGGACCGGCACAGCATTTCCAGCCGCTTTTCCAACAGCCGCAAAATCACTTTATGGGTAATGCTGTTAAGCATTTCCAGTTTTTCCGGATCCGGAAACGCAATCGCCGCCATTTTTGCTCGATCCAAGCTTCCGTCCTGCTGCAAAATTTTAGCCCCGAACGCCTGTACCAACTGCAAAAGACATTCACTGCCCGGCTCCACCGCTTCCCGTGCCAGGCGGTCGCAGTCAATCACCGGAATGCCGCAGTCTGTCAGTATCCGGCTGACTGTGCTTTTCCCGGAACCGGTTTGTCCTGTCAGCCCTACCACCAAACATCCCATGTTGAAAACTCCTTTGCCGTCACAGTTTTACCACATCAAAAGCCGCTGCCCGCAAAAGCCGATTATATACCGCCAATCCAACGCCATCCTGGCTGGGACAGTGAGCAAATACCAACTGCGCTTTTTTATCATCCAGCCGGCGCAGCGCATCAAACAGCGCATGAGCCTGCTCTTCCGCGTGCTTTTCGCCGCCGTAGCAGACTGAAGGCACTTCTAAAACGGGAAGATCCTCTGAAAAACACAAGGCGAAGACACCGTCGCTTTTTCGCTGGTTGACATATTCTGCAAACGACTCTGTATTGCCATTTACCAAAACGACCTTGGCTTTGGGTGCGTAATGTTTATATTTCATTCCTGGCGACGCGGCTTTCTGCCCGGCGGCCATGGGATGGGTCACCGCTGGATCGACTCGGACCTCGCTCAATACCCGTCGCAGTTGCTCAACCGTTACTCCCCCGGGACGCAGCACAGTGGGAATCTCTCCTGCCAAGGAAATAACCGTGGATTCCAGCCCAACACCACAGCTGCCGCCATCTACGATTGCGTCCACCCGACCCATCAGATCATCAATACAGTGCTGCGCCGTTGTGGGACTTGGACTACCGGATAAATTGGCGGAAGGCGCCGCGATAGGCTTACCGCTGCGCCGAATCAGTTCCCTTGCGATCAGATTGCTGGGGAAACGAATTGCTACCGTGTCCAGTCCGCCGGAAACCACATCCGGCACCTGCTCGGTCTTTGGAAGAACCATCGTCAATGGACCCGGCCAAAATTCCAGCGCCAGCTTGAGCGCCGCCTTTGGGATTTCCCTGGCCAGCTGAGGCAGCATTTCTGTATCACAGATATGCAGAATCAGCGGATTGTCGCTGGGGCGCCCCTTCGCCTGATAAATTGAACGCACCGCCTCTTCGTCCAGCCCATTGGCGCCCAGCCCGTAAACCGTTTCCGTGGGAAATGCCACCAAACCGCCGCGAGCCAGAATATCCGCCGCCTGCTGCAGCTCATCGGGATTTTCAAAAATCGAAGCGATTTTTAAAATTTGGGTATCCATTTTTATTCCTCTCCCTGACTTTTGAGCTTTTCTGCCTGGTCATAGGCACGCAAAGCGTCTCCTACTTCATCCAAGTCACCGTTCAAAATCGCTTCCAGCCGATACAGTGTCAGTCCAATACGGTGATCGGTCAAACGCCCCTGGGGATAATTGTAGGTACGGATACGTTCCGACCGGTCACCGGTACCCACCTGCAGTTTCCGCTCTGAGGCAATCTTGGCATTCTGCTCTTCCAGCATCCGCTCATACAGCCGGGAACGCAGAATTTTCATAGCCTTTTCTTTGTTCTTGTGCTGGCTGCGTTCATCCTGGCACTCTACCACTGTACCAGTAGGCAGATGAGTGATGCGGATGGCGGATTCGGTCTTGTTAACGTGCTGACCGCCGGCGCCGCTGGAGCGGTAGGTATCAATCTGCAGATCACCGGGTGCGATTTCCAATTCCACTTCCTCTGCCTCCGGCAACACCGCTACCGTTACAGTAGAGGTATGAATGCGGCCTTGCGTCTCCGTTTCCGGCACTCTCTGCACCCGATGCACACCGCTTTCAAATTTCAGCTTGGAATAGGCGCCCTCTCCCTCAATGGAAAAGCTCACTTCTTTAAATCCACCCAATTCTGTTTCGTTTGCGCTTAAAATCTCTGTTTTCCAGCGTTTGGTCTCTGCGTACATGGAATACATCCGGAACAGAGAATTAGCGAACAACGCCGCCTCATCGCCGCCGGCACCTCCTCTGATTTCAATGATAACGTTTTTGTCATCATTGGGGTCCTTCGGCAAAAGAAGGATCTTCAGTTCCTCTCCCAATCGTTCTATCTCATCGCGGCTGGTAGTCATTTGTTCCTCTACAATTTCCTTAAAATCCTTATCCAAGCCGCCTTCTTCCAGCAATTCTTTAGCTTCTTCCAAAGAGGCTTCGGCCTTTTCGTATTCCCGGTATTTTTCTACGATCGGCGTTAAGTTTTTGTGCTCTTTCATCAGAGTTTTATATTGGTTATTATCGCTCACCACTGTCGGATCCATCAGTTTTTCGTTGATCTGCTCATAGCGTGCGGCAACGTCTTTTAATTTTTCAAACATAAAAATCCTCCGTTCCATTCGATGATCCTTTTGGTTTTCTGCCAGACCGGTACAGCCTTACCGCACTAGGTATGTTCCTCTGCGCGGAAAATTTTTCGGATGTTTTTTTCCACTTTGCTGCGCGGCACCATCACTTCACGGCCGCATCCCAAACAACGAATCTTAAAATCCATTCCGACCCGCAAAACCAAAAAACGATTTTCACCACAGGGATGATTTTTTTTCATCGTCAGCACATCGCCAATCTGGACGTCCAACATGGGCACCTCACTTTACTAATACGTAAAAAATAGTATACCAGATTTTCCGTGCAAATGCCAATTCTTTTCATCGATTATTTGCATTTAACCGGCAAAAATAATATTGATTGAAAAAAAGGAGCAGTAAAAATGAAGCAAATAAGCTGTGAATTTGCTGACCAGGATCTTGCCGAGCAAGCAGTTCATTCTCTGCGTCAGCACGGATATGCCATCAAAGAAGAAAGTTTGGAAGCAAAAGAATATCAAGCAAAAACGCCACCAGTCGCTATGGCAGGGCAGTTGATGACCTTTCCTTCCCAGCCGGTACCTGATGGTTTTGTCATTCTGCACTCTGAAAATAAGGCGGAACCTCATGCACTGGGCTGTACGCTTCGCCTATCCTGTCCGGACGATCAGGCTAGTCGGATCCACAGCCGGCTACTGAGCTTGGGAGGCTCCGGCGCATCTATCCAGTAAACCGTCATATCCAGGCGGTTCGTTTCATATATATTTCCCAGAGAAGTCCCCAACGGACAAAAAATGCGCGGCGGCGGCCTTACACAAGCCGGGCAGAATGGAGGATAAAAATGGAACGATATCTGCCGGAAGGCTGTTTATGGAATACCGTGGAAAACACTGCATCATTAAAAAGTACTGCATCTTTGCAAGAGAGCTGGCGGGAAGGGCGGGTCCTCGAAGGGCGCGTTACCCTATGCGATTCCGGGCACAATCTGATCGTCGATTTAATCAGTATGAAAGGGATCATTCCAAAAGAGGAAGGCGCCATCGGAATTCAGGACGGCTCCACCAAAGATATCGCCCTGATTTCCCGGGTAAACAAAGTGGTCTGCTTTCGCATCCTGCGCTTTGATCGCGGGCCAAACGGTGAACCAATCGCCATTCTTTCCCGCCGTCAGGTACAGGAAGAGTGTATGGAACGCTACGTCAAAAAGCTGCACCCCGGCGATATTATCCCAGTTCGTGTTACCCATTTGGAGCCTTTCGGCGCTTTTGTCGATATGGGATGCGGCATTCCCTCCCTTATTCCGATTGATGCCATCTCGGTTTCCCGCATTTCTCATCCGAGAGACCGGTTTTCTCCCGGACAAAAAATCCGGGCAGTGGTGCGTCAGGTAGAACCGAGCGGACGTGTGGCTTTAAGCCACAAAGAGCTGTTGGGCAGCTGGGAGGAAAATGCAGCACTGTTCTCTCCCGGAGAAACGGTAGCAGGCGTCATCCGTTCTTCAGAAAGCTATGGGGTTTTTATTGAACTAACCCCTAATCTGGCGGGTCTGGCCGAGCCCCGAGGGGATGTTTTTCCCGGCCAGCATGCCAGTGTTTTTATCAAAAGCCTGATTCCGGAAAAAATGAAGGTAAAGCTAATCTTGGTAGATGCTTTCGACGCGTCTTATCCGGTCCAACCTTTTCATTATTTTGTGCAGGAGGATCATCTGTCCTATTGGCGGTACTCTCCTCCGGTCTGTGGAAAACGAATTGAAACGAAGTTCGACGAGCCGCAAACAGAGGAGAACCCTACATAATTTTAACCGCATACTTCCAAAATAAATCATCATATTTTTAGAAAAGCCGCGAAACTTCGCGGCTTTTCTCTATTTTTCTCGCCGTGTTTATTACCATGCAGACCATTGCGAACTTTGGTATCATTGTCTTATATGACAAACTTCTTCGGTTTTTGTTGACATTTTATTAAATATTGATAGAATTGAAACGTTAGTCTATTTGAATTGAAAGGAAGAAGTTTTCAATGGCAGAATCAAAAAGAGCCGTCGTTCGAAAAGGAGACCTCACGGAAGGCGGCATCGTATCCAAACTGACCCTGTTCGCCCTTCCGCTTATTGCAGGCAATATTGTAAATCAGCTTTACAATGTAGCCGACTCGGTCGTTGTCGGAAACTTTGTGGGATCTGATGCCTTGGCTGCTGTCGGTGTCTGTTTTTCGGTTATGATGTGCTTCAATGCCCTGTTTTTCGGTCTTTCCATGGGTGCAGGTATTCTGATCGCCCAGTGTTTTGGTGCAAAACGGCAAAAACAGTTGCAGGATGCAGTTAACACCTCTTTTACTTTAACACTGATTCTCGGCGCCGCCATCACCGTACTCGGAGCGCTGCTCAGCCGCAGTATCCTTTCCTTGATGCAGACGCCGGAGAATATCTTAGAAGATTCCACTACCTACTTGTCCATCATTTTTTTCGCTACGATCGGCAATATGATCTATAATATGGGCAGCGGCATCCTGCGTGGTATGGGAGATTCCCGTTGGCCGTTGATCTTTTTGATCTTCTGTTCGGTAATGAACGTTGTGCTGGACCTGGTATTTGTCATCTACCTGAATATGGGAGTGGCTGGCGTGGCCTGGGCCACTCTGATCTCCCAATGTTCATCCGCTGTATTGGTGCTTTTGCGCATTCATCTCGGCAGGTATGCCGTCCGGATTCAGTTCCGGCATCTGGGGATCAAAAAAGAAAGCCTGATGCATATTCTCCGTCTTGGCCTGCCTTCCGGCATTCAGGAAATGGCCTATTCGGCAGGCATGATGGTTGTTCAGTCCTTTACCAACGGATTTGGCTCTGATTTTATCGCTGCTAACAGCATTATCATGAAAGTGGACGGGTTCGCCGTTATGCCCATGATGGGTCTTGGCAGCGCAATTGCGACCTTTGTGGGACAGAATATGGGGGCTGGAAAGCTTGAGCGTACCAAAAAAGGCATCCGGGCTGCAACAGCAATGGTTACCGGCATCGGACTTGTAATGGGCGTGCTTTTCCTGCTGTTCGGTCATTATTTGCTCCGGGCCTTTACCAGCAACGAACCTGTTATTGAAATGGCTATGAACGGCCTGCGATTTTTGGCTTTCATTTATACGATTATGGGAATTGGTTCAGTTGTCGGAGGTGCCATGCGCGGGGCCGGTGCTTCCATTGCCCCAATGATTACTTCTCTGTGCGGACTTGTTGTACGAATTCCTGTTGCCTATTTCTGTGCGGTGGTTCCGCATAACTATATGGGACTTTTTGTTGCAATGGCAAGTGCAATGATCGTTAACTGCGTATTGATCAGTATTTATTATTTCAAAGGAAATTGGCGCTCTAAAACAGCTGTCCACGCAGACCCGGAACCGCAAGCTGAATAAATCAGCTTTTTGGAGAAAAAGGCTGATAAAATTGTTTGGCAAATCACTGCTACTCCAAAAACCTCCCATTTTTTAATGGGAGGTTTTTGGCGGAAATGAAAAGTTCCGATCATTCTGCTGCAAGATTTGCTTATTACAGTTTCCCGATATATCCTCCACGCAATATAAAAATCTTTAACCTTTCAAATTCTATCTTTCTATGCTCAAAGTGTATTTTCCTTTTTTATCTTCAAATCATATTCCCAATCCATAATGAAAATTATCTCTTTGCGCTGCTTTTTTGATCAGAATATTTTTCACCAAAAGAACTTTTTTCATTTTATGGCGTGTCACTCTACCGATTTTATCAAAAAGAGCTATTATTCTTTACACCATTGGCCGTCTGTGCTATACTCTGCCCTGAAAAACGAAATCATACAATGTATATTAGGTGATAAAATTCCATGAACAGTAAAAAAGGAAAACAAATGTCCGAAACTTTTTGTTTGGGTGCTTTGCTGGCGGTAACTGGTGGTTTTTTAGACGCATATACCTACTTAACTCGAGGGCGTGTCTTTGCCAATGCGCAGACCGGCAATCTGGTTCTTCTGGCGATGAATCTGGCCGGTGGACAATTTCAGAAAGCACAATATTATCTCATCCCGATTCTGGCTTTCATCGCCGGCGTCCTTATAGCCGAAGTCACATGCCGCCGCTTCCAAAAAGGCCGCCGGCTCCACTGGAGACAAATCATCATTCTGTTGGAAATCATTACACTGGCTTCGGTTGCTTTTCTTCCTGCCGGAAGTTGGGATATGGCAGCCAATGTTTTGGTTGCACTGGTTTGTTCTATCCAGGTGCAAGGCTTCCGAAAAATCAATGGCAATTATCTTGCTACCACCATGTGTACCGGAAATCTGCGTAGTGGTACTGAATTGCTGATTCATTTTCTCCACACCCGAGACCTCTTTTTGCTGCGTCAGAGTCTTTCTTGCTATGGCATTATCCTTTTCTTTCTAGTTGGTGCAGCGGCAGGTGCTTGGTTTTGTTCCTTTTGGGGAATCCGCTCCATCCTTTTATGCTGTTTTCTTCTCTGCATTGTATTTTTTATGATGTTTTTCGAGCCACACAGTCCGGAGAAAAAGCATGCCCTTCCATGAACGTTTTTATGAATCTTGGTCAGAACACAAATTGGCAGCTTGCGTAACGCAAGCTGCCAATTTTTTAGTAGATTTGTGAAGTATTGTGAAAATAAAATCTGACAATTTGAAAATGCTGTAAATGCAGTTACTGTCGCCATGGCAGCCCGCCAAAATAATATAAACCCGGTCCATTTTACTTAGAGAAATAGATCCATACACTTTTACTCCTGTTGTGCAAAAATATTCAAAAACTCTTGCATCAACGGAGGACAGTATCCACCCTTTTTGCGAATTGCCGCCATCCGTGTATACATTCCCTTTTCCCTGAGTCTTTTATAAGCAATTCCTTTTCGTGTGATGACCGAACAGATAGAACGGGGAACAATTGCAACACCCAATCCTGCCGATGCCCACATCAAAGAAGTCCTGGCGTCATCATTCAAACAATAAATGTAAGGAACGATTCCCTCCTCTTCAAAAGTTGCCCGAATGAGTGATTCCCACCTCCGATAGCAAATCAGCGGCAAGCCTTCCAAATCTGCCAACGTAGCAGAATCCCACGGCATCTTGGAAAAATAACTTTCATCGCCCACCGCCACCATCGGTTCCTCTTCCAAAAAAACACAGGAAAACTCTTCTGAGCGGAACGGCGCCCGCACAATCGCCAGATCGATCACACCGCTTCGAATCTGGTCAGCCAGATCCAGAGCGTTCCCTTCACAAATTTCAAAGCACACATCCGGAAATTTGTCCCGAAATGCAGCCATTTTACTTTTTAGCAATCCGATTCCGCAGGAAGATACAGTGCCCAACCGCAGTACGCCGGATATCCCGCTTCTAAAATCGGTCAACTCTTTTAAAGTAGTGTCAGTCAATTCCACAATGGAAACCGCCCGCCGGTACAGAATCCGCCCCGTGTCAGTCAGACGAACCTGCCTGGCACCGCGCTCCATCAGCGTAACGCCCAGCTCCTCCTCTAACAGTTTCATTTGCGCACTCAACGGAGGCTGGGAAATCCCCAGCTTTTTGGCAGCAGCAGTAATCGTGCCATTTTCCACAATAGTAACGAAATATTGCAGCTGTTTGATATTCATATCGAAACCCCTGCAAATCCAAATAAGATTCCTGCCACCGCGGATGCACCGATAAATACCGCTGGATGCAGCTTTTTAAATACACGGGTCAATAGGAAAATAACTGCTGCTAACAAAAGTCCTCTCCAATTAAACAAATCCAAAATAGAACCGCTGGCACGGAATGCATCAAGCTGTATCAGAGAAATCATCACCACCGAGAAGCCGGCCGCAGTGATTAGTCCAGTTGAAGCTGGGCGCAGCCCATAAAACGCCCCTTTTACATACTTGTTATCCCGGAAAGCCTTTAAAAATCCGGCAATCACTAAAATGACAATAATAGATGGCGTAATCAATCCAATCGTTGCAATTACTGCGCCGGGAATTCCACCTGTGGCAAACCCCACATAGGTAGCCATATTAACACCAATTGGCCCCGGCGTTGATTCAGAAATAGCCACCATATCTGCCAGCTGTCCATGGGTAAACCATCCTGTTGTATCCGAAATGTTATACAAAAAAGGAAGTGTGGCCAACCCTCCACCAATCGAAAACAGCCCCGCTTTAAAAAACTCATAAAACAAGCGCAAATAGATCATTTCGTAGCGCCTCCCTTCCAGTTTTGCAGCAAAACACCAGCAATACCAGCCAGCAGTACAAAAATGATAGGTGAAACACTGGTTAAAATCGACCCTACAGCTACCGCAGCATAGATAACCAATGTCGCTTTATCAACCACTGAGCTTTTCAGCAACTTGATTACTGCGTTGAGAATCAGAACGCAAACACAGATGCGAATCCCTGCAAAAGCGTTTTTTACAATTTCCAAATCCGCAAAATTCTGGATAAAAGCGGCAATGACTGTAATGATCACCAAAGATGGAAAAACCACTCCTAATGTCGCTATAATACCGCCTATTATCCCCCTGGTTTTCTGCCCCACAAAGGTTGCCGTATTCACGGCGATTATGCCAGGGGTACACTGCCCAATCGCATAGTAATCCATCAGTTCCTCATCGCTTACCCATTGGCGTTTTTCCACCACCTCCCGCTGTAAAATCGGCAACATAGCATAGCCTCCCCCAAAAGTCAGCCCTCCAATTCGGGCAAAGGTCCAGAACAAATCCAGTAGTTCTCTCATTGCAAAAACCTTCTATCCATATTTTTTAAATATAGGAACTATATAAATTATAACTAATTCATATTAATTCCATAGTCATCATATAAAGATATCCTGAAAAAGTCAACTCTTTTCCCAATTATTTTTATCCGTTTTCTAATCTTCTTTGGAACCATAATACAGCCAAAACAGAAATGTTCTTCCCACAATGAATAAAGCACCCGGAGAACCTCGGGTGCTTTATTCATTGAATTACGGATTATATTTTCCGCAGATTGGAAAACAGCATCGTACCGGCTCCCCATAAAAGCTGAAAAGCCACCACTGCCAGTCCGTTCGCATTCTGCATTGCGCCCAGCAACGTAAAAACTGTCATAATGCCATATCCCAGCAAAATTCCTACGATCTGAAGCACCGTCCCCAAAGCAATCGCGCTTTTCACCGAAATCGCAGCAGCCACGCCATGGAACAAAGACGCTGCACCGTCAGCAAAAGATAAACCTGATGGTGCCGTATCTTTCCGGGCAGTCATAATATCAAAATCACTGTGTAATTTTGCCGGAATGACATGCACCATCTCAACCGGTAAATCATAAATCTGGGCGATTTTTTCAGCTGTCAGGTTGGGATCCGTAGACCGAACAATCAATCCAATCCCCTTGCGTTCCAGCTCATACAATTCCTGTGCAATTTGAGGATCCGGCTGATAGCTGACTACAAACATGGCGGTTAATTCACCCGAATTAGAAAGGTAGATCAATTCCCGTCCGCCTACACGGTATTTTGCCTCGTAATCGGCGGAAGGAGTATAGATTTCGTGATGGCGCATTAATGCGCTGTTGCCAATCAGTACCCGTTTGCCATCCACCCAGGCAGACAGTCCCATCCCTTCTTCATACACTAAATTTTCAACCTTTTTCAAGATCTCCATTTTCCCTTGTATGATCTTCATAAAAACATTTTTAATGGTACCATCAAAAGAGCACAAGGCACTGGACGCATCTAAAATCGCCTCATCAATCCGGCGCTTCTCAAACATTTTGATATTGTGCAGCAGTACATTATCGCTGGGGAACAATTCACTGGCATCTACCGTTACGCCATTGATCATACTAAAAGTATCTACCGCTTCAAAGCCGGTCAGCTGCGCCCCTTCTTTCGCAAGAGACTTCTGTGCACGCAGCAGCGGATAATTGGCATAAAGCGTTGCTGTTACCGGTGAAGCAATACAGGTCACGGCGCTGAAAGCAGTCAGTGCTGTGAAAATATCTCGAGTCAGATAATAGCTGGCTCCACCAACTACCAAACTGCATAACGCCACCACTGGCGCTATCACCCGGAACAATCCTTCGCTGTTGTCCGGCTCATAAGACTGTTCCAAAAAGCGGGTAAGAAATCCTGTTTTGCTGGCATATGCCAAGTTAGGCGGATTCAAATCCATCCCCCGGCTTAATTCTCGGGCCAGTTCCTTATTTTTCAAATATAATACCGCTTTTTTCGGCATCTCAGAGGAAACAATCCTAAAATTCCCTTCAATTCGGGAGACGATTGTCTTTTTTCCCCACACATTACAAAGAAGCCCGAAAACAGCCGCTACAAAGAATAGTCCCAGTGTCTGCTCCTGCAGTTTTTGAGGAAACGCCGCCACTGCTACTCCTTGCACAATTGTGGATATCACCGCCAATGCTGCCAAAGAATCCCCGTCAGCATGCATGGTCAAAAGGGACGCAAGTCCGCCACCCACTGTGGTGTTGCACACCAGCGCCGAAATAATCACAAGGGCCAGATTTACAATCATATAAATGCGGGGTTGTGTTTCCATATCCATAAAAGCAGGCAACGGAAGTCCTGCTGTCTGGGCCAATGCAAGATACAATGTGCCAATAAACAATACCGCTACCACTGCAATGCGAACATTGAGCGAAAACAGAGAAGACTGCAGGTCGTGACGAATTGGCGCAATATCCGCCGGTGTACGGAAATCTTCAATATCCTCTTCATCATCTTCTGTTTCTTCGCCGGAAAAAGGCTCCGGTTCCAGATCCTTCTCCTGTTCATGCAACGTACGCTGCAGGCTTTCAAAATCAAAATGATCTGCCGGCTTAGCCGTGGGGATACTCTGGGTTTTTTCCAAATTTTCTATCTCATCCTCTTCCGGCTCCCGAACAGCGGAAAGAGGTATGTTCAACTGGGTTTTTTCCAAGATTGGCTGCCGGGGAGTTTCCTCCTCCTGCTGCCATTGTTCCAAATCAAAATGAATTTCCCGCCGGGGATCGGGCATGTCCTGTATATCTTTCGGTTGCTCCGTACGAAAAAGCTCCGACTCCTGCCAAGCAGCCTCCTCCGCCATTTCTTTTGTTTTCGGTGTTTGTACTTGCTCCCGCCGGGACGGATCGGCACGATGAGGAGATTTCTTATCCTGCGTACCGATATCAAACTTTGCGTTGCTGCCAAAAAAATCTGCCAATCCCTCCAGAGAGGATGCCTGCTGGAGCTGTTCTGCTGCAGGCGCGTTTACCGATGCAGAGGGCTCAACACGGTCCCAAGCTGTCGGCCTGGGGCGCTGTGTATTCTGTTCCGGCATTGCTTTCGCGCTTTTTTTTCGCTTTATTTCTTCCAAAATATCATCTACATCATAAGAATTGGGCATATCAGCTCCTCCTTTCTATCTCGCTTGGATGGCAAGACGTTGTCTTGCTATTTCATACATCAGCACACCGCCAGCCACTGAAGCGTTTAATGAACTGATTTTGCCCAGCATCGGCAAAGAAACGGTAAAGTCGCACTTCTCCTTGACCAAACGGCCAACTCCATTGCCCTCTGAGCCGACCACCAGAGCTGTATGCCCGCTGAAATCTGTCTGGCACCAAGTCTGGCCATCCATATCGGCACAGTAAAACCACACGCCTTTCGCTTTCCATTCTTCAATGAAAGACACTAAGTTTGCCACCCTCACCACTGGAATATGGCTCACTGCTCCTGCAGAACTTTTATACACTGCGGGGGATAACCCCGCACTACGTCGTTTGGGAACAACAATTCCATGCGCGCCGCAGCATTCTGCCGTCCGGATCAGCGCGCCAAGATTATGCGGATCTTCTATTTCGTCTGCAAGGATCAGAAAAAGCTTTTCTCCTTTCTTGCGGACCATCTCCCAAACTTGATCCATTGTCGCGTAAGCTGCCGCCGCAATCGTCGCCGCAACACCCTGATGTGCCTGATTGCCGGTCATAGCGTCCAGTTTCTGTCCTGTCACATCCTTGACCGGAACGCCCGCTGATTTTGCCAGGGAAATAATTTTCCCAATACTCCCTTTCTGTTCCACCGGTGCCACATAAAGCTTATCAATGGCAGCTCCCGCCTTGATTGCTTCCAGCACGGCATTTCTGCCAAAAATCAGCTGACTGTCCCTCTTCTGCATCTGATCCGACATGCTTTCCAATCCCTCCAACTGTCAAACGTTCCGCCGCCTGATTTCTTCCACAACCCTCTCTTTTTTGCCGCGCAAAAAGGCGAAAAAACGCAATATTTGTTATATTATATCATAAGATTGGCAGAGAAAAAAGCATCTTGGGTTATCTTTTCGCAATTACAGCCAAAAAATCACAATCAGCATAAAAGCCACTCCAACCGCCGCGCCAGCTAAAACTTTTCCCAAGTTCCGCAAAAATTTTACCTTTTTTCGTCTGGCCAACGCCACATTTCCCATGTGTGAAACATAGTCTCCGGCTTTTTGGCGCAGCCGTTCCGGATCTTCCTCCCGAAAGCCTTCTTTTACAATCAAAATGGCCCGTTCAAAAAATTCATTCTGCGTATCTGCCACTTCAATGATTTTTTTGTGTACGCCACGCACCATGTCAAATTCCTCCCTTTGTTCTGCTCCTTGGAATATTTTTGACATCGTGTTTCAAACTATGCAGATTTACTGGATAAATTTCCTGCTTCATCTTTTTTCCACCTTTTCAACAAATATACTAACAGTAATTTCCCCTTTCCACAGCTTTTCAGTGGAAAAGGTTGTGGAAAGAGTGGAAATAAACATGAATTTCCTGATAAATAAACTGCTTAAAATTATTTTTACAAAGTTTTGTTTTCCACTTGACAAAAAAATACCATTTAATTGAAAAAACGAGAGCTTTGCAAAAAAAGACCGTTAATCCGCTTTTTAAGCCGATTGGCAACATAAAAAAATTTTTTCCTGTTTTACAAATTACAAATGGTTATAGCATGTTTTGCATTAAAAATACTAGACAAACAGAAAACGCACCGCAGATGCGGCGCGTTTTTCCGTACTTTATTTTTCCTCTTTTGGTACTCTGGTTGTCAAAAACCAAATCGCCCGCTCAATGGAATCCCGGCTGTTTCCCCAATCCTGTCCCTTGCTGCGGTAGTCGTACATCCGACAGAAGTGAGTTACGTCCTTCTCCAGCTCTTCCAAATATTTTCGCGTAATCCGCTGCGTTTCAGCGATAAAAGGCGCAGCTTTCTTCCCCATCGCACCGGGAGCCATTGCCATCAGCTGTTGGCAGTGTTCCAGACAGATTACCGGTTGCTGTGCGTACAGTTCTCGAACATTTTCTTCCTTTTCCCACATATGCATTAATGTCTGCAACATACGGTCCATGACCCGATTGACCTCACCGCAGACAAAGCAGCTTTGTTTTTTGGAAACGGCAGGGATATTTTTTTTAAACAGCCCTCCTTTAGCCGACGGTATGGACAATTCATTTTCCGCCACATACGCCAATCGGCTTTCCAGCATCAAAGCCAAAGACAGACGGTTTTTTGCCTTGAGCATTCGTTCAAAATGAGGGAAACAAAACCCCTCTCGGTTTGTTTCTATACGGATATCCGGTTCCATCATGGCCGCTCCCATAATGTATTCCAGACACCTGTCTTCCAGGATATTGCGCAAACGGCAGATGGGACAGCCGTCTTTCGGTTCCAGTACTTCACTGAGCGGAATGGTATAAATGGAATCCTTCATGATCATACGCCCTTTCATCAAAAGGTGTGCGCCGGCATTGTCAAACTTTTTCCAAGCGCTATTGGCTATTTATGGTCAGTATACCATATCTGCAAAAAAGGTGCTATAATAAGATTTTAATGGATATTGAAATACTGTAACAAAAGCAGCCTGATGTCTGTAAATCAGCAGCTTTTTTGTGTTGCCAGAAATATCCTCACCATGACAAGCGGCTTTAGAAGAAAACAGAAATAGACCTCTGTTTTATTTCACCGGACTGTTTGCAACCTGAAAGCTGCATCCCACATGATGCGGTAATAACGCGGACATTCTGAGATACTGGAAAGCAGATGTTGTTTTTCCACAGAAAGGGCAAAAAGCGAGGTTTTTATGAGAATCATTGAAAAAAATGGACAGATTTTTCTGCAGGGTGTCGTCTGTTTTGATCTTGAACGCACACTGGACTGCGGACAGTGTTTTCGTTGGAAACTCTGCCCTGACGGATTTTGGGAAGGGATTGGCAGCGGAAATTTCTGCCGGATCAAACAGGAACGTACTGTTTTGACTTTTACCCATACCAGCCGCCAACTCATTCGAGACTTTTGGATTCCTTATTTCGGTTTAGATGAAGATTACGCCGTTTTATGCCAAGATTTTTGCTCTGACCCCATTTTACGGCAGGCCGTCAGGTTTGCACCGGGCATCCGTTTGCTGCGTCAGGATCCATGGGAAACTTTATGCTCTTTTATTATCAGTCAAAACAATAATATCCCCCGTATCCGCGGTATTATAGACCGATTATGTTCCCTTTTGGGAGATTCTTCAGGAGCTCTTCCCGCTTTCCCTTCGCCGGATGGGCTTGCTCGGTGCTCAATAGAAGACCTTGCATCGCTGCGCAGCGGGTTTCGCGCAAAATATCTTCTGGATGCAGCCCAGAAAGTATCATCCGGCTTTGTTGATTTAAAAAATATCGCTCCCCTGGACGTGGACAGCGCCCGCCGGATTCTGACCAGTATTTGCGGCGTAGGCCCCAAAGTCGCTGACTGTGTGTTGCTGTACGGGTATCACAAAACACAGGTGGTACCTATGGATGTGTGGATGAAACGGGTACTGGCTATCCTGTACCCCGACGGCTTTCCCAAGCAGTTTACTCCCTGGATGGGAATTGCCCAGCAGTATTTGTTTCACTATGCGCGCTGTCACGCCGCAGATTTTCGCCAGCTTTCTTCAGTACAGGTGTAACTTTCTCTTTCTGCATCATCGCCAATCCAAAGCATTGCAATCGCATGAAATGAGGATTTCGGAGTGAAGAAGAAATCGGCGTGCCCAGACTGATTGGTACTTATTCCAGGGACAGTGCTGCTACGATTGAAAAAGAGAACTGGCCAGCATGATAAAAGGAGACCGAAATCGGATAATCCGGTAAAAATCCCAAACAGCAAAAGACGATCCGCCAGCAGATAAAATAAAATGCTTTCTGCGCTGCCGAATCGTCTTTTTACTTGGCCAATACATTTTCATCAATGCGACGAACCACGCCGCTGGTATAGGGAGTAAAATATTTTCCCCAAAATCCGGCGCCCGCCCCCGCCATTCAAAGCCGATCCGGCAGTCCGTAACCGTCTCACCGTTCACATTCCTGGTCCCCAGATCCAGCTTTGAAATATTTACCACTCCGGGAAACATCTGCGCGATCACCAGCGTATCGAACGAGCTGTCTTTTCCCGTTACCACAATTTCCTGCCGCCCTTCCCGTTCTGCGGCAGATACCGTCTCCATCAGAAACCGCCTGCCCGCTTCCCGATCCCGCAGGATCAGTGGTCAAGAGAGCCGTTTCCGACATCCGTCCTAAGGCGGAGGAGCATACAGCAGCGGGAACTGTCCGGGATTCGCA
>ERZ773108.1615-NODE-1615-length-21821-cov-5.581963_pt1 | contig 21821 bp, 16 predicted proteins | sample MGYA00580570_ERZ773108 | MGnify/ENA primary metagenome ERZ773108 (study PRJEB29015, sample SAMEA2737840) | human gut metagenome | biome: human gut; feature: human-associated habitat; material: faeces | place: China | collected 2012 ...
AGGTCTGCGCATTTACTGCGCTGACCGTAAGAAAACTTAGACTAGAAGGCAAAAATCCTATCGGCATAGCCGATTTGAAATGGATTTTTGCGCGTAACTGCGAGGGTACGGAACAGTTACGAAAAGAGCTGTATCGCTGTCTGATGTGGTCACAGCGCAGCGGCTGCATGTGCATATTTTAGGCAGCGGTTTCATAAGGTATAGTAATTTCTGCTTTGCAGGGAACCTATGGAACTGAGCAAACCGTTTCACCGCAAAAAGATCGTCGTAATTTTTCTGGCGTGCATTCTGATCTTTTCAGGGCTGTCCGCCAGAGTGGTATATCTGATGGTATTTCGGGCGGCACATTATTCTGAGCTCGCGCTGGATTTGCATCAGAGAGAGCGCAAAATCAAGGCAAAGCGAGGGAGAATTTTAGACCGGAACGGGATCGTGCTGGCGGATAACCAGCCGGTCTGTACGATTTCTGTCATCCATAACCAGATTCGCGATCCCAACGCAGTGATTGCGTTTTTGTGCAGCAAGCTTGGACTGTCGGAAGAGACCGTTCGAAAAAGAGTGGAAAAGGTATCGTCCATCGAAAAAATCAAAAGCAATGTCGATCTGGAAACAGGGGAGGAAATTTACCGGACAGGGCTGGACGGCATCAAGGTGGACGAGGATTATAAACGATATTATCCGTATGAGAATCTCGCTTCCAAAGTGATCGGCTTTACCGGAGGCGATAATCAGGGAATTTTGGCATTGGAAAGCCGGTATGAGGAAGTGCTTTCCGGGCAGGAGGGCTTGATTCTGGAAATGACGGACGCACGCGGCGTCCGGATTCTGGATGAAGGAGAGAGCCGGGTAGAGCCGGTGGATGGAAAAGATTTATACATTAGTCTGGATGCCAACATCCAGCTGTATGCACAGCAGCTGGCGGAGCAGGTCTGCCTGGAAAAAGAAGCGGAAAGCGTTTCGATTCTGGTGCTGCGTCCCGATAACGGAGAAATCCTTGCGATGGCGGATGTGCCGGAATATCAGTTGAATGACCCGTTCACACTTCCGGAGGGGCAGCGGGAACAGCTCATGAACGAAAAAGAAAAGCAGGAAGCCCTGAATAAAATGTGGAGAAACGCCTGCATCAACGATACCTACGAGCCTGGATCTGCCTTTAAGGTCATTACGGCGGCAGCCGCACTGGAAAACGGCGTTGTCCGGGAAGAGGATTCTTTTCAGTGCCCGGGCTATATTGTCGTAGAGGGCAGAAAAATCCGGTGTGCAAAGGTTCGGGGTCATGGAACTGAAAATTTCGTACAGGGGACGATGAATTCCTGCAATCCGGTGTTTGTGACGGTAGGGCTTCGGATGGGTGCAGATACGTTTTACCAAAGCATGAAGCAGTTCGGGCTGCTGAACAGAACTGGAATCGATGTGCCTGGAGAAGCCGGTACAATCATGCACGCACAGGATCAGATCGGTCCGGTGGAGCTTGCGACGATTTCGTTCGGGCAGTCCTTTCAGATCACGCCGATCCAGCTTGCAGCGACGGTCAGCTCCCTCATTAATGGCGGGACGCGGATTACACCGCATTTGGGACTGTATTGCGAAAAGACGGACGGTTCGGAGCGCATTTCGGTACAGAAGGAAACGGAGCAAAAACGGATTCTTTCGGAAGAAACGAGCGCCCGGCTGCGCAGCATCCTGTTTCAGGTCGTGGAAAACGGCGGCGGGAAAAATGGAAAAGTCGAAGGCTATCAGGTGGGCGGCAAGACGGCGACCAGCGAGACGCTTCCTCGCGGTACTGGTCGGTATATTTCTTCGTTTCTGGGTTTTGCACCTGCGGACGATCCGAAGGTGCTGGCATTGTGCATTATCCGAAACCCCCAAGGCGTCTATTATGGCGGACTGGTGGCGGCGCCGGTAGTGCGCGAGCTTTTTGAAAATATTCTTCCCTATCTGGATGAAATAGGGTATTATGAGAAGAATGAAACAATAAACCGCAATTAATTGCAGGGAGACATAGAACGAAAGTGCTGTCTATGGCAGCGAAAGGAGAGAATCAACATGGATTTGCTGGGAAAAAAGGTACTGGTAGCCGGATGCGGAAAGAGTGGACTCGGAGCCGCCGGACTCTTGCAGAAAGCGGGAGCCGTTCCCGTTCTGTTTGATGAAAATGAAAAGCTGGATGGGAAGGCGCTCTGCGCGCGGGAGGATTATCCAAAAGACACTGCGCTGGTACTGGGAAGCCTTCCGAAGGAGTTGCTTTCCGAGCTTTCGCTGGCGGTTTTAAGCCCTGGTATTTCCATTGAAGAAGCGTTTGTTTCTACACTGGAAGAGGCGGATATTCCGGTATGGGGCGAAATTGAGCTCGCCTGGAACTATGAAAAGGGAAAGGTGCTCGCAATTACAGGCACGAACGGAAAGACCACGACGACAACGCTGGTGGGCGAGATCATGAAGCGTTATCAGGACAATACGTTTGTTGTCGGCAATATCGGAACCCCCTATACGCAGGAGGTTTTAAAAACAGATAAGGACAGCGTGACGGTAGCGGAGATCAGCAGCTTCCAGCTGGAAACTGCAGTGCATTTCCATCCGACTGTCAGCGCGATTTTAAATATCACGCCGGATCATTTGAACCGTCATCATACGATGGAGAACTATGCGGCGGTCAAGGAATCCATCACGAAGAACCAGACAAAGGACGATTTCTGTGTGCTCAATCACGAGGACAGCTGGTTAAAGGCGTTTGCACCGAAGTGCCCGGCCCAGGTCATCTGGTTTTCTTCCAAAGAAAAGCTGGAGAGAGGCTATTATCTGGTCGGCAGCAAAATCTGCAGAAATCTCGGAAATGGGGAAGAAGTCCTGATGGATGTTGACGAGATGCAGCTGATTGGCGTACATAATTTTGAAAACGTGATGGCAGCAATTGCAATTGCTGCAGCGTACGGCGTGCCGATGGAAACAATTCTGGATACCGTAAAACATTTTCAGGCAGTAGAACACAGAATCGAATATGTAGCGACCAAAAACGGCGTCGTTTATTATAACGATTCCAAGGGAACCAATCCCGATGCGGCAATTCAGGCGATCCGCGCAATGAAGTGGCCCACCGTGCTGATCGGCGGCGGCTATGATAAGCAGAACACCTACGACGAGTGGATTGAAGCGTTTGACGGCAAGGTAAAGCTCCTGGTGCTGATCGGTCAGACGCGGGAAAAGATCGCGGAGTGCGCAAAGAAGCACGGAATGGAAAATATCGTTTTGGCGGACAGCTTTGAAGAAGCGATGGATACCTGTGTAAAGGCAGCGTGTCCGGGCGACGCGGTGCTGTTGTCCCCCGCATGCGCGAGCTGGGGAATGTTCCCGAATTATGAAGTGCGCGGTAAAATGTTCAAGGAATATGTAAACAGCCTGAAGGGGTGAGCAAGTGGCAGGACGGAGAAGAACTCAGAAAACAGAATACTATTTTGATTACAGTCTTCTGTTCATCATCCTGTTTCTGACAGGCTTCGGACTGGTTATGATTTATTCCGCCAGCGCTTACGATGCGACGACGCAGAATCTGAACGAGGACTATTATCTGATGCATCAGGCGTTTGCGGCGGCGCTGGGGCTGGTGGGGATGTTTTTCGTCTCCCACATCCCATATCATTTCTGGGAGCGGTTTGCGGTAATCGGCTATGTGGTTTCCCTGATTTTGATTGCACTCGTGCTGTCACCGCTGGGCGTCGAGGTCAACGGTGCAAGAAGGTGGCTGAATCTCGGTATGTCGATTCAGCCTGCGGAGATCGCAAAGCTGGCGATGATTCTGTTTCTGGCGACGTTTATCTGCAAGATGGGAAGAAACATTCGGACGTCGAGAGGCTTTTTGACGGTTATTGGAGTTTCCCTGCCGCACGTTTTTTGTATCTGGAAAATCACCAACAACCTGAGCTCTGCGATTATCGTGCTGGGAATTGCGATCCTGATGCTGTTTGTGGCGAGTCCGCAATACAAACCATTTTTCATCATAGGAGGAATTGGAGCACTCGCAGTTATAGGCGTAATTTTCGGTGTCAAGCAGCTGCAGAGCATCGAAGGGCTGGATTTCCGTTTCGCCCGTATCATGGCGTGGCTCGATCCGGAAGCCTATGCGTCCGGCAAGGGCTTCCAGACGCTGCAGGCACTCTATGCGATCGGCTCCGGCGGTATTTTTGGAAAGGGGCTCGGGCAGAGTATCCAGAAACTGGGCTTTTTGCCGGAACAGCAGAATGATATGATCTTTTCGATCATTTGTGAGGAGCTGGGGCTGTTCGGCGGCATTGCTGTGATCCTGATTTTTTTGCTGTTGATCTGGCGTCTGATGATTATTGCGAACAACGCGTCGGATCTGTTCGGTGCGCTGTTAGTTGTCGGCGTGCTGGGGCATATCGCGATTCAGGTCATTTTAAATGTTGCGGTCGTAACGAACTCAATGCCGAACACCGGTGTGTCCCTGCCGTTTATCAGCTACGGCGGCTCATCGATCCTGTTTTTGCTGATCGAGATGGGGCTCGTCATGAGCGTTGCCCGCGGCATCAAGGTCCGGGATGTGTAATGGGGTATGCGCGTATCGTGCCTTCACCGGAAGCAAAGAAGACGAGCGTGTTATCTGGACACGGGGCAGCAGTGCAGCTGCATTTGTCACGTGTGCGGTACGTTTGCCATAGTATAGGGTAAGGGCAACGCGGACGGTGGTTTTGTGGATTCAATCTGGATCAGGGGCAAAAGACCTCTTTACGGGGAAATGACAGTGCAGGGGTCGAAAAACGCCGTGCTGCCGATTCTGGCGTCGACCATTCTGATCGCCGGAAAGACGACACTGCGAAACTGCCCGGATATTTCGGATGTGGACTGCATGTGCCGCATTTTGCAGAAAATCGGCGCAACAGTGACAAAAACCGGTCACGAGATCTGCGTGGACGCTTCCGGTGCGCTGCAAAGCAGGCTTCCGGCAGAGGAAGTGGTTCGGATGCGTTCCTCCATCGTGCTGACGGGCGCGCTTTTGGGGCGGCTGGGGCAGGCGTCCTTCTGCGATCCGGGCGGCTGTGTCATCGGCGACCGCCCGATCGATTTGCATCTGAAAGCCTTTGCGCGCTTCGGTTGTCAGATAAGGCGGGAGGATGACAATTTTTTGACGGTATTTGCAAAGCGACTGAACGGCGTACAGATCCGTTTTCCGTTTTCGAGCGTCGGTGCGACGCAGAATGCGATTTTATGCGCGGTCTGTGCAAAGGGAGAAACAGTGCTGACAGGTTGTGCAAAGGAACCGGAGGTCGTTTCGCTGTGCCGCTTTTTAAACGGTGCAGGGGCAAAGATCGAAGGAGCCGGAAGCAAAACGATTCGAATTGAGGGCGTAAAAAAGCTTTACAGCACAGAATTTTCCATCGATGCGGACCGGATCGTGGCAGGAACCTGTCTGATCGGTGTACTCGCGGCAGGCGGGGAAGCGTTTTTGCGGCAGGCGCCGATCGGGCAGCTTACAGCGGTGATTGCAGTTGCCAAAAAAATGGGCGCACAGATTATCCCAACCCCAAAGGGGCTGTTGGTAAAACGTGCAGGCAGGCTGGTTTCCCCGCTTTTGCTGGAAACGGACGTATATCCGGGCTATCCGACCGACCTGCAGTCCCCGATGCTGACGGCACTGTGCTGCGCAGAAGGAAACTGTATGGTGTCGGAGCGCGTTTTTAATGGAAGGTTTGGTGTGCACGAGCAGTTAAACCGGATGGGTGCCGCGATCGTCGCCGGACAAACAAGCGCGGAGGTCACCGGAGGCAGGAAACTGCACGGAGAACGGGTTTTTGCAAAAGAACTGCGGGGCGGGGCGGCACTTGTGCTGGCGGGGCTGTGTGCAGAGCATAAGACGGTCGTGGAAAACTGTCATTTTATCCGGAGAGGATATGAAGATATCGTAAGAGATTTCAGAGAGTTGGGAGCAGACATTGGCACAGAAACAGAAATATAAGCTGCTGGACGGCGGAAAATCTGAAAAAAGTCGGAAGAAATCAGCTTCCGGCAAAAAAAAGAAAAAAGGCAGCGGCAAAGCTGCCGGGTATTCCTATGCAGTGGCAACGCCGGGCGAGTGGCTGCGCGCAAATCTCGGCGTACTGATTGCCAGCATTGCGATCGTCTGTCTGGCGGCGGCAGCCCTCGTCGTGGTGTTCGTGTTTCGGGTGCAGAATATTTCGGTCGAGGGAAACATGCACTACACGAGCGAAGAGATCGAGGCGATGGTTTTGACCGATCGGCTTTCCTACAATTCGCTCTATCTTTCGTTAAAATATCGGAATAAGGAAATCCGGGACATTCCGTTTATCGAAACGATGAGTGTCCGGGTCGATTCGCCGGACAGCATCACGATTCGTGTTTATGAAAAGTCTGTGGCGGGCTACGTCGAATACATGGGGCGTTACATGTATTTTGACCGGGACGGTATCGTGGTGGAATCTTCGGAAACGAGGACAGAAGGAATTCCGCAGGTGACGGGAATTAGGTTCGACCATGTTGTTTTGTATGAGGCGCTTCCGGTGAAGAATACCGATATTTTTCAGGAAATCCTTTCGATTACGCAAATGCTTTCCAAGCATCAGATCACGACGGATAAAATATATTTTAACGAATCAAATGAAATAACACTTTATTTCGACAATATCCGGGCAAAGCTGGGAAAGGATAACCTGGAGGAAAAGGTGATGCGCCTGGAGCAGATTTTACCGAATCTGTCGGGCGAAAGCGGAGTACTCGATTTGCAGAATTACTCGGAAGACCGCAAAAATGTGACGTTTCAGAAAGATGGATAACCGTAAAGAAATTGAAAAAATGGGTTGCGTAATTCTGAAAATGATTATATGATAAATATTATGAAGTTTGTCAGGAATGAAGGAGGAAATACCCTTGCTGGAGATTAAAGTAAATGACGCAGAAGCGGCAGCGCACATCCTTGTCATTGGAGTTGGCGGTGCAGGCAATAATGCTGTAAATAGAATGATTGATGAGAAAATTGACGGTGTGGAGTTTATCGGAGTTAATACAGACCGACAGGCTCTGCAGTTCTGCAAAGCGGAAAAGCACCTGCAGATCGGCGAGAAGCTGACCAAGGGACTGGGCGCAGGCGCAAAGCCCGAAATCGGTGAGCAGGCAGCTCAGGAGAGTGCAGAAGAAATTTCCAAATCCTTAGACGGAGCAGATATGGTATTTGTTACCTGCGGTATGGGCGGCGGAACCGGAACCGGTGCGGCTCCTGTTGTCGCAAAGCTCGCCAAGGACAAAGGAATCCTGACCGTCGGTGTTGTAACCAAGCCGTTCCGCTTTGAAGCAAAGACCCGTATGAACAATGCGATGTCCGGTATCGAGAAGCTGCGTGACAGCGTGGATACTCTGATCGTTATCCCGAATGACAAGATTCTGGAAATTGTGGACAAGCGTACCAGCATGCCGGAAGCCCTGATGAAGGCCGACGAAGTCCTTCAGCAGGCAGTACAGGGAATTACCGATCTGATCAACGTCCCCGCAGTCATTAACCTCGACTTTGCGGACGTACAGACCGTTATGCGCGACAAGGGCATTGCTCACATCGGTATCGGCGAAGGTAAAGGCGACGATAAGGCTGTCATGGCAGTCAAAGCCGCTGTAGAGAGCCCGCTGTTAGAGACAACGATTGCAGGCGCAACCGATATCATCATCAATGTGTCCGGCGATATTTCCATGTTCGACGCTTCCGATGCGGTGGATTATGTCCGTGAGATCACCGGCGATGACGTTAACATCATCTTCGGTGCCATGTATGATTCCAACCAGGCAGATTACTGCCGGATTACCGTAATTGCAACCGGTATTGAGGAGACACCGGCTTCCCGCTTCGGTACTTCCTTTGCAAGAAAACCGATCACTCCTTCCGTAGGCCAGACCGGCATGAAGACCACAGTGAGCGCGACGGGCGCGAACACGACAAGACCGTATAACAGCGCACTGCAGCAGCCGGTTCATCCCGGAGCTGCTTCCAATGCGGAATTAAAGAAGCCGGCAGGCATAAATGGCATTCAGCCTGCTCCTACGGTACTGCGCAGCAAGGTGCAGGAGAGAGATTTAAAGATTCCGGATTTCCTTCAGAAAAAATAAATAATTTTAGTAACGAAACAGAAAACACCGCGAGGTGACTGAAAAAGTCATTTCGCGGTGTTTTTTTGTCGAAACTTTCCACGGCAGTGCACAGCGTTTCGACAAAATCCACGCGCCAGCATTTTTATAATAAGGACATACAGTTTTGGAAAACGTGCGGGAGGAAAGGCTTGTGAGCTATCGGATTTATGCAGACCGGGTCTGGATAATGCACACCTGTATCAATGTGCTGCTGTTATTTCTGACAGCGAAACTGTCTGGGATAACAGTAAGGGTTCGACGGATTATCGAAATAGCAGCCGGAAATGCACTGTGCTTTACGGCAATCCTGTTGCTGCCTGCTCCGGCGGTTTTGCAGGGAGAAGTAGGGATAATTCTGGCAGGAAAAACGTTTTTTTGCCTGATTGCAGCACTTTGGTGGGTACAGCGATGCTTTCAGGTCAAAAGCCGGGAAGGAATGCGGCGTGTCTGGATCTGCTATATGTGTTGTGCCTGCGTGCTCGGCGGCGTCTGCAACGGCATTTCTGAAGTCCGGGAGCTGTTTGAAACCGATCAAAACGGTTTTGGAACCGGCGGGCAGGTTTCCATGATGCAGCTTTTGGTCTGGTGCGCGATTGTCGTCTGGTATGGTGCAAAGCTTCTGGAACGGGAGCGCATGCGGCAGAAACATCCGATCTGGAAAGTCTCTTTTTTCTGGAAAACGAAGTTTTTTTCCGGAAGCGCGTTGATGGACAGCGGAAATTCCCTGAAAGACCCGTACACGGGGCGCCCGGTCTGTATTTTGGACGAAGAAACGGCGAAAAAGCTTGGAATTTCGACGGAAAAGGCGGTTCGGCTGATTCCCTATCACAGCATCGGCAGGGCCCACGGACTCCTTCGGGCGGTGACGGTTTCAGAACTGTATCTGAGAAAAGACGGACAGGAGAAAAAGATTGCAGATGTGACGGTTGCGGTCGGATCCGGGCGTTTGAGCCGGTCGGGCGGATACCAGATGATTCTGCATCCAGCATTACTGGAGGAAAAGAAAGGAGCAGACCATGATATTAAAAGTAGCGATGCCGGGAAAAGTGCAGTTTAAATTGATTCGCCGGGAACCGGCATTTTTTATGGCACATGAGGGGGATATTCATTATATTGGCGGCGCAGATGTGCTTCCGGCACCTCTGGAAACGGAACAGGAAAACGAGGTGATTCAGGATCTGGCGACAGAGGAATATGCGCAGGAGGCGCGGTCAATTTTAATTGAACACAACCTGCGCCTGGTTGTTTACATAGCAAAGAAATTCGATAATACGGGCGTCGGCGTGGAGGATCTGATTTCGATCGGCACGATTGGACTGATCAAGTCAATCAATACATTCAATCCCGGGAAAAATATCAAGCTCGCAACTTATGCATCCCGATGCATTGAAAATGAAATCCTGATGTATCTGCGCCGCAACCACAAGACGCGGATGGAGGTTTCGATCGATGAGCCGCTGAACGTGGACTGGGACGGAAACGAGCTGCTTTTGTCGGATATTCTGGGGACGGATGAGGACGTGATTTACCGGGATATGGAAAACGAGGCAGAGCGCAGGATTTTAAGAAATGCGGTGGCGAAGCTTTCCGAGCGGGAGCGCACAATCGTCAGCCTGCGTTTTGGACTGGATACGCCGGACGGGCAGGAAATGACCCAGAAGGAGGTCGCGGCATATCTGGGTATTTCCCAGTCCTATATTTCCCGGCTGGAAAAAAAGATCATGAAGCGGCTGAAAAAAGAGATGGTGCGGGAGTGAAGCGGCGCGCTGCAGCTGCGCCCGACCGCCATGCCTGCACGCATTCCGGGATGTGCTGTCATGCCGTGAAATACTCACACCGTGTGTTACATGCTCCCTGCATCATGCGCTCAAATACGCGCGCATGATGCGGAGAGCATTTTTTTCGAGCCGGGAAACCTGTGCCTGGGAAATTCCGATCAGCTCGGCAACCTCCATCTGCGTTTTTCCCTCGAAAAAGCGCAGGGAAATGATCTCATGTTCCCGGGCATTGAGCTTTTTTAACGCGTCGGACAAAGACAGATGCTCGACCCAGTTTTCCTCCCGGTTCTTTTTATCCCGAATCTGATCCATCACATAGAGTGTGTCTCCTCCGTCTGTGAAAATCGGCTCATACAGGCTCATGGGATTCTGGATGGCGTCGAGGGCATAGACAATATCCTCCCGGGAGATGCCGACCTCGGAAGCAACCTCGGTGATGGACGGCTCCTTCTGGTTCTTTTTTAAAAGCATTTCCCGCGCGTAGATGGCTTTATAGGCGGTGTCGCGCAGCGAACGGCTGACCCGGATGGAGTTGTTGTCCCGCAGAAAACGCCGGATCTCGCCAATAATCATTGGAACAGCATAAGTTGAAAACCGTACTCCCAGTTCGGTATTGAAATGGTCGATTGCCTTGATCAGACCGATACAGCCAATCTGAAATAGATCGTCTACGTTTTCCCCTGCAGAGGAAAAGCGTCGGATGACGCTCAAAACGAGCCGCAGATTTCCCTTGATAAACTGTTCCCGTGCGTCGGCGTTGCCCTGCCGGATCTGGATAAAAAGCGCGTCTTTTTCTTCATTGGTTAGGATCGGCAGGCGGGCGGTGTTGACGCCGCAGATTTCCACTTTGTTGAGTGCCATGGCATTGCCTCCTGTGATTGAAAAGCTATGGAAAGAGCATGGACGAAAAAACGGAATTTATTCAAAGCGATGACGCAGATTTTGATGCATTGCAGCGCATGGCAGCCGTAGTGAAAAGTGCGGCACCAGCGTGCGCGCCGCTGCATAGGATAGAAAAAACGGGAGAATTTCGGATGCTTTTTTCAGAATTAAAAAGCAAGGAAGTCGTAAACTTACGCGACTGCCGAAAAATGGGACATGTGACGGACTTTGAGTTCGATGAGTGCAGCGGCGTGATCCAGAAAATCATTGTGCCGGGCATCGGCGGCAAAAACTGGAAATGCCTGTTTGGCTGCGATACGGAGTATGCGATTGCGTATCAGGATATCAAACAGATCGGACCGGATGTGATTATGGTAGATGTGCCGTAACACAACGGAATAGGTGTTTTTCTCAGATTTTACCAAAATGACAATGCAGCGGATATTCGGGTGTGCTATACTGAACATAAGAGAAACTGCGTCGCAGGCGACACAAAGTAGCCAGGATCGCAGAGACGAACTGGATGTTCGTCCCGCGGTTCCTTCGGCACAAAGCGCCCGCGGAATGGAGATTGGTATGAAAATTCTTTTGATCAATGGAAGCCCGAAAGGCGATCGAAGCAACACGTTAAAGCTCTCCAAAGCATTTCTGGAGGGTGTTTTGGAAATCGACAAGGATGCAGAGATCAGACAGCTGAACCTTTCCGAGAAAAAGATCGCTCCCTGTAGGGGCTGTTTTGCCTGCTGGAACAAAACGCCGGGCAAATGCGTGATGACAGACGACATGCAGGAGGGCATCGAAGGAGAGCTGTGGGCGGATCTCATGATCTGGAGCTTTCCGCTTTACTATTTCAGCGTTCCGGGGCTTTTGAAAAACTTTATCGACAGGCAGCTGCCCATGAACCTCCCGTTTATGGAAGAGCAGGAGGGGCAGACCGGGAGCGGCGGGCATCCGTCCCGATACGATATGAGCGGTAAGCGGCATCTGCTGATTTCCACCTGCGGATTTTATACGGCAAAGAATAATTACGACAGCGTGACGAAGCTGTTCGACCATGTGTGCGGCGCAGGGCAGTATGAAAGCATTTTCTGCGGACAGGGTGAGCTGTTCCGTGTTCCGGAATTAAAGGCGCGGACGGATGAATATCTGGAATGTGTCAGACAGGCGGGGCGCGAATACGCACAGAAACAGGAGATTTCAGAAGGCACGAAGGAAAAGCTGAGGGAACTTCTGTATCCGAGAGATGTATTTGAGAAAATGGCGGATGCGAGCTGGGGCGTGGAAAAAAAGAGCGGTGAAAAGGAAGATCCGGTGCTGACCTTTACCAGGCAGATGGCGGCACTTTATAACAAAGACAGCTTCGACCAAAAAGAGCGCGTGTTGGAAATCCGCTATACAGACCTGGGAAAAGCATGGCAGATCGTGCTCGGAAAAGACGGAAGCACGGTGCTGGATGCAGGCAGCAGGGAAGCAACGACGGTGATCGAGACGCCCTGGGACGTCTGGCAGTCGATTGCAAGGGGAGAGATCCGTGGGGATGCAGCACTGGCAAAAGGAATGTATCGCGTGACCGGAGATTTTTCTCTGATGATACACTGGGATGATTTCTTTGGTGCAGCAAATGCAGCTGCGGGAAAAGAAAAATCCGGCAAAAATTCCGACGGGAGGACAGCAGAAAAAGAAAAACAGCCGCAGATGATTTTCATGCTGGCAGCGTGGATTACGTTCTGGGTGGCAGTGCCTGTCGGAGGAAATGTCGGAGCGATCGTGACGCTGGCGATCTGCGCGTGCCTGCCGCTTGCTGCGTGGAACCGGAAGCTGACGGTTTATGACCGGCTTTCCTTTGGAATTGTCGCACTGCTTTCTGTCCTCGCCCTGCAAAAAGGCTGCGTCAATATCGCACTGCTTGCCGGATATCTGGGCTTCGGGCTGATGTGGCTGTTATCCTGCCTGACAAAAGAGCCACTCTGTGCGGCTTATGTCAAATACAACTACCATGGCGACGATGCGCTGGAAAATCCGATTTTTATGAAAGCGAACAGAATCCTGGCGGCTGGCTGGGGAATCCTCTACATTCTGATTGCAATTTGGTCGGCATTTCTGCTGCCGGCAGGGCATACGGCGCTGATGCAGATCTTAAACAACACGGCGACCGTGCTCATGGGCATCTTTACGGGTTGGTTTGAAAAATGGTATCCGCAGCGTGTCGCGGCGGGAAAATAGAAATTATTAACTAAAAATGAAGTCATCGCTCCACAAAAAAACGCCTCCGTCATGCAGCGGAGGCGTTTTGTCAGCTATTTTCCGAAAGTGAATCGAAGTTTGGTGTGCGCCAATGATAAGATCAACGCTTCAAAGGGGGTGCTGACTTACAGATTGCGAAAGGCAAAAGAAAAAGCAGCGCGGCCAGACGCTGGCAGTCCTTTAACAGTCTCCCGCATAGTAGGAAACAATATTCATATAATCGGATAATACCGGAACTTCGAGCTGAATCGGAAGCTGTGCCCTGTGTGCATCATATTCTTTTCGAAGTTCGTCCTGAATTCGGAAAGCGCGGCAGAAGTTTTCTTTTTTGCCGTCCGTGCAGAGCCGGTAAACGGGACCAGTGCAGTCGTTGACCGTTTCCAGAAAATTGTCAAGGTTCAGGATATTGAGTTTTAACATAATATTTTCCTCCTTATTTCGCAAAACGTGCAGCGCTGCAGGAAACGCTGTTCCTTACTACACTATGATAATACTGCAAAGACTGGAAGAAAAATACCATTTAAATGTCACTTCCTATCAGAATCCTGCCATTTTTCGCGGTACTGCGACGGAGTGCAGCCGTAGAAGTCCCGGAAGGTCTTTCCGAAGTAGCTGCTGCTGCCAAGTCCGCAGGCATACCCGATTGCGGAAACCGATTCGTCTGTCTGGGTCAGCATCCGGCAGGCGGACTGCAGACGACAGTTTTTCAGATATTCAAACGGCGTCGTATGCAGATGCTCCTGAAAGACACGGAAGCATTCCCGCTCGCTCAGATATGCCGCCTGCGCCAGAGCGGAAATGGAAATTTTTTCGGGATAATGCTCGTAAATATAGGCGATCAAAAGCTTTAGCTTGTCGTTTGTTTTTCCCGAAGAAGAGGACTGGCTGCGTAAGCGTTCTGTCTGCTCAAAGAGTGAAAACCAGATTTCGGAAAGGGCATTTCGAAGCAGCATTTCATATCCAGGCGCATGTTCCGGAATCCGAAACGTATTTCGGATCTGTTCAATCAACCTACGCTGTGCCGGGTCGTCTGCGGACAGGGCGAAAAGATCGAGCGCCGGGGCAGTTGTAAGTGGCAGGATGTATTTTTTTTCGATCAGGCTACCGTGTGCGCCTGCAAGAAAAGACGGATCGAAAAGATGCAGCAGCTGGATGGAAGAACCGCCGTCGGGCACAGAAGTGCGGTGTAGGACGTTGGAATTGATAAATCCGGCGCTTCCAGTGACAAAGCGGTATTCCGTCTGTGGGGTAAAATAGTCCAGAGCTCCGCGTTCCATATAAAAAAGTTCGACAGCAGGATGCCAGTGCCAGGGCGTAAAATCCCGCGTGCTGCTGCCAAGGGTTACGTGGGAGGCAAGATAGGGAAATTCCGTCGAGTAATCGGGCAGCAACTCTTCCCGGCTGCCGGAATGAAATTGGATACTGTCGATATATTTCATGAAAACCTCATTTCTGTTTGTAAAAAACGTTGCGAGTCTTGATTTGCCGCAGGGCGAAGAATTCTGCGTTGTAGCTCCTTTTGTTCATAGCATGGCGCTTTTTTCGAAGCTTTCTATCAGCAGATTTTCGTGCGAGCACGAAATCTGCTCACAGCAAGCTTCGAGTGAACTGGAGTAATCAATATTATAATACAAAACCGCGTGAAACGGGAATTTTATTCCATCAGCTCTTTACAAAGATATTTTGCGTGAACTATAATAATTTAAATAAAACTAAAGAGCCTTACAAATAGATAAGAAGGAGGGTATTGTTTTGAAGCTTCAGATTTCAAACTGCAAAAAGGCGGCGGTTCAGGATGGCATGATCGGTCTGTTTTTTGAGGATATCAACTACGCGGCGGACGGCGGTCTGTACGCAGAGATGATTGAAAACCGGTCGTTTTCCTTTGTGGACTGTTACGGGGACGTGGGAGATTATTATACTAAGCCTGCATGGGGCTATGGCTGGAATGCGACCAAAGAATGTGGTGAGGGCCGCATGGAATATGTGACGGGCAGCCCAATCAGCCGCGTGAATCCGTGGTATCTGCGGTTCACGGCGCAGGATGCGGGACAGGGCTTCTGGAATAAGGCATACGACGGCATTTATCTGGAAAAAGGAAAGACCTATACCGTTCGGTTTTATGCGCGGGCGGCGCAGTATCCGGAAGGGAATATTACGGTACAGGTCACAAAGGACGGCAGAATCTGTGCACAGGCAGAGGTTTCCTGCATCCATGCGCCGGAGAAAACCTGGCAGAAATGGAACCTGTATGAAGCAGTACTGGAAGCCGGGGAGACAATCCGGAACGGCAGATTTACGATCAGCCTGACAAAGCCCGGCACGGTCGAGTTCGATTTGATTTCCATGATGCCGGACGATGCGGTGGCAGGTGTGTTCCGCAAAGATCTGTTTGACCTGTTAAAAGGCTTGCATCCCGGGTTTTTGCGTTTTCCGGGTGGATGTATTATCGAAGGAAATACGCTGGAAAACCGCTACCGCTGGAAAGAGAGCGTCGGCGACATCAAAGATCGCCGCACGAATTTCAATCGCTGGGCAGTGCATCTGACGAGCGAGGAAAACGGATGGCACACGCAGTATTCCCATTACAACCAGACCCTCGGCATCGGTTTTTATGAATATTTTCTGCTGTGTGAGCTGATCGGTGCAAAGCCGCTGCCGGTTTTGAATGTCGGCCTGGCGTGTCAGTTCCAGTCCTATGAGCTGGTGGAAATGGACGAGCCGGAGTTTCAGGAGTTTTTGCAGGATGCGGTTGACTTGATCGAGTTTGCAAACGGCCCGGTGGACAGTACCTGGGGAAGTGTCCGTGCAAAAATGGGACATCCAGAGCCCTTCGGGTTGACGATGGTCGGCATCGGCAATGAGCAGTGGCAGACGGAAAAGATTGACTTCTTTGGTCGGTATCAGGCATTCGAAAAGGCAATCCACGCAAAATATCCCGAAATTAAGCTGATCGGCTCTGCAGGACCGGATATCACTTCCGAGCGTTACGACAAGGCATGGGAATTCTATAAAAAAGAAGTTCCTGCAAGAGACAATTTCTGCTATGCAGTGGATGAGCATTACTATGTAAAACCCGACTGGTTTTATGCACATACAGATTTCTATGATGAATATCCGAGGGATGTCAAGGTGTTCTCCGGGGAATATGCTTCTCATCCGGTCAGCGGCATGAACCTGCCTCAGGCAAACACCTTGGGCGGCGCACTGGCAGAGGCTGCATTTTTGACCGGCGTGGAAAGAAATGCGGACGTTGTTGTGCTGGCTTCCTATGCGCCCCTGTTTGCAAGAGTCGGCTACGCGCAGTGGTCTCCGGATATGATCTGGTTCGATGAGACGAAAGCCTATGGGACGCCCAGCTATTTCGTACAGAAGCTTTACGGAGAAAATATGGGAACCGTGACCCTTGCGATGGACGGACAGGAAAAAGAGCTGTGCAAGGAGCAGGTTTATGCAAACGTAAGCCTCGATGAAAGAACCGGAGATCTCATCCTCAAGGTGGTCAACCATAACGACTGCGAAAAAAAGCTCGCGCTCGATCTGGGCAGCTTCCGGGCAGCAGGAACGGCAAAGAACGTGATTTTGACCGGCGAGGGTGAAGACGCGTATAACTGCATTGAGCATCCGGACAGCGTAAAACTTTCGGAGTGCGAGAGCAATGCAGCAGACGGCATCGTGCTTCCGGCGAACAGCTTTGTTGTAACACGGATTCCGACTGTGCGGTAAAAAAATTATTCCAAAATGGCAGGAGAAATAAAAAAGAATCCTGCGAAGCAGGATTCTCCGCCTGCGGCGGGTCGCGTAAGCGACATTCTACCATTCCGCCGCAGTGCGATCCGCGCGGAGCGTTTTTATCGTATGGAAACGAAGTTTCCATACGATAAAAACAGCGCCTGCCAACAATATCTCGGCGTCATACAGCTGCTGTCAGAAAACAGCTGTATGGCGCCGAATTGTTTTTGCCCTTCGCAGCTTTCCAAGGAAAGGTCTTGAGAAATACGCTCCCTTTCGCTATAATCAGGTTATATGGGCAGATTTTGCCCAAATACAGGTTGATCTGTCAAAAAACGTTGCCGCCGCTGGTGACAACAGCAAAAGAGAGGGAATTATGGAGATCCAATTACAGAACCTGACAAAGAAATTTCCGAACCGGAACCGCAAGCATCCGGGGGATGTCATCGCGGTCAACGAATTTAACTTTACGATCCCGGACGGTCAGCTGATCGGTCTGTTAGGACCGTCGGGCTGCGGTAAGAGCACGACGTTAAACCTAATCTGCGGTCTGGAAAAGCCGACCTCGGGCAAAATTTTCTTCGGCGGCGAGGATGTGACGGGCGTGGAGCCGGAGCATCGTAGCGTCGGCATGGTATTTCAGAATTACGCATTATATCCGCATCTGACGGTGCGGAAAAATATTATGTTCCCGCTGGAGAATTTAAAGGGAAAAGATCGCCTTTCCAAAGAAGAGATGGAAAAGCGCGTGCTGGACGCAGCGAAGATGGTTTCGCTGGAAGAACTGCTGGATCGAAAGCCAAGGGAGCTTTCCGGCGGTCAGCAGCAGCGTGTAGCCATCGCGCGTGCGCTGGTAAAAATGCCTCGCGTGCTTTTACTGGATGAGCCGCTGTCGAACCTGGATGCGCGCCTGCGCCTGCAGACCCGGGAAGAAATCCGCAGGATTCAGCGCGAGACGAAAATCACGACGATCTTCGTCACGCACGATCAGGAGGAGGCACTGAGTATTTCCGACCTGATTGTTGTCATGAAAGAAGGCATTCTGCAGCAGATCGGCAAACCGCAGGAGGTCTATGACCAGCCGGCAAACCTGTTTGTGGCAAAATTTTTGGGCACGCCGCCGATCAATGTCTTTTCCGGAAAAGTGACAGACGGTCAGGTAAAAATTGGGGAAGAGACGGTGCTGCTTGCCGATCTGCCTGACCAGGAGGTAACGGTCGGTATCCGTCCGGAGGGCTTTGTTGTGGACGAGGACGGAACGTTTTCCTGTGCATTAAAGGGCATCGAGGTGCTGGGCAGAGATATCAGCATTGTCGCGTCCCATCCGGCTGCGGAAAATGCATCCATCCGCGCGATCGTCGGCTCGACCAGGTTAAATCAGGATATGACACAGGCAGTTTTCTTCTCGCTGAAAACAGATAAGGTATTTTTGTTTGATGCAAAAGACGGCAGCCGGATTGAGACTGCGTTAAAGCGGCCTGCAGGCAAAAGGAGCTGACCATGAAAAAACAAACCCTCAGGGCATGGCTGTATTTGCTGCCTGCCATTTTATTTCTGGGATTTTTCCTCGTCTATCCGCTGATCGACGTGTTTGTTTATTCGATGGAGGAGGGCTATAACTTTGCGTCCCAGACCTATTTCGGAACCGGATTTTACAACTATTCCTATGTCCTGCATGACCCGTATTTTTTACAGGCGGTCAAAAATACATTCCTTCTGGTTGTCATCACCGTGCCCCTATCTACAGGCTTTGCACTGCTGATTTCCCTGGCACTCAGCTCGATCAAAGCGCTGCGCGACCTGTACCAGACGGTATTTTTCCTGCCCTATGTGACCAATACGCTGGCGGTTGGCATGGTATTTATGGTGCTGTTCCAGAAAACAGAATATACGGACGGTTTAATCAACCTGATGCTGCACTGGTTCGGTGCAGGACCGGTCGATTTTATCAGCGGTCCCTACTGGGCGAAGATGTTTGTCCTGTGCTTTTACACGATTTGGGTCGTTATGCCCTTTAAAATTCTGATCTTAACGAGCGCCCTCGCTTCGGTAAATCCCGACTATTACAAGGCGGCGAAGGTGGACGGAACCTCGAAGACGAGAATTTTCTGGAAGATCACAGTGCCGATGATTTCCCCGATGATTTTTTATCTGATTATCACTGGCTTTATCGGCGCGTTTAAAGCCTACAGCGACGCAGTTGCGCTGTTTGGAACGGATTTGAACGCGGCTGGGATGAATACGATTGTCGGCTATGTTTACGACATGCTTTACGGGGACAGCGGTGGCTTCCCGTCCTATGCTTCCGCGGCGGCAATCCTTCTGTTTGTGATCGTTTTGACGATTACCTGTATCAATCTTCTCGTAAGCAAAAAACATGTGCATTACTGAAAGGCAGACCGTTATGGACAAAGAATTGGATTATGGACAAACCGAAGAACGGGACCGGAAAAAAGCCAGAGCTGGCAAGACAGGAACCTATATTTTTCTGACGTTCTGGGCGCTCGTGGTGCTGTTTCCGTTTTACTGGATGCTTTTAACCTCCGTAAAAAGCTACGGTTCCTATAACGCAGAGCATATCCCGAAGCTGTTTACGCTTTCGCCGACGCTGCAGAACTACGCAGATGCGTTTACCTCTGTACCGCTGGGCAAATACCTGCTCAATACGCTGATTTTCACGGTTGTGACGACGGCGCTGATGATGGTCGTGATCACGCTCGCGGCATATGCGTTTGCACGCCTTTCCTTTCCGGGAAAAAATCTGGTGTTCACATTTTTTCTGTCCCTGATGATGATTCCGGCGGAGCTGGTCATGATCACCAACTACGCGACGATCACACAGTGGGGTATGCGCAACAGCTTTGCCGGATTGGTACTGCCGTCCGTGACCTCGGTGTTTTACATTTATTTATTGAAAGAAAATTTTGAACAGGTTCCAGATGAGCTGTACCGCGCGGCAAAGGTGGACGGAACCTCTGATTTGAAATATCTCTGGAAGGTGATGCTGCCGATCTGCCGCCCAACCCTTGTTACCGTCGGGATCTTAAAGGTTATCGAGTGCTGGAACTCCTATCTCTGGCCGCGCCTGGTGACGGACGATCCAGCATATTATCTGGTTTCCAACGGCATTCAGGAGATCCGGGAAAACGGCTTCGGCAGAGAAAATATCCCTGCCATGATGGCGGCGGTGGTCGTGATTTCGGTTCCGCTGATCGTGCTGTTTTTGGTGTTCCGCAAAAAGATTATGGCGGGCGTATCGCAGGGAGGGGTAAAAGGATGAGACCATTCTGGAAAAAGATGCTGTCCTGTGCGATGGCGTTCGTCTGTCTGACCGGGGCTGCAGCAGGGCTGACCGGATGTCACGGCTCGAAGGAAAGGGCTGCGTTTGAAGTGCCGGAGAGCTTCGACACGACAAAGCAGTATGAGATCACGTTCTGGGCAAAAAATGACACGAACATCCGTCAGACGGATATTTACAAAAAAACGATCGCGGATTTTGAGGCACTCTACCCGAATATTACGGTCAATCTGAAGCTGTACACGGATTACGGCAAAATTTACAACGACGTTATTACGAATATTGCGACGCAGACGACGCCGAATGTCTGCATCACCTACCCGGATCATATTGCAACGTATTTAACCGGCAGTCAGGTAGTCGTACCTCTGGATGAGCTGATGGCAGATCCCGCCTATGGACTTGGCGGAAGCAATCTGGAATTCGATTCCCCGACGCAGGAGGAAGTAATTCCGCAGTTTTTAAAGGAATGTTCCTTAAACGGACATTATTACGCGCTTCCCTACATGCGTTCGACAGAAGCCTGCTATATCAACCAGGATTATGTGGAACAGCTGGGCTATACGGTTCCTGACGTGCTGACCTGGGATTTTATCTGGGAAGTCTCTGAGGCAGCTGCGAAAAAGGGCGCGAATGGAAAGTATGTGTTAAATGGGGGCGACGTTATGATCCCGTTTATCTACAAATCCACAGACAATATGATGATTCAGATGCTGCGTCAGAAAAACGCCGGATATTCCACGCAGTCCGGCGAGGTCGAGATTTTCAACGATACGACAAAGGACATTCTGTTTACGATTGCGGATCATGTCCGTTCCGGTGCATTTTCAACGTTTAAGATTTCGAGCTATCCGGCGAATTTTTTAAATGCCGGTCAGTGTGTATTCGCTGTGGATTCCACCGCAGGCGCGACCTGGATGGGCCCCGATGCGCCGCTGTCGGATATCAGCGACGAGGCAAAGCAGTCCTTTGAGGTGGCGGTGCGTCCCGTTCCACAGTATGACCCGGAAAATATGCAGATGATTTCGCAGGGACCCTCGGTCTGTGTTTTTTATAAGGAAGATCCGCAGGAGGTGTTGGCGTCCTGGCTGTTTACCCAGTACCTTCTGACCAGCGATGTGCAGATTTCCTATTCTGAGACAGAAGGCTATGTGCCGGTCACGTCCAAGGCGCAGGAGTCCGCCGAATATCAGGATTATCTTGCGCGGGAGGGCGAGGACACGGACACCCATTACAAAGTAAAAATCGAAGCGGCGAAGCTTTTGTTAAATCATACGCAGGATACGTTTACAACGCCCGTCTTTTCCGGCTCGGCTTCCCTGCGGGATGCGGCAGGACAGCTGATTGAAAAAACGGCAAAATCTGTACGTCGAAAAGAAACCGTGGACGAGGCATACATGGATAAGCTCTTCGATGACGTGACTGCGCTGTATCACTTGAATGATACGCTGCAGAGCGCGGCGGGCAAACAGGATCTGGGACCGCTTCCGACGACCTCCGTCGTATTGCTCAGTGTGATTGGCGCTGCCTGGGTATTGATTCTTTTGTATGTGGTCTGGCAGCAATTGCAAAAAAGCAAAAGAGGGGATTGATTTTCCGGACATTTCGGCTATAATAAGGGTGTTTGTAACTGTTCAGCAGGTCTGCGCATTTACTGCGCTGACCGTAAGAAAGCTTGGACTAGAAGGCAAAAATCCTATCGGCATAGCCGATTTGGAATGGATTTTTGCGCGTAACTGTGAGGG
>ERZ773108.1620-NODE-1620-length-21783-cov-4.976160_pt1 | contig 21783 bp, 20 predicted proteins | sample MGYA00580570_ERZ773108 | MGnify/ENA primary metagenome ERZ773108 (study PRJEB29015, sample SAMEA2737840) | human gut metagenome | biome: human gut; feature: human-associated habitat; material: faeces | place: China | collected 2012 ...
ACTGACAAAAAATCATCTCACAAAATCAAGCACAGAAAGATTCCGAGAGTACATTAAAAAGAGCCGGAGGAATTCAAATGGAGAAATTACGTGAACTGATGAAAGAACATCAGGATAAAGCAGATAAAAAAGTGATGGGAGAGGTTCTGGAGCTGCTTCAGAGAGAGCCGGGACTGTTTGTTGTGACTGTCCATGCGACGAAAAACTTCTTCCTGGGTGCAGAGAACGGCAAGGCGGCTGCTTTCCTTTACACCAGCCGCGAGTATGCAGATGAGTTCGTGAAAGGGCTGGAGATGGTCGGCGTAGAGACGAAGGTACTGGAGATCCGCCCATTACAGCGTATTTCCTTTTTCAACGACCTCTACCGCAGCGGTTTTGAGGCAGTTGTGATCGACAAGGGACAGGAAAATCATATGTCCATGTCGCTGTTCAGCATCATCGAGAAACCAAAGGATACATCCGAGATCGTGATGAACCCGTCCCTGGTCCGTTCTGCAAATCAGTTCTATCAGGCACTGGTACAGCACCAGGCATTCCCACAGATGCAGGATCTGATGTGCAAAGAGCTTTACGGTGCGCGTCTGCTGGTTCCGGTTGCTGACCCGCAGAAGACGACGGCAGTGCCGGTTCTGACCACTGGAAAGGGTGTACGCTATTACCCGGCATTTACGGATTTAGTAGAATTTGGCAAATTTGACCGTAAACATCAGTTTGGAGCAATGGAAGTCCGCTTCCGCGATCTGAAAAAATATCTGGATTACGTGAATGGAATCGTGGTAAATCCGTTTGGATTTGCACTCCGTCTGGACGGCGAGAAGCTGGATCGGATTGAGAAAGAGAATATGAAGCTGAAGGTTGTAAAATAAATGCTGCTGTGACCGTGACCGGTAATGAATAGATGTCAGCATAATAAACTGTGGTGAAAAGGCTGTCTCCCATCAGAATGTATCATATAGATACATCTGCCGAGAGACAGCCTTTTTGATTATTCGGTTCTCCTGTTTTTTTCATATAAATGTAGTAATCCCTTCATCAACAGCGCCCCATCATACGTGATCGTATGCGAACAGAGCGGCAGGACAATCTTGGAGATGCCGCCGGTGGCGATGATGGAAGTTTTCTCTCCGAGTTCTTCCTCGATGCGATCCAGCATACCGTCGATCATCGCGGCATTGCCAAATATGACGCCGCTTCTCATGCAGTCTATGGTATTTTTGCCAATGACACGGCGCGGCGTATCGAGGCTGATGCGCGGCAGCTGGGCAGTGCTGGCGCTCATGCTGTCGAGGGAAACGCGAAGTCCCGGCAGGATCGCGCCGCCGACATAGCGTCCGTTTTTGTCGATGACAGACATGGTCGTAGCGGTTCCCATTTCGATGATGATGATTGGCGGTTCATGCTCTGCAAGGGCACCGACTGCGTTTACGATCATATCGCTGCCGACGGATTTCGGGTTGTCCATCAGGATGTTTAAGCCGGTTTTCATGCCGGAACCGACCAGCATTGCGTTTAGTCCCGTTATTTTACGGATGGCGGCAAGAATCGTCCGGTTAAGCGGCGGAACGACCGAGGAGACGATCGCACCATCAAGCTGATCTGGGGCGATATGGTAAATTTCAAGAATACTTTTCAGCGCCACGGCATATTCCAGATTCGGTTTTCCGATGGTGGTCGTGATGCGTTCTACAAAATACGTTTTTTTTGCGTCGATCACGCCGATAATAATGTTGGTGTTTCCAACGTCGATAGCTAGAATCATAAAATAACTCCTTTATATCTCCTGCATCTCTACAATAATCAACATCTCTTATAGAATGTTGATTGTATAGTTATCGCAACGGTTTCATATGTTCAACTGTTACTATTTATTATATATCCACGTTAATAGTATGATTATATGTTTTTTAAAGAAAAGGATCAAGAAGAAGATGAAAAATGTTTTTAAGATCTGTTACCGATCGCGCGTGAGTGAACCGTAACTTGGACTTGCGTATTCGTTTAAAATAATATAGAATAAATACGTTTAGACAAAGTTAAAGAATGGTAGTAAGTTTGGAGGAAGATTTTTTTGGAAAATATAGCGGAGCAGATCAAAAAACGGCGTACATTCGCCATTATTTCCCACCCGGATGCTGGTAAGACAACCCTGACGGAGAAGTTTCTTCTCTACGGAGGCGCGATCAACCTGGCTGGTACGGTCAAGGGAAGAAAAGCGGCCAAGCACGCGGTTTCTGACTGGATGGAGATAGAGAAGGAGAGAGGTATTTCGGTTACCTCTTCCGTATTACAGTTTAATTATGAGGGATTCTGCATCAATATCCTGGATACACCAGGACATCAGGATTTCTCGGAGGATACCTACCGTACTCTGATGGCAGCCGATTCGGCGGTCATGGTCATCGATGGTTCTAAGGGTGTCGAGGCGCAGACGATCAAGCTTTTCAAGGTTTGCGTTATGCGCCACATCCCGATTTTTACCTTTATCAACAAGATGGACCGCGAGGCGCGCGATCCGTTTGAGTTGATGGATGAGATCGAGAGCGTGCTTGGCATCCGTACCTGTCCGGTCAACTGGCCGATCGGCTGCGGTAAGAATTTTAAGGGCGTGTATGACCGTGCCACAAAGAAGATCACAACTTTCACAGCAGCAATGGGCGGACAGAAGGAGGTCGCATCTCAGGAGTTCTCGTTAGAGGGCGATGAGGTTAACTCCATCATCGGTCCAGACTACCATCGGCAGCTGATGGATGATATCGAGCTTCTGGACGGCGCATGCGATGAGCTGGATATGGAGCGTGTCAGCCGCGGAAATTTATCCCCGGTATTCTTTGGTTCGGCGCTGACAAACTTTGGTGTAGAGACATTCCTGGAGCATTTCCTGAAAATGACAACCTCGCCGCTGCCGAGAAATACGACAACCGGCATGGTGGATCCGTTCTCTCCGAATTTCAGCGCGTTTGTCTTCAAGATTCAGGCAAATATGAACAAGGCGCACCGCGACCGTATCGCATTTATGCGTATCTGTTCCGGCAAATTTGAGGCAGGCATGGAAGTAACGCATGTGCAGGGCGGACGCAAGATCCGTCTCTCCCAGCCACAGCAGATGATGGCGCAGGATCGAAAGATCGTCGAGGAGGCATATGCGGGCGATATCATCGGTGTATTCGATCCGGGTATCTTCTCGATCGGTGATACACTTTGTACAGGTGAAAAGGTAGAATTTGAAGGCATTCCTACGTTCGCACCGGAACATTTTGCACGCGTGCGCCAGATGGACACGATGAAGCGCAAGCAGTTCATCAAGGGCATCAGCCAGATCGCCCAGGAAGGTGCGATCCAGATCTTCCAGGAGTTCAACACAGGTATGGAAGAGATCATCGTCGGCGTAGTCGGCGTCCTCCAGTTCGAGGTACTGACCTACCGTCTGGAAAATGAGTACAATGTAGAAGTCAAGCTGGAAAAACTTCCATACGAGTACATCCGCTGGGTAGAAAACGCTGACGAGATCGACGTTGCCAAGATTCAGGGAACTTCGGATATGAAGCGGATCAAAGACCTCAAAGACAATCCACTGCTTCTGTTTGTCAACAGCTGGAGTGTGGGAATGGTGGAAGAGCGGAATCCGAAGCTTAAGTTAAGCGAGTTTGGGCGTAACTAAAGCCATGCAGCGGAAAGCACTGTTTCAGCGAATGGAAAATTTATTTTTCAGGCGCTGAAAGGGGGATTTCTGCTATACGGCGCAGCCGGACAGGGGTGTGAAACCGCAGGTTTTGCACCTCTGGGCATGGTAAAACAAGAGAGAGTCCCTATCGCACCCCTGGGCATGGTAAAACAAGAGAGAGTCCCTATCGCACCCCTGGGCATGGCGAAATAAGAGAGAGTCCCCATCGCCCCCCCCTGGGCATGGTGAAAATATAGAAAAAATCAGAAAAGGAGACATTTCATATGAGCAGAGTAGATGTAGTACGTGCAGCCATGGTAGAAGCCATGAAAGCAAAAGACAAAGCAAGAAAAGATTCCTTATCCATGCTGTTATCCGCACTGAAAAATGCGGAGATCGACAAGCGTTCCCCGCTGACTGAGGAAGAGGCGGACGCAGTTGTAAAGAAAGAGATCAAGCAGACGAAGGAGACTCTGGAACTGGCTCCGGCAGATCGTGCGGATATCCGCGAGGAGGCACAGGCACGTCTGGCAGTTTATCAGGAATTTGCACCGGAGGATTTGACCGAAGAGCAGATCGCAGAGGTGATCAAAAGTGTTCTGGCAGAGCTTGACATTGAAAATCCGGCACCGTCTGACAAGGGCAAAATCATGAAAACCCTGATGCCGAAGGTAAAGGGCAAGGCAGACGGAAAGGTAGTGAACCAGGTACTGGCTGGAATTCTGTCCAAATAATAACCAAAGGAAAAGAACGAGGCGGAAGATTTATGTATAAAAAGAAAATCGAGCAGTATATCGAGGCGCACAAGCAGGAGATGTTAGATGACATATGCACGCTGTGCAGCATCAACAGCGAGCGTTCGGCATACCAGGAGGGCGATCCGTTCGGCGAAGGTCCGAGCCGCGCACTGGCACAGGCACTCAAAATGGCGGAAGAGTATGGATTTTCCATCAACAATTACGATAATTATGTAGGAACCGCCGATTTAAACGACGGTGAGCACCAGCTGGATATTCTGGCACACCTGGATGTTGTCCCGGCAGGCGAGGGCTGGACTGTGACACAGCCGTTTGAACCGATTGTAAAAGACGGAAAGTTGTACGGACGCGGCACGGCGGATGACAAGGGACCGGCGGTAGCAGCTCTGTATGCGATGCGTGCGGTCAAAGAACTGGGAATCCCGGTGACAAAAAATGTCCGCCTGATTCTGGGAACAGATGAGGAGTGCGGCAGCAGCGATATTGAACATTATTATAAAGTGGAGAAGGAAGCGCCGATGACATTTTCCCCGGATGCTTCGTTCCCGGTTATCAATATCGAAAAAGGACGTTTCCCGGGGCATGTGACAGCTTCTTTTGAGGTATCGACGGAGAATGCGCGGATCCTGTCCATCGAGGCTGGCATCAAGATCAATGTTGTTCCGGGCAAGGCGCATGCGACAATTACAGGACTGACCGAGGAAGAGGTACGTCCGATGGCAGAGGGCGTGACGAAGGAGACTGGCGTACAGTTTGAGCTGCAGGCAGAGGAAGATGTGATCGTGATCACCGCAGTCGGTGAGGGCGCACACGCCTCGACACCAGAGGAAGGCAAAAATGCGCTGGCATCCCTGCTTCTGCTTCTGGATCGCCTGCCATTTGCATCCTGCGGACAGACGAAGCTGATTCACAGCCTGACTGAGTGCTTCCCGTGGAATGATACCGAGGGAAAGGCGCTTGGCGTGGCGATGCAGGCAGAAGGATCCGGAGCGCTGTCTCTGGCATTCACGATGCTTACGATGACGGAGACACGGATGGAAGCGTACTTTGACGGACGTTTCCCGATCGGCGGCAATGATGACAACCTGTTGAAACCGGTGGAGGCAAAACTTGCGTCCCACGGCATGAAGTTAGAGTCCCCGCAGCTGCGAGAGCCGCATTTTGTAGACGGCAATTCCGAGTTTGTCAGAACACTTCTGAATGCTTATGAGCTTTATACCGGCAACAAGGGCGAGTGCAACTACACCGGCGGCGGCACATATGTGCATGACCTGAAAAACGGCGTTGCATTTGGCGCGTCGATGCCGGGCGTGGACAACCGGATGCACGGGGCAGATGAATTTGCCTATGTGAGTGATCTGGTGGCAAGCGCGAAGATTTTTGCACAGGTGATTGCGGATTTGTGTAAGTAACAGAAAATTTCGTTTTTTCCGCCGTAAGAATTAAAGAAACCTTAATTGATTCGCCGCAGGTTCTATGTTAGACTGAAATCCACAACCGGGAGGTACTGTGCATGTTTGAAGACAGCTGCAGGAACTCTGGCGAGAGGGAAAGGAGAGAACGATTATGAAAAAATCATTCCATACAGTTAAAAAGGCAGGGATTCTGACGGCGGCAGCGGTTCTGGGAACAGCGGCACTGGCGGGATGCGGCAGTAAGGCAGATATGGCAGAGAGTGCAGCGGCAAGCGAGGAAGCAACCGAAGCGGTCGGAGAAGCAGAAGCATCGGATGCACAGCTTGTCATCGCAGGCGGAGACAGCGCCGGATTGATCGCGGCGGTTCAGGCGGCAGCCGAGGGCATGGATCCGTCGAAGATCCTGATTCTGGCACCGGGCGAAGAGCTGGCGGCAGATATGGCGGAGATGGCGCCGTATGTCAATGCAGCCAATACAGATGAGCAGTTCCAGGCGAATCTTACGGATGATTTTGAGATTTATCTGTCGGATATTATGACGGCAGGAAATAATACGAACAATTCGGATATGGCGGCAGATGTATCGGAGAACAGCGAAGAGGCGAAAGACTGGCTTGCCGACACACTGGGAATGGAGTACGGCGATCTGACACAGGAGGCAGGTTCCACGGTAGCCCGCAGTTTCCCGGCAAAAGAGGGAAATCTGAATGAGCTTGCACAGGAAGCGCTGCTTAAAAAAGTCGAAGAGCTGAAGATTCCAGTTGAATATAAGACAGAATTAAAGAGCGTCGCTTACGATGAAGAAGGTGCGCTTGACCGCATCACTGTGACGGTGGACGGCAAGGATCAGGAAATTGACTGCCTGGCACTGGTAGCGACCGATGTCTCCCTGATTCCGGTTTTTGAGGAATCTCAGGTATATGAGGCAGATGGAAAGGCAGCTGCCTTGGTTGTCAGCAACAATGCGGAACAGCTAAACAAAGATAGCGGCGAGCTGATCAATGGTCTTTATGCAGCAGGTCCGATCCTGTCAGCGGCAGTAGACGGTGAAGGTGTGCTCTCCGGCAATGAGCTGACCGAGGCGGTTGTGTTTGGTTCGACTGCAGGAACAGAAGCAGCGGTTTATGTTTCGGATAACCAGTAAAAGCTAAAATGATTCACATATAATGCCATTTCTAAAAAAGTAGATGATACAGACGAAATAAAATAGAAACCTTTAAGAAGAAGGTTCAAGCAAGAAGCGGGTAAAAGCGAAAAACTTTTACCCGCTTTTAGTATTTTACAGAAAACAGCACGGAACTGATTTGCAAAAATAAAATTATTTTTATTGTGGAGACAATATCTAAAAAAGTAAGTCAGAACTAACTTTATATCACTGAATTATTATAACTTATTCGCAATTCGATATATTTGTTTATAATAATCTGGCTTTTTGATACTATGTAGTCAAACCTCATGAGGAACACGAGAAATAAAAAAACATTACATAAGGGGGTATTACATGGTGGAGAAAACTAAAAATGGGGCGGAGAAAAAAGAAACTCCGTTGTACGTGAAAATATTCATTGCATTGTTTGCAGGTATCGCGTTTGGTTACGTCTTAAATTTTATGGGCGGCGTGGAGAATGAGATCATTAACGGATATGTCCTTCCGTTCTTCCAGTTCATCGGAGATTTGTTTATCAAGTTGATCAAGATGATTGTCGTCCCGCTGGTGTTCTTCTGTATCATCGACGCGGCACTTTCGCTGGGCGATATCAAGAAACTTCGAAGCATCGGCGTTAAAACCATCATCTGGTTTTTAGCAACTGGCGGTATTTCAGCAACCATCGGTCTGATACTTGCCAATATCATCAAACCGGGACGTGGCTTGCAGCTGGGAACGGCAGAGACAGCAATGGAGGTGAAAGAACTTCCGGGTATCTACCAGACACTGCTCGACTTAATTCCGTCCAACCCATTCCAGGCACTGACAAGCGGCGAGATGATGCAGATTATCGTCTTTTCCCTGTTTCTTGGATTTGCCATCATCAGCATTGGCAAGGAAGCACAGCAGTTATGTGACATCATCAGCCTTTGTTCACGGACGATGTTTAAGGTTATCGACATGATTCTTGGAATCATCCCTTACGGCGTATTCAGTTTGATGACTGTAGCACTTGCAAAATATGGCGTTGCCATCTTCGGACCGGTTCTGAAATTCATCTTAACTGATTATCTTGCCTGCATTATCATGAGTACTGTTGGATACAGCATTTTCCTTATCGTGATTGGAAAGGTAAATCCGATGAAGTTCTGGCGCAAAGCGTTTGAACCTTGGATGATCGCATTTAGTACCTGTACTTCTTCAGCAGCTCTTCCGGTATCAATGGAAGTAGCACCGAAGAAGATGGGCGTTCCGAGAGATATTGCGAGTTTCGTACTTCCACTTGGATGTACCGCTCAGATGAACGGAACGTGTGCATACTTTGGTATCGTTGTTCTCTTTGCCGCACAGCTGTACGGCGTAGAGTTAAGTATTCAGCAGCAGATTATGCTGGTTGTACAGGCAACCTTCTTAAGCGTTGGCTGTGCAGCAACTCCGCAGATTGGTCTGGTTATCAGCTTAACCTTGATGACGCAGATGGGACTTCCGCTGGATGCATACGCACTGGTAGCTGGAATCTATCGTATCATCGACCAGATTCACACATCTACTAACTCTGTAGGCGACCTGGTAGCATCTGTCTGCATTTCTCAGATGGAGGGTGAACTGGATCACGATATTTTCAATCAGGAAGAAGCCAAAAAGGCAGCTTGAGTTTTAGAAAGAGACATCCCGGATTCGTATGAAATGTGAAATATATCTGGGCAGTAGTTATGTATGAAACCCGGAAAGCGGGGAAACGACAAATTTGTGCAGAACGTGAATCAAAGATGGAATATGGAACCCCCGGTTCTGAAAAGTCCACGTTTTCCGGATAAAAAGGAAAAAAACAGAAATAATTCCCACTTGCAAAGGTGCAAAAATTTAAGGGAACCAGACAAAACAAGAAAAGGAGATTAAAACTATGAGTGATAACAGAATTATCGAATGTATGGAACGTGCACAGTATCTTCTTGGCAACCTGATGGCTGTTAAACCGGGCGAGGAAGTTTTGATTGTCGTTGACCCTCAGACCGACGAGAGAATGACCCAGGCGATGGCAGCAGCCGCTTTAAACTGCGGCGCTGAGTACGGCGTATACATGATGCCGATTCGTGGAAAAGATAAAGCAACCATTTTCCCGAAATCTCTGGAACTTGGCATGGATGCCTGCGATGTATTTGTCGGCATGACAACTGCATCCGGTGCAGCTATATACAATAACCATCTGAAAGAGCTCATCAACCAGAAGAAACTCCGTGAGGTTTCCATCTGCTTAAGAAGTATCGATAACTTCACACGAGGCGGCGCTCTGGCAGACTACGAAGCAGTTTACGCAGATGGCGAGAAGCTGCAGGCTATCTGGAGAGGTCATAAGATGGCTCACATCACCACACCGGCTGGTACCGACCTGTACATGGAAATGAATCAGATGGAGCCGATCATCGAATGTGGTATCGCGAGAAATCCGGGCGATGCAATGGCTTGGTCTGACGGCGAGGTTTCCTTAGGACCGGTGATCGACACAACCCATGGCAAATTGGTAATTGATGGACCTATCTGCTACTATGGATGCCCGACCACACCGGTTGAGTTAAGAATCGAACAAGGGCGTATCGTAGAGGTAGTTGGCGGCGATCCGAAGATTTGTAAAGAAATCCGCCGTCAGATCGCAGAAGTTAAAGATTCCGACAACATCGCAGAGATCGGACTTGGACTTAATCCGGCTTGTATGTTTAACGGAGACTTCGAGGAAGAGAAGAAGGCAAGAGGAACCTGCCACATCGCAATGGGCAACGGATTCTACTATGGACAGCCTGCACGTTCGACCGTACATATCGACATGGTACAGTACAATCCGACCGTTATCTTCGACGAGGGAACACCAGAAGAGGTTCTGATTGTAAAAGACGGCAAGGTTGTTTGTTTGGGCGACAAATAAAACTATTGCATCCAACTAGACAGTTCGCCCCAATTATAACCATATAAATATACCTTACTGTTTTGTATGACGCCAGGAATCCCCGTTCGGCCAGTGTATCGGCTGAACGGGGATTCTTGGTATTTTTAAGTCTGATTTGGATGTGAAGCACCGCCTCCCGAGCAAGAAAAACAGGTGACATTGAGCCGGTATGGAACTGCGGCTGGATGGCAAGCAAGCCGATGCAGGCGATTATCGTCCTGCTGTACGGCAGTACCGTATTCTACGCAATTTTCAGCGCACTGGAAATGCTTCCAGCAGGATGGTAAACCCCTTATCACGAAATATTTATAACATATTCGCAAATGGGTATATTTGTTTATAAAGTGTGTGCGGGTTTGATAGTATATAGTCAAACCTCATGAGGAACAGAAAAACTAAATAAACAGTTATGAAACAGAGAACAATGACAGGCAGATAGCTTAAATCGGCTGGATGCAGAAACTGTCAAATAATAAAAAAAGCGAGGAGAATGAACTATGAGTGATAACAGAATTATCGAATGTATGGAACGTGCGCAGTATCTTCTTGGCAACCTGATGGCTGTTAAACCGGGCGAGGAAGTTTTGATTGTCGTTGACCCTCAGACCGACGAGAGAATGACCCAGGCGATGGCAGCAGCCGCTTTAAACTGCGGCGCTGAGTACGGCGTATACATGATGCCGATTCGTGGAAAAGATAAAGCAACCATTTTCCCGAAATCTCTGGAACTTGGCATGGATGCCTGCGATGTATTTGTCGGCATGACAACTGCATCCGGTGCAGCTATATACAATAACCATCTGAAAGAGCTCATCAACCAGAAGAAACTCCGTGAGGTTTCCATCTGCTTAAGAAGTATCGATAACTTCACACGAGGCGGCGCTCTGGCAGACTACGAAGCAGTTTACGCAGATGGCGAGAAGCTGCAGGCTATCTGGAGAGGTCATAAGATGGCTCACATCACCACACCGGCTGGTACCGACCTGTACATGGAAATGAATCAGATGGAGCCGATCATCGAATGTGGTATCGCGAGAAATCCGGGCGATGCAATGGCTTGGTCTGACGGCGAGGTTTCCTTAGGACCGGTGATCGACACAACCCATGGCAAATTGGTAATTGATGGACCTATCTGCTACTATGGATGCCCGACCACACCGGTTGAGTTAAGAATCGAACAAGGGCGTATCGTAGAGGTAGTTGGCGGCGATCCGAAGATTTGTAAAGAAATCCGCCGTCAGATCGCAGAAGTTAAAGATTCCGACAACATCGCAGAGATCGGACTTGGACTTAATCCGGCTTGTATGTTTAACGGAGACTTCGAGGAAGAGAAGAAGGCAAGAGGAACCTGCCACATCGCAATGGGCAACGGATTCTACTATGGACAGCCTGCACGTTCGACCGTACATATCGACATGGTACAGTACAATCCGACCGTTATCTTCGACGAGGGAACACCAGAAGAAGTTCTGATCGTAAAAGACGGCAAGGTTGTTTGTTTGGGCGACAAATAATATGGCTATATATTAAGAAGTATCAAGAACGAATTGTCAATGAAAGACTGCATGAATTGTGGCTGTGATTTCCCCTTGAGCAGTCGCAATATAAAACATCAGGAATTTGTAAAAGCTTAGGAATTGAATAAACCTCCATATTAAAAATGGAAGCTGTGGACGCAGGTTAGCTGCCTTAGATGTGTAGAGCGCAGGTGTTCGCAGCTTCTTTTGAGTGCTGATTCACGCACCTGGAAGTTTTGTAAAATAAGTTGGATTCTGCCTGAAAACGGACGGAAAATACAGTTTATTTGTTTACAGATATAGAAATCTTATGATAAAATAATAACAATAAAAAATAACTGTTAGATATGGCGGTTATATTCGTTTATAGCAGATTTTAGCATAGAGATATGGGAAAGTGGATCAGCCATATTTAAGTGCAGAACTATGGCAAAATTCGTTACGGGTCATGTGTGCAAGAATCGTAACATCATTTAAGCAAAGCAGGATGGAAAATGGACAGGGGGAATTGACAAATGCTGAATGAAATGAAGTACGTGTATGAGGTTTACAAAGAAAAGAGTTTTTCCAAAGCGGCGAAGAAGCTTTTTATCAGCCAGCCAGCACTCAGCAACATGGTGCGGAAGGCAGAGAAAGAGATGGGAGCGCCGATTTTTGATCGCAGTACGATTCCGCTGACGGTGACGAAGGAGGGCGCGTATTACATCCGTACCGTTGAAAAGATTCTTTTTCTGGAACGGAATCTGGAACGGTATTTTCAAGATATTGCGGGGCTTCAGGGCGGCACGCTGGCGCTCGGCGGTGCATCTTATTTCTGCTCGTTTGTGTATCCGGATCTGATTGCCCGTTTTCAGACAAAATATCCGCAGGTTACGATTGACCTAACAGAAGGAAATACGCGGGAGCTGAAAGCGGGGTTGGAAAATGAGTCGCTGGATCTGGTGTTGGAGACGGCGATGGAGAAGGACGATACTTCGATCAAACGGTATTTATTCCGGAAGGAAAATCTGATTCTGGCAGTTCCGGAAAGTTTTCCGGTTAACCGGAAGCTGCAGCCATACCGACTGTCCAGGCAGGAGATTCTGTCCAAGTCCTTTTTAAAACCGGAGGTGGAGGCGGTTCCGTTAAAGGACTTTAAGGATGTGCCGTTTATCACGATGAAACCGGGCAATGATATGTATAAACGAGGCGCGAAAATGTGCCGCAACGGCGGTTTTACGATGAAAACTGTGATGATGGTGGATCAGGTGCTGACTTCTTTAAATATCGTCTCCAACGGGGTTGGAGCGATGTTTGTGCGTTCTGATATTGTACAGTGGCGTCCGGAGGACCCGAGGCTGGTCTATTATAAGCTGGACGACCCGCTGTCTGAGCGGGAGATCACATTTTCGGTCAAGAGGGGGCGTTATGTGACGGCGGCGATGCGTGAGTTTATGCGTCTGGCAGGCATCCGGTCGGATGATCCGGACGCCGATCCGGCTGCCGGGAGGCAAAAGGAGTAACGGCAATTTCCGAAGACAGGGACTGAATGCGGCGTAAATTCCGAAATGCGGTTGCAAAATCAGTTAATCGTGTAAATTTTATATAATTTTACGTCGATTTAGACTTTACCAGCAGTCTAAAGTATGATAAACTATAAGAATGAGGGTAAATGAGTTGCCGATTAAAGGCGGAAGAATTTCTATTCTGGAGAATTCGCGGGATGCTATGAGAGACAGGAGCAAAGGTGGATTTTATGAAGGAGACAGAGGGGATTTATTTATCCAAGACGATGAGGAATAGGAGGAATGGCGGGCAGGAACATGGAAATTACAGTTGCGAAGACGGCTGGCTTCTGCTTTGGCGTGAAGCGGGCAGTCGAGAAGGTATATGATCAGATAGCGACGGGGAAGAAGCCGATCTATACCTACGGTCCCATCATCCACAATGAAGAGGTGGTGCGGGATCTGGAAGAGAAGGGCGTACAGGTCATCCATTCGAAGGAGGAACTGGAAGCCCTGAAAGAAGGCGTGGTCGTCATCCGTTCCCACGGCGTAGGCAGGGAGATCTATGAACTCCTGGAACGCCAGGGACTGGAGCTTGTGGACGCGACCTGTCCATTTGTCAAAAAGATCCACAAGATTGTCCGGGAACAGTGCGAAGCCGGACGCCGCGTGATTATCGTGGGAAATGAGCACCACCCGGAGGTCGAGGGTATCAAAGGCTGGGGAAATGAGTATACTCTGGCAGTCGAGTCACTGGAGGAATTTGAAAATCTGGCACTCAGACCGGATGAAAAGCTCTGTATCGTGGCGCAGACGACATTTAACTACAATAAATTTCAAGATTTAGTTGAAAAAATTTCAAAAACGTATTATGATATACTTGTTTTAAATACGATTTGCAATGCAACACAGGAGAGACAGGTTGAGGCGAGGCAGATAGCTTCACAGGTTGATGTTATGATTGTGATTGGAGGCAAGAACAGTTCTAACACACAAAAGTTGTATGAGATTTGCCGCAGGGAATGTAAACACACTTACTACATTCAGACACTGGAAGATTTCAAGCCTGAGATAACAGGTACTGTGCGCAGCGTAGGTATTACAGCCGGGGCATCGACCCCAAATCAAATTATCGAGGAGGTTCATACTAATGTCAGAATTAAGTTTTGAACAAATGTTTGAAGAATCATCATTCAAGAGATTACGTACAGGAGAGGCTGTTACCGGTCAGGTTATCGGTGTCAAGGAAGACGAAATCATTCTCAGCATCGCTGGAAGCAAATCCGAAGGCATCATCACAAGAAGCGAATTCACCAATGAGCCGGGCGTAGATCTTAGAACCAAAGTTCAGGTCGGCGACGAACTGGAAGCAAAAGTTCTGAAAGTAAACGACGGAGAGGGCATGGCTGCTTTATCTTACAAGAGACTGGCTGCTGATAAGGGTCTGAAACGTCTGAAAGAAGCTTTCGAGAACAAGGAAGTTCTGAAAGAGAAAGTTACACAGGTTATGGAGAAAGGCCTCGTAGTAGAGGTTGAGGGAACCCGTGTATTCATTCCGGCAAGCATGGTTTCTGATACTTATGATAAAGACTTATCCAAGTACGCAGGTCAGGAGATTGAGTTCGTAGTTACCGAGTTCAATCCGAGCGGAAGAAGAAGCCGTATCATCGGCGACCGCAAGCAGATCCTGCTTGAGAAGAAAGCTGCTATGCAGAAAGAATTATTCGAGAAGATCGCTGTTGGTCAGACCGTAGAAGGTGTTGTTAAGAATGTAACTGATTTCGGTGCATTTATCGACCTTGGCGGCGCTGACGGTCTGCTTCACATCTCTGAGATGTCCTGGGGCAGAGTTGAGAACCCGAAGAAGGTTTTCAAAGTAGGCGATAAAGTAAAAGCTCTGATCAAAGATATCAACGGCGAGAAGATCGCTCTGAGCTTAAAGTTCCCGGAGAGCAATCCGTGGGCAAACGCAGCTGAGAAATATGCTGTAGGCAACGTAGTAGAAGGCAAGGTAGCACGTATGACTGATTTCGGCGCATTCGTTGAGCTGGAGCCAGGTGTAGATGCACTTCTTCACGTATCCCAGATTTCCAGAGAGCATGTTGACAAACCATCCGATGTACTGAGCGTAGGACAGGTTATCACTGCTAAGGTAGTTGATTTCAACGAGGCAGACCGCAAGATCAGCCTGAGCATGAAAGCTCTTGAGAATCAGGAAGCAGAAGAAAACTAATCAAACGGTTGACGCCAGTTTCCCATCGGACAGATAGTGCGTCAGACGGAGGATGAAAGAATCATCAGGCTGTCGCTTCCACAGGAAGAATGTGGAGGTGGCAGCCGTTTTTGTGATGGCGTGGGGCATGGTATTCTTGACCGGAACGCAGTCGGGTGTTTCTGGGATTGGAAGAAAGAGCAGGGTTTTTCTGGTGTGGTAGAAAGCTATTTGGTGATTTTATTAAGATAAAAATGAAAACAGGCTGTATGGCGTATGTGATGGAACATAGGTTGTACGGTCTGTTTTTTGCGTGATGAGGAGCGGGATACGGCGTGGTGAAGGGTTGTGGGAGCAGAAAGATGGATTGGAGTGAGTCATAAGGATATTTGGAAAAATATTGACAAAGAAGGAACACTGATATATAATTCAAATACAATATTATATAACATATAATATTAAACAAGAAAAAATATTATATTTTAAATCAGTGAATCGTAGGAGGGATAAGATGGTTTTTAATACAGGAGCTGCGCTTCTGGATGCGATCGTCCTTTCAGTTGTATCAAAATCTGCAGAAGGAACATATGGGTATAAGATCACGCAGGATGTCCGTCAGGCAATCGAAATATCGGAGTCCACGCTTTATCCGGTGTTGCGGCGGCTTCAGAAGGATGACTGCCTGGAAACATATGACCGGGCGATCGACGGCAGAAACCGACGGTATTACAAAATAACGGAGGCGGGACGGATTCAGCTGAATCTTTACCGGGGTGAGTGGAACGTGTATGCAGGAAAAATTTCAGAGATACTGAAAGAGGGATAAGGAGAGGCAGATCATGAAAAAAGAAGTATTTTTAGAGAGGCTGGAAGCGCTCTTGCAGGATATTCCGGAAGAAGAAAAACGGGATGCGATTGACTATTACCGCGATTATCTGGAGGAGGCAGGACCGGAGAAGGAAGAAGAGGTACTTGCAGAATTTCAGAGTCCGGAGCATATTGCCGAGGTAATCCGGATGGAGCTGCAGAGTGAATGGAGTGGCGGCGAATTTACAGACCGGGGGTACAATGACAGCCGGTTTGAAGAAAGGCGGACGACTTTATCCAGAAGCGGTGGGGCAGAACAGGGAGAACGAGAAAAAGAAGCAGGATTTCAGGCTGGAACCGAGGATGCCCCATTCCGGGAATTTCGGGATGAGGAAACGGGAGAAAATGCGGCATCCAATGAGAATCAAAGAAGCCGTCTGAGCGAGATGCTGCATTGCTTAAAAGAAAAAATAACCGGTTCCAAGATTGGAATGGTTGTGGCAGTTCTGGTAGTGCTTGCAGTTCTTCCGTTTATCTTTAAGCTGGTGACGGGAACCGTGGGAGGTTTTTTTTGGCTGGCGGTCGCACTGGCAGCGATACTTGTGGTGCTGGGACTGATGACGGTGCTGGTATTTGTTGGCGGAATTATGCTGTTCGTTCTGGGTGCAGCGAGTCTGTTTGAACATTTTGCGATGGGACTGATGTTCATCGGATTGGGTATTGCGGCAGAGGGCAGCTGTCTGCTTCTGATATGTGGTTGTGTCCTGTTTTACGGTGTATTCCTACCGTGGGCAGTCAAGGAAATCATTCGGCTTTGCCGTCAGGCAGCAGGTTATCTGTCAGCCAGGGCATAGGAGGATAGGAAAATGAAAAAATGGATGAAAAAAATGGCAATCATTGGCGCTGTCCTCTTTGTAGGTGGAATCGGTGTGACATCGATCGGGGCTGCCATTGGAGGCGCAGCTGCCGGACTGGATTTTCTGATCGATCAGGAAAAAAATTTTCAGGATAAATATAATTGGGGTGATTCGGAGGAAATATGGGATGATACGGAGCAGCTGCCGGAAGAGCTTGATGAGTCGGATGAGGTAAAAGAGCAGCTGAACGGAGAAAGACAATACGAATAGATTTCCAGAAAATGGACATACTCTGAGTACACAAGGTGGAAAGGAGTATTTTTTATGGATGAAAATAAGGTGGATTTTGAGAAAATGACCCCGGCAGAGCGGCTGAAATATGAGGTGGCGGAAGAAATTGGGCTGGCAGACAAGGTACGGCAGTATGGCTGGAGAAGCCTGACTGCCAAGGAGAGCGGGCGGATTGGCGGTCTGATGACGAAGAAAAGGCGGGAGATGAAACAGGATAAGAAAGGCTGATAGATATTTGCTTGAAAACACCAAAAGCCCTTGAAAATAAAGGAAAAATCCAATATTTTCAAGGGCTTTCAAATCTGCCGGCTGCGGGACTTGAACCCGCGAAGAAGCCTTTAATATCAATGCTTTTCAGGCATCGTGTTGCATTTCGTGTTGCATGATTTTACGTTTGCAACTTTTTGGAAATGTTCAAGGATCAGCTGACTCTGCTTTTCTGCCTCCAAATCAATGACATTCCGGTAGACGGATTTCATCACATTGTCAGAGGACCAACCGCCTCGCTGCATAATGTATTGATCCGGAACTCCGATCGCATGCATGATGGACGCGGAGTAATGCCGCAGGTCATGAAAGCGGAAGTGGGGGAGCTGGCAGAGCTCCAGAACCCGTTCGAATTCTCGCGTGAGCTGATCGGGGTTCAGGTTACACAGTGCCCCTTTTTTACCGCGTATATGTTTAAAAAAGAATTCTGGCATTTGTATAGTTCGATAGCTGCCGTAGGTTTTGGGTGACTTGGTTATCCACTCATTGTCCTCGCTGCGCACGATGCTTTTGCTGACAGTTATGGTGTTCTCTTTAATATCACGGGAAGTCAAAGCACAGATTTCGCCACGGCGAAGCGGACCAAATGCAGCCAGAAGAATGGCTATTTCCAGATCGGTTCCAGCAGATTCAGCCAGGAGGCGCTGAATATCTGTGTCGTTCGGACAATATAGCTCCGGGTGCTTCCGGGCGGGAAGTTGTACGCGGATGGAAAGGTCGGGGGCAAACATATCGAGAGCCGCTGTCAGAAGCGCATAGGCATTTCGGACGGTCTTAGGGCTAAGCCTTTTCGATAAATCAGATATCCAGATCTGTACAATCTGGCTGTTCAATTCATTAAGGCGTGTGCTGCCGAAATCGCCCTGGAAGTGCGTCCGCAAGAGTCCTGCATAGCCGCGTAGGGTAGACGGGGAAAGGACGGCTGCTTTCATGTCCTTGTATCGCTGGACAGCGACACGAACGGATATATTTTCGGCGCGGTTCCTTTTCTTTGATAATTTCCATTCGTCTGCAAGCATCCGCGCCTCTTTCTTGGTCGGCGCGGTAAAGGACTTATAATGACGTTTACCATCCGGATCTGTGTAATCTAAAGCCAGAACACGAAAGTTCCCGGATGGGAGTGAATTTTTGCGTTTTGCCATAATGATATCATCCTCCTTGGTGGGTATAGGAAATACACCCCTTGCAGGGCACCCGGAAGAATGATATAATTCAAGTGTCGAATTTGATTATATCTTTCAGGGCATCCTGCAAGAGAAAATCTATGTGAAGCCGTTCGGTACGCCAATACCGGGCGGTTTTTGCATTTTATAAGGTAGAAAACAAATATGATTGTTAACTTGTATTGAACCTAAACAAATATCTCGTGAGAAATACAATATTTTGCGAGATAGGAGCAAATTTATTTGGAGGTTGTATCTGGCAGCTTTGGAGCTTTTGTCCGAATTCCGTCGATATGTTCAAATAAATCATCCTTGATAGGAGAGCGCATAGGATCCAGAATAAAATCAATTCCCTCACGTCGAGCTTGCTTGGCAGCTGGGACGAAGTCACTGTCTCCAGAAATTAAAATAATACGGTCAACCTGTTTTTTAAATGCTAAGGATGAGATATCTACACCAATGCGCATATCCACGCCCTTTTGGGAGATGGATAGAGAAAAATCTTTTTCAGTTAAATCAGAAATGGAAATTCGCCCAGAGAGCAACTTTTTAGTAATATCCGGTTTAATATTAAATAAAGCTTGTTCTTCAGCTAAACGTCCAAGTCGAAGAGCAAATTTTCTTTGATGCTTCAATTCATTGAAAAAATCAGTTGCCCAAGAAAAATCTGGAGTCTGAGATAAATTAATAGCACGTTTTAATAATGGATGGTAAATGTTTTTTGCACTTGGCGGGCAATCGTAGTAGAAAACTCTATACAAAGAAGCCCCTTCTTTTTCCTCTGTGATGTGGCGATGGCAGTAGAGTGAAAGCTCTTTTGCACGTTCGGCTGGCGTTTTGTCACCATATATATTAAAAGCACGTTTTCTGTAAAAAGCTCCGTCTACAAGAATAGCTGTTTTTATCATAATGCAATACTCCTTATCTTAATAAAAAATACCCCTAGCGTCATCGCATCCCTTATGGTGGGAGGATTACTGCTAGGGGTATACTCTCAAGCTAGTACATTGCAAAAAGCAATGATTAAATTCTTTTGTACCACATATGTGGTATCATTAATTTACCCCAAAACAGTAGAAATGTCAATAGTGTACAAAAAAATATTTAAAAAAATTTATTTTAGTCCTGTTTTTTATGCACAATATCAATAGGATGTTGTGGAACATAAAAAGCGCCTAAATCTCAATTCAATCAGTTCCATCGGATATCCCGTGCAATCACAGAACTGGCTCTGCGTGCATCCGGAATAAGCTTGCAACAAATCCTCCGATATAAGCAGTTGAGCCGCAAATAAAAATTTACATTCATGTCGGATCTCGTCGGCAGTTAATAAAGAGATATTTTTTAATAAAACCCCCGCTTTTTTATCAAATGTAATTTGAGCATTTATGACATCATGTATATTCTCCTTAGATTCTAATTTACTATATTTTCTCGATTACCGCCAGATACGGTTCAAATATAATCAGATATCCATCCAGCTCCGTATAGCATCCATACTTTTCGCGGTAACACTCCAGCGCCTCTTTCAGAAAATCCTCTGACACTTCCAGGCACTCTGCCAGTTCGTGTAGGTTGCGGCAATGCTTTCGGTAGCCCTGAATGATGCCAGAAAGTCCGATGCGCTTATTGTAAGCCCACAGACGCGCCAAGCGTTCCTGCTTTCTATCCATCACGGAATCCTGTTCGATAATACGGCCTACTGTTGTATGATGGTGTCCAAGCTCCTCGGCCAGGACACAGGACTTTTGCCTGTATGTCGGTATATCCTGTCTGATAGCAATTCTTTTCCCTTTAATTCGTCCATCGCTGACTTTCAGAGGCTTTTCCTTAACTATTAGCCCTTCTGCTTCAGCTTCCATCAGTAAATCCTCATAATTCACTATAAATCGCCTCGCTTATATTAAAAGTTCGGATCATCCATAATATCATCATCGTGTTTAGCCGAGAGTTCTTCGGTGTCGATGTCGGTTCGCTCATGCGCTGCATCCGGCATGAGGTGGTATTGTTCTTCCTCCATCTTCTGGATGGCTAGGAGGTTATCGGAGTAATTAACCACTTTTTTCTTATTTATATCGGAAAGCTGTCCGTAGTTGTCTATTAATCGTTTCTGATCGCCGTGGAATTTAAGAATGTTCGCTGCCAGTTTGCTAAGTCTTTCATCATTATCGTCAGCTTCTTTGCCGGAGCAGCGATCGTCAAATTTTGTCCAACCCATTATATAAGAAGGGGAGACGTTTAATATGCTTGCGGCTTCCTCTATTTTATCTGAAGGAATATTGGTTATAATGTCGTTTTCATATTTATAAAGATTTTGTTTTGAAACATTTAGTTTAGCAGCCAAATCCACTTGACTCAGTCCTGCTTTTTCACGCAATTGTTTTAATCGTTGTCCTACGGTCATCGTCATCCCTCCTTTAAAGTAACTTAATAATAGCACAAAAATGTTATAAAAGCAATAAAAAATATCTTGACAAGTTACGAAAATGTGATATTATAGTAGTATCTTAATAAGTTACTACGGGAGGTGATAGAGGATGATAAGAACAGATGAATTGAGAGGGATTATTGCGAAAAATGGGCTCTCTCAATCGGATGTTGCGTCAAAAATTGGCATTACGCCAAAAACATTTTATGAAAAAATGAAAATTGGTATTTTTGGAAGCGACGAAATTCAGATTATGATAGATGAACTTCATATCGATGATCCGGCGGCAATTTTTTTTGCTAAAGAGTAACTTTTAAAGATACGAAAGGGAGACACATTCCAATGAATAAGATTCAGATTTTCAAAAACGAAGAGTTCGGAGATATCCGAACAGTAACTATTGACGGAGAGCCGTGGTTTGTCGGCAAGGATGTAGCAGAGGTGCTTGGGTACAGTAACAGTAGAGATGCTCTGGCAAAGCGTGTAGACGAGGAAGATAAGGGGGTAGCAAAATGCGACACCCTTGGAGGAATGCAGGATTTAACCATCATCAACGAGTCCGGTTTGTACAGTCTCATTTTTTCCAGCAAGCTCCCGAATGCGAAGAAGTTTAAACACTGGGTAACATCGGAAGTTCTTCCGGCCATCAGAAAGACAGGACGGTACCAGATGCCAAAGTTTTCGAAAGAAATACAGGCGCTTCTTATTCTGGACGAAAGAACTGTAAAGATGGAGAAGCGGATCGACAAGCTGGAGTTCGAAATTCCTTTATACGGAAGTGAAGCCGATGAACTTTCAAACCATGTAAAACGCAAGGGTGTTCAGATTCTTGGCG
>ERZ773108.1627-NODE-1627-length-21716-cov-10.602973_pt1 | contig 21716 bp, 19 predicted proteins | sample MGYA00580570_ERZ773108 | MGnify/ENA primary metagenome ERZ773108 (study PRJEB29015, sample SAMEA2737840) | human gut metagenome | biome: human gut; feature: human-associated habitat; material: faeces | place: China | collected 2012 ...
ATATGCCCAATTTCCAATCAAAATAATTTTAGCACAAGCATACATGAAAATCAAGGGTCACAGGAAAAGTACGTAAAAAGATGGTAAAATCTAAGGCAGCACCGCGCAATTGCGTCTGCGAGTCTCAGCCGTCTTTTTGCCGAATTGTGCGGTGTTGCCCTAAGATAAAAGTGGCAGTACAAAAAGCGGGAAGCACGAAGCCACCCTCAAATTCTTTTTTATAGAGTATGAGGGTGGCTTTGGTGCACCCAAAATAGAGTGCGCTATTGTTATTGTATCGAATTCCAAACCTTTTTTGCACAGGACGCATAGAGAGAAAAGTACGTAGAGAAGTTTTATTTGCCGGTGTATCGCAAACACGACACACCGGCATCCTTTATGAATCTTCTATTCCGTGGAGTGCAGGCCCTTTCAGGTAGTTCTCCATTTCCCCGGACAACACCAGACTAGCATACTCCATCGCGGCGTTGTATAGCAGCCAATCGAGGTCTGTCATCTGTCCGTTTGTAACATCGTAGTGGTTCTCCACTTTCTCACAATCAATCGTAAGGGCGGAGCCGTCGTTGTAGGTTAGCTCCACGGAGTTGGTATCCATGTTGTAGAAAGCGTGAATCAGTTTCGTCATTAATGGTTCCTCCAAAACATGTTCTTTCCTGTTCTCAATCTGAGATTATAAGTAAAATCCCGTCTGACTTCCTGTTAGAAATCAGACGGGATTTGTCCGTATGCACTCCGGATACCGTCAGCTAACAGTTGATAAGTGAATTAGTTCCTTATCACTATTAAGCCAAGCTTTCGGGGCTTTTACCAACTCGTACTGAACTCCTTGCCCTTCGGGCATGAAGTTCATATGAGACTTGTTTTGTGATTTCTTTCCTTATAAATCACAAAACCGGCAGCGCCATTAGGCGATGCCTTCCTGATTAAAATCAAAGATTTTAATCAGGAAATAGTATCAGTCACCTTCGGTGACAGCTCTCCCAGAGGGAGAGCCAAGGGGTGTACATATTTTGGATTGAGAAATGGAGTGTATCGGTACCGATACGCTCCATTCACTGTTTTACGACTATCCATCAAAGAACGCCGCCGCACGGTTCCCTTCCCGGAACGTGTGGCGGCGTTGTACGATTTGGGATGGACGCTTTTACTCACACTCTTGCCTGCGCCAGACAAATGCTTTTCAGCTCCCTTACAGCCGCGGCGGCGGGGTGCTGGGTGGATTCCACCATGCAGACTTTGCGCAGCGGGACGGTTTCCGTCAGGTCGATGCGGTATATGGAATGTCCCCAGTCTTCCTCCGACGGGAAGGACGCCGGAACAAAGCCGATCCCCAGATTTGCTTTCACCATGGGGAGAATCTGATCTGCCGTGGCCGCTTCGATGTCCGGCTCAAAGGGGACGTGATGCTCCGCGAAAAACTGCCGGTAGAGCCGGTAGGCGCTGCCATCCGCCCCCAGAGAGATCATGGGGTACTCCGCCAGCGCTTCCAGCGTGACCGGGGAACCCGTCAGGCTGCGGTAAGCGCTGCCGCATACGGCAATCTCCTGCACCTCGGTCAGAGGGGTGCTTCGCAGCTTATCCGTCATGTCAATGGGTGACGTGACGAAGGCAAGGTCTGCAAGGCCGTTTTTCAGCTCGTCGATGGCGGCGGGGGTAGAGCCGTTGAACAGCCTGATGTGGACGCCGGGGTAGCGCCCCCGGAACCGGGACAGTACCGGAAGCAGGAAGACATGCAGCGCGATCTCCGTCGCTGCAATCCGCAGAATGCCGCCGTCCAGCCCGCCGCCCCGGAGCAGCGCTTCCTCCCCCGCCTGAAGCTGCTCAAAGGCCGCGCTGACGTGGCGGTACAGGGTCTCCCCTTCGGCGGTCAGCTCCACATGGCGGTTGTTCCGAAGAAACAATGTGCAGCCCAGCTCCCGCTCCAGATTTTTGATGATCCGGGTGATGTTGGGCTGGCTGTTTCCCAGCGCGTTTGCTGCCTGCGTAAAGCTTCGGGTTTTGGCGGTATAGTAGAAAACGCGATAGGCTTCGTAGCTGATATTCATAGATTTCTCCATATCAATTTGATATTACGCCATAATAAATATATATTTTACATATCGTTCCATTTGGATTATAATGTGCCTTTGGTTAGAAGTCAATCAGAAATTGGAGGTTTATCGTGGAATTGCGGATGATGCTGAGCATGTGTACCGCTCATGGCAATGCCGTCTGATTCCACGGGAAGGAAGGTCATCATGAATAAGGATCTAACGGTTGGGAATCCGTCAACGGTTCTCTGGAAATTCTGCCTGCCCCTGTTCGGCAGCATTGTGTTCCAGCAGCTTTACAACATCGCCGACAGCTGGGTCGCGGGTAAATTTATCGGCCAGAACGCCCTCGCCGCCGTGGGCAACAGCTATGAGATCACCCTGATCTTCATTGCCTTCGCCTTCGGCTGCAACATCGGGTGCTCCGTGCTGGTGTCCCAGCTTTTCGGTGCGAGGGAATACGGCGACGTAAAGACCGCCGTATTCACCGCCGCGCTGTCCAGCGGTCTGGTGTGCCTGCTGCTGATGCTGGTGGGCATCCTCGGCTGCGACGGTCTGCTGACGCTGATCAACACCCCTGAGGAGGTGTTCGCCGACTCGGCGCTGTATCTGGATATCTACGTCTGGGGTCTGCCCTTCGTATTCTTCTATAACATTGCCACGGGCGTTTTCTCCGCCCTTGGCGACAGCAAGACGCCCTTTATCTTTCTGGCGGCGTCTTCCTTGAGCAACATTGCCGTGGATATTCTGTTCGTTACGGCCTTCAAGATGGGCGTGGCGGGCGTGGCGTGGGCAACGTTCCTGTGTCAGGGTATCAGCTGCGTGCTGGCGGTGGCCGTGGTCATTCGCCGCTTGAAGCAGCTTCCCAGCCAGGGGAAGCCTGTGCTGTTTTCCGGCGATCTGCTGGGACGGTTCGTGGTCATCGCCATCCCCAGCGTTTTGCAGCAGAGCTTCATCTCCGTGGGCAATATCCTGATTCAGAGCGTCATCAACCGCTTCGGCACGGACATTATGGCGGGCTATTCCGCTTCGGTGAAGCTGAACAATCTGGTCATCACTTCGTTTACCACCATCGGTAACGGCATTTCCAATTATGCCGCCCAGAATCTGGGTGCGGGCAAGCTGACACGAATTCAGGAAGGCTTCCGGGCGGCGCTGAAAATGGTGTGGCTGATTTGCCTGCCGCTGGTGGCGCTGTACTGCACCTGCGGCCGGGCGCTGATGAACTTCTTTATGGAAGACGCCACGGAGGCCGCGCTGGGCAGCGGAATGCGGTTTTTGTGGATTTTGTCCCCCTTCTACTTTGTGGTCTCCGCCAAGCTGGTGGCGGACGGCATTCTCCGGGGAACGGGGAAAATGCGGCAGTTCATGACTGCGACCTTTACCGACCTGATCCTGCGGGTGGTGTTGGCCTTCGTCCTGTCGGGGACGGTGCTGGCCTCCACAGGCATCTGGTGCGCATGGCCCATCGGCTGGACGGTGGCGACGGTCATTTCCATTCTGTTCTACAGGAAAGGCGAGTGGAATACCGTGCCGGAGGAGGTCGGCGAGGCGCTGGCAGCGGAGAGTGCTTCCGTGTAACGGCAATATCCGAAAAGAATTTGCAAGGTATTTGACAATTCGTTCCCGATGGGGTACAATGTTTTCACGACCGGGTCGGACAGCCGCGGACGCATGCCGAAAGGCAGCGGATGAGGAAAGTCCGGGCTCCATAGGGCAAGGATAACGGGTAACGCCCGCCGAGAGTGATCTCAGGACAAGTGCAACAGAGAGATACCGCGTTCCGCGTCCTCAGGGTGCAGAACGTAAGGGTGAAAAGGTGGGGTAAGAGCCCACCCGGCCTGTGGAAACACAGGTTTTACGATGTAAACTCTATCCGGAGCAACGCCGTGGAGGAACACATGGTCTGCCCGACCGTTCCGAGGAGGCGGCTTGATCCCGGGAGCAACCCCGGGACTAGATAGATGGCTGTCAAGACAGAACCCGGCTTATAGACCCGCGTCGCCAAAACCGGCCCAGCTGCTAAGCAGCTGAGCCGGTTTTTTGTCATTTTTCCGTTTTGTCCGCGTCGGTGTCCTTCTTCTTGGGAAGGGTGTCCCAGTTGGCGCGGGCGGTGCGCTTTGCCATTGCCAGAAGCTCCTGCGCCAGAGCGTCGGTGAGCTGCCCCGGCAGCAGGCGCCAGCGCCAGTTGAAGCCGACGGTGCCGGGCTGGTTCATCCGGGCTTCGTTGCCCAGTCCCAGATGATCCTGAATGGGGATGATGCAGTCCTTCGCCACCGCAGTCATGGCCAGATTGATGAGAACCTTGTACATCCGGTCATCCGGGGTGTAGTAATCGCTCAGGTAGTTGCGGACCTGCGTCTTTGCTTCGATGCTGAGGCCCGCGTACCAACCGGCCAGCGTCTCGTTGTCGTGGGTGCCGGTGTAGACCACACAGTTGGAATTGTAATTGTGGGGCCAATAGTCGTTCGCCGCGCCCACGTCCGCCGGGTCAACGGCGAATTGCAGCACCTTCATATTGGGATAACCGCTGTCCCGCACCAGAGCGCGGACGCCGTCGGTCATGAGTCCCAGATCCTCGGCGATGACGCTGACGTTCCCCAAGTGACGGCGGATGGAGTTGAACAGCTCCATGCCGGGGCCCTTCTCCCAATGCCCGTCTCTGGCGGTTTTTGCGTCCGCGGGGATGGAGAAATATTCGTCAAAGCCCCGGAAGTGGTCAATACGCACCACGTCGTAGAGCTTGAAGCTGTACCACATCCGGCTGACCCACCAGGCAAAGTCCGTGCCGCGGTGAAAATTCCAGTTGTACAGGGGATTCCCCCAGGCCTGACCGTCCTCGGCAAAGGCGTCCGGCGGGCAGCCCGCAATGGCGGTGGGGGCATTGTGCGCGTCCAGCTGGAACAGCTCCGGGTGTGCCCAGACGTCCGCGCCGTCGGGGGAAACGTAGATGGGAATGTCCCCCACGATCTGGATATGCTTGCCGTTGGCGTAGGCCTTCAGGCGGCTCCACTGCTGGTTGAATTTGAACTGCATGTACTTCTGGAACTCTATGTCAAAGTACAGCTCCCGGTTGTAATGCTCCAACGCAAAGCCCCAGTGCATCCGGATGTCCTCCGGCCATGCGCGGAAAGGCTGGTCGTGGAAGAAGGTTTTCAGCGCCATGAACAGAGCGTAGTCGTTCAGCCACCAGCCGTTGTCCCGGATGAAGTTCTGATAGTCCGGGTTTGCGCTTATGCCGCTGCGCTCATAGGCCTTGCGCAGCAGGGCAAAGCGGTGCTCGTGGAGCTTGTCAAAGTCCACCTTGGCGGGGTTGTCGCCGAAGCTCACGCCGTCGCATTCCTCCCGGGTCAGCACGCCCTCCTCCACCAGCGCGTCCAGACTGATGAGATAAGGGTTTCCCGCAAAGGCGGAATACGCCTGATAAGGAGAATCGTCGGAGCTGCCATAGCTGGTAGCCCCCAGAGGCAGAATCTGCCAGTAGCGCTGACCGGCCTTTTGCAGCCAGTCCACGAAATCATAGGCCGCCTGGTCAAAACAGCCGATGCCGTATTTGGACGGCAAGCTGGTAACAGGCAGCAGTACACCTGCGTATCTTTTCATTTCCTTTGGCTCCTTGCTTCAATATGTCCCTGAAAACCCGCCGACCCTTCGGAGGAAGCCCCGGAAAATCAACGTTTTCGCTGAAATTATAATCCCTGTCCTGTGGAAAATCAACAATTTTTTGCAGGAAATTTTCTTTTTTCAAAAGGCGGCGGGAAGCATTGCATTCATCCCCAGGATGTGCTACAATGGCTCCGCCTTTCCCCCCCAAGAAAAACGGTTTGGGGAAACACTGTGATGAACGCCTGGCCCAAAAGGAGAATTCCATGAAATCCAAAATCGCCCCTGGCACGTCGGAGCGGCTTCCCTGGCAGATTCTGCTGTTCAGTCTGCCGCTGATGGCCTCCAACGTGCTTCAGGTTCTGTTTAATATGGCGGATATCGCCGTCATCGGCCGGTTTGCCGGCTCGCTGTCCATGGCGGCCGTCGGCTCCACCGCCACCGCCGTAACGCTGTTTACCGGTATTCTCATCGGTGTCGGCGGCGGCATCAATGCGCTGGTCGCCCGGTATTACGGCGCCAGAGATCGACAGGAGCTGCAAAGGACTGTCCATTCCTCGGCCATCCTCTGTCTGATCTGCGGCATTCTGCTGCTGATTTTCGGCTTCTTCGGCTCCCGGCCGCTGCTGCGGCTGCTGAACACCAAGCCGGAGCTGCTGGACAAGGCCACGCTTTACATGCAGATCTACTTCTGCGGTATGCCCGCCCTCGCCCTGTATAACTTCGGAAACGCCGTGTACAGCGCCATCGGCAACACCAAAAAGCCGCTGTACTACCTTCTGTTTTCCGGCATCGTCAATGTGGTGCTGAATCTGGTGTTTGTCATTGTGTGCGATCTGGACGTGGCCGGCGTGGCCCTCGCCAGCATTATTTCCCAGTACCTCTCCGCCATTTTCCTCACGGCCGCGCTGTTCCGGAGCCGGGAAGCCTACGGTCTTTCCCCAAAGCTATTACGCCTGCACCGGAAAAATTGCCGGGAGATTCTGACGCTGGGCATTCCCGCGGGCCTGCAAAACGCCATTTTCTACATTGCCAATATGTTCATTCAGGCGGGCGTCAACAGCTTTGACACCGTTATGGTGGCAGGCAATTCCGCCGCCGCCAATGCCGACGGCCTGGTTTACGACGTGATGGCGGCCTTTTACACCGCGTGCAGCAGCTTCATCGGCCTGAACTACGGCGCCGGACGGCGCAGGGAGATCCGGCGCAGCTATCTGATCTGTCTGGGGTATTCCTTCGGCGCGGGCGCCATTCTGGGCTTCTCTCTGGTGGCCTTCGGCCCCGCGTTCCTGACGCTGTTCACCACCGACGCCGCCGTCATCGAGGCGGGCATGAAGCGGCTGACCATCATGGGCTTCTCCTACTGCGTCTCCGCCTTCATGGACAATGCCATCGCCGGCTGCCGGGGGCTGGGAAAGAGCCTTGTGCCCATGATTATCGTCATTTCCGGTTCCTGTATTTTCCGGATCATCTGGGTTCTGACCGTGTTCGCATGGTTCAAGACCATTCCGTCGCTGTATCTCGTTTACATTTTCTCCTGGTCGATCACCGCCGCCTTTGAAAACTGGTACTTTTTCCGCTGCTACCGGAAGCTGCCGGCCTAGCACTGGGGAGACGTAAAAAGATTTTCCATCCAATCATGTACACAAGAAGCCGGGAACAGGGTTTTGCCCTGTTCCCGGCCACTTTTATTTCAGCAATTTCTCAACCGACGAAACCAGTTCCGCCGCGGTCTCCCGCTTGACGGTGACGGTGGACACGCCGTCCAGTGTCACCAGACAGGAGGTGGAATTGTAGGCGTAGAAGCACAGGGTTACTTCGGAGAAGTTCTCCCGGTCTCTCAGGATACGGAAGGTGATCTTCGGTTCTCCCTCCGGGGTGATGCCGGTGGCATAGCCGCTGGAGGTCATGCCCGACAGGCTGCTCAGGACGGGAGCGAACTTCACTTCCTGCCCATCCAGCTTCCAGACCGTTTCCTCCGTGACGATGCCTTCATCATCCGTCTTCTCTTCGGTGGTTCTCGTCAGCACGGATTCCTCACCGTCCACCGTGACGGCGACGCTCTGCACCGTATCCCAGTCCATCAGAATCACGTCGTCGGGCTGCAAATCGGCGTAGGTGGTGTAGCGCAGGGTATCGCTGAGAGCGGCGTCCCGCTGGTAGATCATCTTGGAATCGCTCAGGCGCACGTAGCACTCGCCGTTCTCCGAAGCGCTGATCTCCAGCGTATAGGCCGCCTTGCCCCCGTCCAGAACCGTCGCCGTCACCGCCGGGGCATCCAGATCGTACAGGGACAGGTCGGACGCGTTGTAGTCCACGCACTCGCTCAGGTTCAGGTTCGTCACCATATCGAGAAGCGTCTGGGTCAGGTCGTTATCCAGCGCCCTGCCGTCCATGAACCAGACGTAATCGTCGGAATAGGCAAGACCGCTGTTCTCCTGACGGGTAATTTCATAACCGCCGTCCGGAAGCTCCACTTTTATGCCGGTAAGCTGGGCGACTTCCGGCAGGGTCTGGTGCTTCAGGACATCATACAGGCCATATTGGAAATTTTCGATAATGTCTTTGTCCACCAGATAGACGTTTCCATCGCCGTTGGAGAAGTACCGCTGGCCGCCCACGGCGGTTTCCAGCCCAATGGAAAGGGTGTGGCTATGGCCATCCTCCACCGTGATGACGCACACGGGGATCTCCAGACCGTACTGGTCTAAATTCTCCGGGTTTTCAATGGTTTTGGTGGATTCCACATCCGTGAGGACTTCCAGCATCTTGTCAAGACAGGTTTCGTCCACAGGGAACGCCGCGTCCTGATCGCACACCCAGCCGTCTTCCCCGGCGGTGAAGGAGACCTTTTCGCTGTAGTCCCAGCCGAGGTTCGTCACGTTTTCCGGGTCGAGAGAAAACACTGTCTGCGTTTCGTCCTCCTGATCGGCGGCATTTTTGCTGATGGTTCCCACTATTGCGGTCGCGCCCACCAGCACTGCCAGCACCAGCAGCAGAAGCAGCAGCTTTTTTCCGTTTTTCATCTGCGCTTCCTCCTTATCCAGATGACAATGCCCAGCGTGATGACTGCCGCAGGAATCACACCCACCACCGCAACGGTGAGGGCAGATACCGCCGCGCTGTCCATGGTCAGCGTGTCACTGCTCAGGGATTTTGCGTGGATGGACAGACTGCTCTGCTCCGCCTGACACAGGTATCCCAGCGCATTCAGGAAGAAGTCCTGATTGCCGCCGGAGACCTGCGTGTTGGTCTGGTCGTCCACCAGCGCCGCGGAGGATACCCACACAATGTCGCTGGTGATGCCGTCGTCCACGGTATCGCTGATGGCGACCGCCAGAGCGAAGGGGCCGTTCACGTCCCCCTCCTCCTTCTCGTAGGTGGTCAGGTCATACCCCGCCGCCTTGGCGAAGGCGGAAGCGGATGTGGTCAGCAGTTTGGTAACGGACAGCGTGTCCCGCAGGTCATCCGCCACCGTCAGGCCCTGAGCGATGGGCAGCAGCACGCGGTAGCCGCCCTCGGTCAGGGGCGTGGTGATGGCGTGGGACGCAATGTCCGGCAGCAGGAAATAGGGCGTGCCCCAGACATAATGGCTCTGGTCGCTCTCCACCACGATGCCGTCCACGGTGGTAACGCCGTAATCGGCCATCAGTGCTTCCAGATTGGAAAGCTTTTCGTTTTTCGGCGGGTCGGTGATGAGAAACAGATTGCCGCCGTTGCCCAGATATTCCCGCAGCTTGCTCTGCTCGTCTAAGGAAATGTCGCTCTGGGGGGCGTTGATGAGAATGCAGTCCGCGTCTGCGGGGACGGATTCCAGCGTCAGCAGGGACAGCTCTGCCGTCTCAATATTCTGCTGCTTCACGGCCGAGGTAAAGCTGTCGCTCAGGCTGCTCTCCCCGTGGCCGGTGAGCAGGTACACCTTCGGGAGGTTCTCGCTCACCACGTAGTCGATGGCGCTGGTCAGCTCGCTTTCTCCGCAGAAGCTCCAGTTTTCCGTACCGTAGTAGTAATAGCTGGTGTAGTCCATCACGAAAATGTCGTTATAGTCCACGTACCGGTACCGCTCCCCGGCCTCCACGATCAGGCTGTTTTCCGTGAAGCTGTCGGTATACTGCTGGGTGAAGGTGGGGAACACGTCCGGGTCCTTCTTCACCACGCGGATCTTGTCGCTGAGGGACTGGTAGCGGCTCAGCAGGGATTCCAGGTAGCTTTCCTCCCGCCCGCTGCGGACGATCCAGTAAACCGTCACCTCATCCGTCAGGCCGCCCACCAGCTTTTCCGTCTGCTCCGACAGGGTGAACAGCTGATTGGCCGTGGTGTCAAATTTTGTCACGCTGGCCGGGAGGGCGGCGGCGAACACATTGACCATCACGGCGATGGCCAGCACAATGGCCGCCGCGGCCACGCTGTAGCCGCCGGCCCGGAACGACCGGGTGGAGAAGGAATCCGCCACCCGCTTCCAGCTGAAATTGGGCTTTTTCATTCACTCCACCTCCGCTTCTCCAGAGACTGCACGCTCAAAAACAGGAAAAATCCCGTCACCGACAGGTAATACACAATGGCGGTCACGTCGAACACGCCGTTGACGATGGTATAGAACCGGGCAAACAGGCTCAGCTGGGAGATGATCTGCGGGAACAGCCCCTCGAACCGGCTGGAATCCCAAAGATAGCCCCCGATGAGTCCCGCTTCCAGCACCGCCGCCAGAATCAGAGACACGAAGCCGTTTTTCGTCATCAGGTACACAATGCCGCAGACGATCAGTGCCGTCACCGCCAGCGCCGCCAGGGACGAATAGGCCGTGGCGGACGCGAATCCTGCCAGATCGGACAGGAAATAGTTGACCAGCATCACCACGAAGCACAGCCCCGCCGCCACGGCCTGACTTTCCGTCACGGAGGAAATATACATGCCGATGGCCAGCAGCGCCATTCCTAAAAAGAAGAATCCCACAATAGCGCCGTAGGCCGCGGGCAGATACACATTGCCGTAGGCGGATAGCACCACCGGATACAGGCAGATGACCGCCATAGGTACGGCAAACACCACCAGCATGGCGGCGAATTTACCCAACACCACCTGCGTCATGGTCAGGGGCAGGGAATAGAGCAGCTGGTCGGTCTTCTGCCGCCGCTCCTCCGCCAGCACCCGCATGGTCAGGATGGGAACAATGATCAGGAACACGAAGCTCATGCTCCCAAGCACATATTCAAAATGCACGGAGGCGGACTGCAAATTGTAGACCATGGTGTAAATGCCCGTGAACAGCAGCAGAAACGCGCTGAACACGTACCCCGTCACCCCCGTAAAATAGGACGAAAGCTCGTGCCGGAATACCGCTCTCATTTGGTTTCCTCCCCCTTCCCGGAATCGGTCAGCTCCATGAAAATATCCTCAAGACTCGCCTTCCCGGCGGTCATGCGCAGGATGGCCTTGCCCGCCTTGCTGAATGCGAAGAAAATCTCCCGGCAAACTTCATTTTCCGCCGGAACGTCCAGCTCCAGCGTCACGTCGCAGGCACCGTCCTGCCGACGTCTTGCCGTCCGGTTCACAATGTGGGAAACATCGGAGAGAATGCCGGGAATTTCTTTCTCCGCCGCCTCCACGGTCAGCTCCACGGTGCTCTTTCCCGCGAACAGCCGTTCCAGATTTTCCGGAGTGTCGCAGGCCACCAGCTTGCCTTTGGACAGAATCAGGATAGTGGTGCAGACCTGCTGCACCTCCGACAGAATGTGACTGGAAAGGATGACGGTGTGCTCCTTCCCCAGCTGGCGGATCAGCTCCCGTATCTCCGTGATCTGCCGGGGGTCAAGCCCCACGGTAGGCTCGTCCAGAATGATGACCTCCGGGTCGCCCAGCACCGCCTGCGCAATGCCCACCCGCTGGCGGTAGCCTTTGGACAGATTCTTCATCAGCCGGTCGGCAACATCCAGTGTGCCGGTGACGGTCATGACCCTGTCCAGCTCCCCGGGAATGCGCTTCTCTGGGATGCCCTTTGCCCGCGCCACGAAGCGCAGATATTCCCGGGGCGTTCTGTCCAGATACAGCGGCGGCTGCTCGGGCAGATACCCGATGAGCCTTTTGGCCTGGGCGGCGTCCTGAAAAATGTCGTAGCCGCCGATGACCACCTCGCCGGAGGTCGCGGCAAGACAGCCCGTCATAATGTTCATGGTCGTGGATTTTCCGGCGCCGTTCGGCCCAAGAAAGCCGTAGATCTGCCCCTTCTCCACGGTGAAGGACAGGTCGGACACGGCAGTATGACTGCCGTAGCGCTTGGTCAGATGCTTTACTTCAATCAACGCGGTTCCTCCTTCTATTGATGAGCTTCATCCGGTGGGCACTGCCCATACTCACACCCGATTATAGTACCGGAAGCTGAAAGGACTCTTAAAAAATTGTTACGTGTCTGTGAATAAACGAAGCCGGGACGGCGGTGCCGTCCCGGCTAAGATTTACGCCGCAGGCAGCTGGACAAAGAAGGTATTGACCCCGTCCGCGCTTTCCGCCCAGATTTTGCCGCCGTGTTTGGAGACAATGCTGTCCGCGATGGACAGACCCAGACCATAGCTGTGGTTCATGCTTCTGGCCTTGTCCATGCGGTAAAACCGCTTGAAAATATTCTTCAGGTCCTCTTTGGATATGGCGTCCCCGGCGCTTGCCACGGAGAGCAGGCAGTGGCTCCCCTGCCGCCGCAGGATAACCCGCACCGTGGAATCGGCGGAAGCGTACTTGGATGCGTTGTCCAGCAGAATGTCCGCCACCTGCTTCAGGTGCTGCTGGCTGCCCTTGACAAAGAGGTTTTCCTCCACATTGCTTTCCAGCGTCAACCCCTTCTCAAAATACACCGGCTCGAAAGGCAGCAGGGCGTCGCTCACCAGCTCGCTGAAATTCAGGCGGGAAAAAGCCATGTTCTGCCCGCCGTTATCCACCCGCGCCAGCTCCAGCAGACTTTCCACCAGTCCCCGCATCTGGTGGGACATGGTCATGATGCTGTCCACGAACCGGCTGCGCGCCTGTTCGTCATACTCCGGCTCCTGCAAAAGTTCCGCGTTGGTCAGGATCACCGTCAGGGGCGTTTTCAGCTCGTGGGAAGCATCCGCCACGAACTGTCGCTGCTGGTTCCACGCCGTCTCCACCGGCTTCACCGCCCACCTTGCCAGCAGGAAGGACAGCCCCAGAAACACGGCGAAGCTCAGCACGCCGATGATCACGCAAGTGTTCGTCAGGCTGCGCATGGTGGTAAGCTCGCTGGACATATCCACAAAGACGATGGTCTGCCCGAAGGGCGTGGTGCGCTTCTGAAAGCGCAGGCTGTAGTCCTTCAGGATGCCGGTCTGGTCGTCGGAATTCAGCGCGAGGGTGATGATCTCCTGAATGGCCTCCGTGTTCGTCAGGTCATAGTAGCCGCCAAAGCTGGCGGACAGCTCGCCCATGGTGTTGACACTTACATAGAAATAGGGAAGCTTCGCCTGTCTGGGAAATTCCCCCGGACGGCTGGGATAGGCGCGATCCTCCATGACGCTCTGCATCACCCGGATGCTCTGCTGTTCCAGATCATTGCGGGTAAAGTGGAGCAGCATACCGAGAATCGCCAGCATCATAACGGTGACGATGGCCATATTGATGCAGATGAATTTGACTCTCAGTCGGCGAATCATCCTTCCGCCACCTCCAGACGATACCCCAGACGCCGGACGGCCTCAATGCGCACATTGGAATTGATGGCGCTGAGCTTCTTTCTCAGGAAGCCCACATAGACCTCCACGTGGTTCTCCACGGCGTTGGAATCGTAGCCCCAGACCCGGGCGAGGATCATTTCCTTCGACAGTATCCGATCCTGCGCCTGAAGCAGAAACCGCATCACGTCAAACTCCCGGGCGGACAGCCGCACGCTTTTCCCGCCGCAGACCAGTGTACAGGTGTCTAAGTCAAGGGAAGTATTGCCGAACACCAGCTCGTCCACCTGCTTGCCCTGACGGCGCAGAAGGGCGTTGATGCAGGCCAGCAGCTCCCGGGTGTCGAAGGGCTTGGTCAGATAATAGTCCGCGCCGGAATTCAGGCCGTAGATCCGGTCTTCCACGGCGGACTTTGCCGTCAGCATGAGGATGGACGTGGTGCAGCGCTTGGCGCGCACCTCCCGGGCGACCTGATAGCCGTCCATTTTGGGCATCATCACATCCAGGATCAGCAGATCGTAAATTCCCAGCTCGGCATATTCCACGCCGGTCTCGCCGTCGTAAGCTACCTCCACCTCAAAGCCCTTCCCTTCCAGAAGGGTCTTGATGGAATCGGCCAGCAGCTTTTCGTCTTCGATTACCAGAATTTTCATATTGCATGCCTCCATAAATTTCGTTTTCATTATAATACCAAACAATCCTGAATTGGAACTGAAATCCTGTTTGTTAACAGTTCTTTTACAACCTCCCACCGATTTTTTCAGATTCTATTCAGGATCAAGTGCTATTCTGTGGGCAATGAAACATGAAAGGAAGCAAACCATTATGGATGAACAATTCTACGATTCCAACAACTCTTACGAAAATCCTTCTCAGGAGATCCCCGTCTACACGCCTCCCACGCCGAAGAAGCGGGAGAAGAAAAACCGCCTAGGCTTTCGCGTCTGCGCGCTGGCGCTGGTGTTCGCCCTGCTGGGCGGCGCTCTGGGGGCAGGCGGCGTCATCTGGTATGAAAGCAGCCGCGGCCAGACCGGAACGACAAGCAAAAATGAGACTGCCATGCTTCAGGGCATCCGGGAAAGCAGCGTCCTGAACACCGTCACCGTGGACACCGGCAAGGAGATGACCGCCGCGGAGGTTTACGCCGCCAACGTCAATTCCACCGTCGGCATCACCACCTCCATCACCACCAACTACTGGGGCTTCCAGACCACCTCCGCCGCGGCCGGTTCCGGCTTCATCCTCACGGAGGACGGCTATATCCTGACCAACTATCACGTGGTGGAAAACTCCAACAGCATCACCGTAGCCATGTACAACGGCGACACCTATGACGCGACCCTCATCGGCTACGACGAAAGCAACGACGTGGCCGTCCTGAAGGTGGACGCCCAGGGGCTGTCCCCGGTGGTTCTGGGCGACTCCGACAACCTGAACGTGGGCGACAGCGTGGTGGCCATCGGCAACCCTCTGGGCGAGCTGACCTTCTCCCTCACCGCGGGTCTTGTCAGCGCCAAGGATCGGGAGGTCACCCTCTCCAATTCCCTGACCATGGACCTCATTCAGACGGACTGCGCCATCAACTCCGGCAACTCCGGCGGCGCACTATTTAACCTCTACGGTGAGGTCATCGGCATCACCAACGCCAAGTATTCCAGCTCCTCTTCCTCCTCCGCGTCCATCGACAACATCGGCTTCGCCATCCCCATCAACCATGTTCTTTCCATCGTGAAGAGCATCATTGAAAAGGGCTACATCTCCAAGCCCTATGTGGGCGTCAGCGTTTCCGACGTGAACCAGCAGACCCAGCTCTACGGCATCCCCGCCGGCGCGGCCGTTCAGGCCGTTTCCGATGATTCCCCCGCCGCCAAGGCCGGGCTTCAGGCGGGTGACGTCATCACCCGGGTCAACGGCACGGAGATCACCGGCAGCAGCGATCTGGTCAGTCTGGTAAGCGAGGCCGCCATCGGCGGCACGCTGACCATGACCGTCTACCGTCAGGGTTCGACCATGGAACTGACCGTCACCGTAGGTGAACAAGTCCAGTCGGCGCTGGCCAACGAGCAGACTCAGCAGGCCGCGTCCGACAGCCAGAGCGGCGGCTGGAACGGCTACCCCTTCGGAGGAAGACGGTAAAGCGGTTGCTTTCAAACGGCATACAAAAAGTCTCTGCCTGACGATGTCGGGCAGAGACTTTTCGTTCTGCGATTATTTCCAGTGCTCCAATGTAGGAACCAGCGCTTCCATATGGGCGCGAACCTGCTGCTCCGGCCAGCTTTCGCTTGCCATGTGCTTTGCGCAGAAATCGATCAGCTGTTCCTTGCTGGAATAGGTAAATTCCCCGTCCGCGTAGCACCACTTGCAGTATTCCTCGTTGAAAGAGCCGTCGGTTTCCCGGCTGAGGGTGGAATCCTCCAGCGGCATTCCGCAGCACTGACAGATCAGCTGCCTGGGAGACCCCAGCAGCGTGTTGATGGAAACATCGTAGAATTTTGACAGCAGCTTCAGCGTTTCCACGTTCGGCGTCGTTTCCCCGGTTTCCCAGCGGGACACTGCCTGCCGCGTGACGAAAACCTTTTCCGCCAGCTCGTCCTGAGACAGTCCCTTTTTTGCTCTTAAGTTATACAAAACATCCTTTGTATCCATGAAAAGCACCTCCTTGGCATAACTGTACCACAGGATTCCCACGCTGGCAAGCAACCCGCTGTTGCTGTCTACAGATTTGCAATGACCAGTAGCGCCAGAAACGCGACTGCGGCTACCGTTCCTATGAGCGCCAGAATGTTCAGGATTTTGATGATCTTTTTGCCAAACAGGCGGTACAGCCCAGCAAACACGCCGATTCCGGCCACGCCGCCCAATGTGTTCCCGATCAGGTCGGTGATATCGCTCCCGCCGATTGCGAGAACATACTGCATGACCTCGTAAAAAAGGCTTACGCAGAAAATCGGCAAAACCTTTTTCCAGAATCCCCCATCGGGCTTCAGCATGGAAACATAAATGCCGAAGGGCACAAAGGCGGCGACATTCAGCAGAATTTCGGACACGTCTACCCTGTCATTTACGATTCCCGAACCCGCAAAGGGGATAAGATTGACGCTTCTGTAGTTCATGTCCCGCAGGTTGGAAAAATCCATCTGAAGCTTGAACAGTATGATCCATGTCAGCGCCAGCAGATACACCATCAGCAAGACTTTCGTCAGTTTTCTATTTTGTTTCATGGTTGCTCCTATTCTTTTTCAGCAAAAATACCGATTGCACGTCCGGGTTGGATTCACGCAGTCTGCTACCCATTTGTCTGCTCCAGATAGATCAGCAGCACCGCGATATCCGCCGGGCTGACTCCCGAGATTCTGCCCGCCTGACCGATGGACACCGGACGTATGGCGGCGAGCTTTTCCCGCGCCTCCAGCCGCAGGCCGGGAATGGCGGCGTAGTCCAGATCATCCGGCAGCAGACGGGCTTCCTCCTTTTTGAATTCCTCCACCTGCTTTTCCTGCCGGGTCAGATAGCCCGCGTACTTGATCTGAATCTCCACCTCGTCGGTGACGGCGGGGCTCAGTTCCGGCCGTTCCGGATCAAAGGGAGCGATGTCGGCATAGCTCACCTGGGGGCGGCGCAGGAGGTCGGCCAGACGGGCGGAGTTCGCCACGGGGGCAGTCCCCTTCCCCTCCAGCATGGCGTTCAGCTCCTCCGACGCGGGAATGCCGCTGCCCTCCAGCCGCTGCACCTCCCGGCGCACCTGGGCGTATTTTTCCTCCACCGCCTGCACCCGCTCCGGCGGGATCAGGCCGATCTGGCCGCCAATGCGGGTCAGACGCTGGTCGGCGTTGTCCTGACGGTGCAGCAGGCGGTATTCCGACCGGCTGGTCATAATGCGGTAGGGTTCCTCCGTCCCCTTGGTCACCAGATCGTCAATGAGGGTGCCGATGTAGCTGGTGTCCCGGGTGAGGATCAGAGGGAGCCTACCCTGAATTTTCAATGCGGCGTTGACGCCAGCCACCAGTCCCTGCGCGGCGGCTTCCTCGTAGCCGGAGGTGCCGTTGAACTGCCCCGCGCCGTACAGGCCGGAAACCAGTTTGGTTTCCAGTGTGGGCTTCAGCTGGGTGGGATCAACGCACTCGTATTCGATTGCGTAGGCAGGGCGCATCATTTCCGCATGTTCCAGCCCCGCCACGGTGCGCAGCATGGCAAGCTGCACATCCTCGGGAAGACTGGAAGAAAAGCCCTGAATGTACATTTCCTCGGTGTCCAGCCCGCATGGCTCGATGAACAGCTGGTGCCGGGGCTTGTCCGCGAAACGAACGATCTTCGTCTCGATGCTGGGACAGTACCGGGGGCCGACGCCGGAGATGGTGCCGTCGTACATGGGACTGCGGTACAGGTTCTCCCGGATGATGCGGTGGGTCTCCTCGTTGGTGTAGGTCAGGTAGCACACGGCGGAATTGTTGACCTTGTGGGTGGTGCGGAAGGAAAACGGCTCCGCCGTCTCGTCCCCCGGCTGCACCTCCATTTTGGAAAAATCGATGCTCCGCCGGTTGACACGGGGGGGCGTGCCGGTTTTGAAGCGGCGAAGGTGCAGCCCAAGAGCGCGCAAATTGTCCGCCAGTCCCACGCTGGGGTGCATCCCGTCGGGACCGGAGGGGATGACGCTCTGGCCGGTGATGACGGTGCTGTCCAGATACGTTCCCGTGGCGATGACCACGGCTTTCGCGCCGTACTGCGCCCCCAGCTGGGTGCGCACACCGGTGACCGCGCCGTCCGCAGTCAGGATTTCCACGATCTGCGCCTGTTTCAGCTCCAGATTTTCCTGCAATTCCAGTGTGTGCTTCATATACTGCCGGTATTTTACCCGGTCGGCCTGAGCGCGGAGGGAATGGACGGCGGGGCCTTTGCCCCGGTTGAGCATCCGGTACTGGATGCAGGCATGGTCAGCCGCCGCGCCCATCTCGCCCCCCAGCGCGTCCAGCTCCCGCACAAGGTGCCCCTTTCCGGTGCCGCCGATGGCGGGGTTGCAGGGCATATTTCCAACGGCGTCCAGATTGATGGTAAAGAGAATGGTATGGTTGCCCAGCCGGGCGGCGGCAAGGGCGGCTTCGATTCCCGCGTGTCCCGCCCCGATCACGGCAACGTCACAGCTGCCCGCGTAATAGCTCATAATGGTTCCTCCTGTGGGAAGAAAGGGGTCACGCCTCTTCCTGTCCCTCTGTCTGCTTTTTCTCCTCCGGGGGGAGGACAAAGGGCCTGCACACGATCTCACACCGGTTGATGGGGGTGCCGAGGGCGTGGAATTTTTCTTCGTACCCCGTCATGATGCCGACGATGCCGTCCTTGTGCAGATCATGGGTGACGTTCTTCACTTCCAGACCGCAGGCGGCAAATTCTTCCAGACTGTAGGCAAACAGGGGGGCGTTATCGGTTTTGAAGTGGATTTCCCCGCCCTCCCGGACGGTGCGGCAGTATTTGTCCAGAAATGTCCGGTGGGTCAGACGGCGCTTGGCGTTCTTTTTCCTCGGCCATGGGTCGGGGAAGTTGATGAACAGCCGGTCGATCTCCCCCGGGGCAAAAATTTCCTCCATTTTGGCCACGTCCATATCGATGAAGAATACATTCTTCAGCTCCATATCTCTGGCCTTCTCCATGGCCACCACCATGGCCTCCCGGCAGCGCTCCACGGCGATGAGCAGCACGTCGGGGTTGGCCTGAGCGGTCTCGGCAGTGAATTTTCCCTTTCCGCAGCCGACCTCCACCCACAGTGCCGTGCAGTCCGGCTTCAGGCTCCGCCAGTTTCCCCGGAGCGTCTCCGGCTGATCGATCCGGTAAGCGGCGCATTTTTCCATTCTGGGTTCCAGATTCCGCATTTTTCTCATTCTCATGGTGTCTTCCTCCAAGCTTCCGCATTTTGGTCTATTATAGCAGAGCGCAGCCTGTACGTCAAAGGAAATATCCGCTTTACATTTGCCAAGTAATTCGCTACAATAGCAGGCAAAGGAGGGATGCCTCATGCGGTTCTTTGACGACCCCGGCAAAGCCCTGCAGCAGATGGAAGACGAGCTTCTGGAAGAAGATTGGGACGAAGAAGATGTTGACGGGGATGACGAGGACTTTCCCGTTCTCAACCGGCGTGACAGCCGCCCAACCAACTACGCCGTGGACTTTGACCGCACGGTCTACGACGACGAGGAAACCGACGACGCCTATTACGCGGAAGATTATATTGCCGACCGCAAAAGCCGGAAAAAGCAGCGGAAGAAAGGTTCCGGCGGTCTGGTGCTGCTGCTCCTTGGGGAACTGGCCGGTATCGCCGGCATCATCTGGTGGTGGATCAAATGGCTGAGCTGAAGACCGTAGGGCGCTTCGCCCCCACTCCTTCCGGGCGGATGCACCTTGGCAACGTCTTCGCGGCGCTGATCGCATGGCTGTCCGTGCGCTCTAAGGGCGGAGAAATGGTTCTCCGGATGGAGAATTTGGATACCCAGCGAACCAGTGAGGAATACGCGCAAATCCTCCGGGAGGACCTGCGCTGGCTTGGTCTGGACTACGACCGGGAGACGCCGCCCCAGAGCGCGCGCAGCGCCGTCTACGACAGGTATTTTGACAAACTCGCCGAAATGGGGCTGCTGTATCCCTGCTACTGCACCCGCAGCCAGCTTCACAGCGTCAACGCGCCGCACCTGTCCGACGGCACCTACGTCTACCCCGGCACCTGCCGGAATCTGACGGAAGCGCAGCGGGCAACATTTCACCGCGCCCCGGCATGGCGGGTTCGGGTGCCGGACAGGGTCTGGACGGTGGAGGACCGGGTGCAGGGGCATTATGAATGCAACCTCGCCACCGACTGCGGAGACATGGTGGTGCGCCGTGCGGACGGGGTCTACGTCTACCAGCTCGCCGTCACCGTAGACGACGGGGAGGCCGGTGTCACCGAAGTGGTGCGGGGGATGGATTTATTAAGCTCCGCGCCCCGGCAGATGTACTTGCAGGAGCTGCTGGACTTTCCCCACCCGGCGTATGCCCACGTCCCCATGCTCCTTGCCCCGGACGGCCGCCGCCTGAGCAAGCGGGACAAAGATCTGGATTTAGGGCAGCTTCGCGCCCGCGTCACCCCGGAAAGGCTCATCGGCACGCTGGCTTTCAGCGCGGGGCTGATTGAGCGGAATGAACCCGTTTCCGCCCGGGAGCTTGCGGGGGAATTCCGCTGGGACAAGCTGCGCAGGGAAAGCATTTTCCTGAATTCCGAGCAACTTATCTAGTGTTCCCCACTCTTTTTTCACCTGAAAGCCGATTTTCTCGACACTATGCACAAAAAGCTCCGCTTTCCCTTGCTTTACGGGAAATTACACGTTATAATGAACCCACCCCAATGAAGCAGGCGGCGCTGCCCGACTCCATAGTGCCGCCGAAAAACAAAAAAGGAGAATTTGAATGGCACGCAAACCTATTCTCGTCGTTATGGCCGCCGGTATGGGCAGCCGCTACGGCGGACTGAAGCAGATCGACCCTGTGGGAAGTCAGGGCGAAGCGATTCTGGACTATTCCCTTTATGACGCCCACAAAGCCGGTTTCGATACCGCTGTTATCATCATCAAGGAAGCCATCCGCAAGGACTTCATGGAGACCGTGGGCGAGCGGCTGAAAAAATGCCCCATGGAGATCCGTTACGCCTATCAGGAGCTGGACGATATCCCCGCCGGCTACACCGTCCCGGAGGGACGCACCAAGCCATGGGGCACCTGCCACGCGGTTCTGTGCGCCCGTGAGGCCATCGGCGACGCGCCCTTCCTGCTGGTCACCTCGGCGTCACACCTTCCGCGGGCGATGATATTCTTTCGCCATGCCGGCCTGGATCCGCTTCCCGCGCCGGCCAATCAGCTGGCGGTGACCTCGCCGCTCAATCCGTGGGAGCGGGCCATTCCTTCTCCAGTGTGGCTGATGCACAGCGACCGGGTCGGCTATGAAACCCTTGGTCGCGTCTGGCAATGGCTGAAAGGCAGCTCAGGCGAGCCAGGGCAGGAGTGATTTTGCAGCGAGGTCAAAACGGGCGCGATCAAAGCGCCCGGTGTTGACCAGTTGCGCCACCTCATCCCATAACACATACAGCCAGCGCCGCCAGATGAAGGACTCAGCCACTGGCGCGCGTTGCAGGTATTGCCAAAGCAGGCTTTCCGCCAGCGCGTTATCCATTAAACGGAACAATTCATACTCTCTGGGCGCCCACAGCATCAACCCCGGTCCCACCATAGCCAGAAGCTGATCGCTACGGGCGTCTTTGAGCATGCTACGTAAACTGAAATTACCGTGGATCAGCACGCAGTTATCATTGAATCCTTCAAATAAAGCGGGCAAACACTCACGGGTGCGAAACAGGATCCGCTTATCCTGCATCGTCAGCCCGGTATTGTTGAAC
>ERZ773108.1630-NODE-1630-length-21686-cov-36.053997_pt1 | contig 21686 bp, 13 predicted proteins | sample MGYA00580570_ERZ773108 | MGnify/ENA primary metagenome ERZ773108 (study PRJEB29015, sample SAMEA2737840) | human gut metagenome | biome: human gut; feature: human-associated habitat; material: faeces | place: China | collected 2012 ...
AAGGAGAACGGCACCACCTTCCTGATGAAGATCGGTGCTCCCCTCAAGAGCGGCACTCGAACAGCAGCAGGCGGCGCTGGCCGACACGCAGACCGCGCTGGAGGCCGCACTGCTCGACGCGAACAGCACGCTGACCGCCCAGCAGGCCGCGGCCCAGGCACAGGCCGCCGTGACCGACGCCGCGAAAAAGGCGTATGAGGACGCCACCGCCGCACTGGACGCCTATGTGCGGGAGCAGAGCCGACGCTACACAACGGCGGACCTGCACCTGACGAGCCTTGACTTCCGCTGCCCGCTGGACAGCTACGGGCGCATCACGACGCAGTTTGCCGAGCCGGACCCCTGGGGCATCCCCCACCGCGGCACCGATTTTGCCGCGCCGGGCGGCACGCCCATCTATGCGATTGCGGACGGTGTCGTCAGCGCCGCGCGGACGATGAACAGCTACGGAAACTGCGTGCAGGTCAGCCACGGCACCGCGGACGACGGCCACCGGTACGACAGCCTGTACGCCCACATGAGCAGCATCGCCGTGGCGCAGGGGGCCGCCGTGCAGAAGGGCGACCTGCTCGGGTATGTGGGCAACACCGGCAATGTCTACGGCGCGGGCGGCGGGTATCATCTGCACCTGGAGCTGCGCGTGGACGGCAGCAGAGTGGACCCGCTGGGGTTTGTGCCGACGCATTAAATGCCACGTAGGGGCCGGGCATGCCCGGCCCCTACGGGAAAGCTAAAAGGAACGTGTATTGCTTTGACCTTCGGAGATTTTCTATACTACACAGGCTTCCATGTGGAATACACCGCGGTGCGCGTTGGACGCGGGCTGGCGGCGCTGGCACACGGCGCAGCGCGGGCGTTGCTTACACTGCTGGCTGTGGTGCTGCGGCCCGCAGTGCGGGCGGCGGACAGCTTTAAAGCAGCGCTCACCCATCCGCGGCAGCTGGCGGGGTACGCCGTGCCGCTGCTGGCCGCCGGGGTGCTGGCATGGTTCGTGCGCACCGCGCTGGCGCGGCCCTTTGTGCTGCGGGTCGAGGTCGGCGGGCAGGTCGTGGGCTATGTCACAGACGAGCAGGCGTTCGACGCAGCCCGCGCCGACGTACAGGCCCGCCTGACCGACGTGGCCGGCTGGAACGTCCAACCCGCGTACACCCTTGTCATGGCCGACGCCGACACCCGCCCCATGACCGAGCGCGAGACCGCAGATGCCATCCTGCGCGCCGCAGGCGGCGAGATCACCGAGGGCACCGCCGTCTATCTGGACGGCGCGCTGCGGTTTGTCACCGACGAGGGCGACCACCTGCGGCAGTTTTTGTACGCTGTGCGTGCGCCGTGGCAGACCGACGGTGTGCAGACCGACTTTGTCCACGCTCTGCGGCTGGTGGACGGCATCTACCCTGCCGCGGCCATCACGCCGTACCGCGACCTGACCGCCGCACTGCGGGCGGACGACCTTTTGCAGGTCAAGGCCGTGCGGTATGAGACCGTGACCCGGGAGCTGCCGTTCGAGACACAGACCATCGAGGACGCGGGGCTGGATTTTGGCAAAACCGAGACCGTACAGGCCGGGCAGAACGGCAGCGAGCTTGTCACCAGCGAGATCACAACTGTGGCGGGCGAGGTCGTCAGCACCCGCGTAGTGGATGTGCAGCTTGTGCAGGCCTCCGTGCCGGAGGTCATCCACCGCGGCACGCGGCTGAAAAGCGGCATGATCGGCAGGCTGGGCACAGGCAGCTTTCTCTGGCCGGTGCCGGGGTATTCGGGCATCAGCCGGTGGGCCAGTCTGCCCTATGGACACCGCGGCGTGGACATCACGGCCCCCTACGGCACGCCGATCTATGCCGCCGACGCGGGCACGGTCATTGCCGCCCAGTGGCACAACCACCCCACCATGAGCTGGGGCTACTATGTGGAGATCGACCACGGCAACGGGTACAAAACGCTGTACGCCCACATGTCGTCCTTTGTCGTGCAGGCCGGGCAGACCGTGGAAAAGGGGCAGCTGATCGGCTATGTGGGGGCCACCGGCGCTGCCACGGGTCCCCACTGCCATTTTGAGATGTACTATAACAATGCACTTATCAGTGCGCGGAATGTGTTCCCGGATATGTGAGGCACAAGGCAGACGGGCTACTGCCGAGTTGTCGACTTAATTTATTTTGCAAATCGCTTTACTTTTTGCTTTCCGTATGGTAAAATTCTTTGCATAGTAAAGCTGATTAAGCTCTCGTTCAGGTGCAATGGCGCACACGAACGGGAGCTTTTTGCCTAAAATGAGGTGTTACCATGGATCACATTGACCGTAAAATCATCGACCTTCTGCAAAACAACGCCCGCGCACCGTTAAAAGAAATTGCCGACCATGTGTTTTTGTCCAGCCCCGCCGTGTCGGCCCGCATGGCCCGGCTGGAAAGCTCCGGCACCATCACAGGCTACCAGGCACAGGTCGACGCGCCGAAGCTGGGCTACATGGTCAAGGCGTTCATCAATCTGGACATGGACCCCCAGCGCAAGCCGGAGTTTTACCCCTATATCCAGAGCTGCCCCCATGTGGTGGAATGCAACTGCGTCACCGGCGATTACAGTATGCTGATCGAGGTGCTGTTCGGTACGACGCAGGAGCTGGATCAGTTCATCAACCACCTGCAGCAGTTTGGCCGCACCCGGACGCAGATCGTCTTTTCGACGCCCGTGGAGCACCGCGGCGTGCCCGTAGCCGAGCCGGAGGAGAAGCAATAAAAAACAAAAAGCCTTCCCCATCGGGGGAAGGTGCAGCGTGTCGAAAAACCTCCCTCTGCGAGGGAGGTGCCCCGAAGGGGCGGAGGGAGAGAACCTTGCCATAGCCCAAAATATTTCGGGCAACCGCACAGTTCTCTCCCCCACCGCCTGCGGGCGGAGCCCCCTCACAGAGGGGGCCAAGGGGTGAGCACACCTTTTTCGACAGCCTAAGCCTTCCCCATCGGGGGAAGGTGGCCGAGCGAAGCGAGGTCGGATGAGGGCGAAGCTTGCGCTGTTTCCCGTAAACGGGATATTGCCGGCAACGCGGCCCTCATCCGTCCGCTTCGCGGACAGCTTTCCCCGATGGGGAAGCCTTTTTCCGTTATAAGTATCCCCCGCTCCGCAGAACAAAGATCCAGCCTGTCAGCGTCAAGGCGGAGAGAAGGGTCGTCAGGGCAATGCAGCTCGAGGTCAGCACGCCCTCATGGCCCATGTTCCTGCTCATGACATAGGCGCTCGGCGTCGTGGGACTGCCCAGCATGATAAGCAGTGCGACGAGTTCCTCATTCCGAAAGCCCAGCGCTACCGCGCAGGGCAGGAACACCGCCGCAAGGCCCACGGTCTTGATGAACGCCGCCGCCAGCGTGGGGCCGAGCTTTTTGATGGCCTTTGTCCCTTCAAACGACGCGCCAATGGACAGCAGCGACAGCGGCGTGGTCAGCGACGCAATGCTGCTGATGGTTTTGGTTGCGATCTGCGGCAGCGTGAACGGCAGCAGCGCATAGACCGTGCCGAACACAATGCCCAGCAGGATCGGGTTTGTGGCCACACCGCGCAAGAGCTGCTTCGGGTCAGGCACGCCGCGCTGCTCGGGCGATTCCAGCATCAAGATCAGCACCGCAAAGATGTTGAAAAGCGGTACACTGCCCAAAATCATGAGCGGGGCCATGCCGGCGCTGCCGTAAATGTTCTGGATGAACGCCACGCCCAGCACGGCAGCGCTGCTGCGGTAGCCCGCCTGCACGAACTCGCCCACCAGCGTCTTGTCCTTCAAAAAACGTTTAGCCCCCGCCCAGACGGTCAGGATGCCGACGAGGGTGGCGGCAAAGCAGAACAGCACAAACCTGGGCCGGAAGTCGTGCAGGATGTCCACGCTGCCCATGTCCAGAAACAGCATGAGCGGCAAAGTCACCTTAAAGGTCAGCCTGTCCGACGCCTTGCAGAACGCGGGCGGCAGAAAGCCGAGCTGCCCCAGTGCGTACCCCACCACCATGACAAGAAACACCGGCAGGGTCGCGTTCAGGCTGAAAATTAAATTTTGCATGGCAGTTCTCCCCTTTTTTTGCTGCCTTTATTCTACCATTCCCAACAAGTCTTTACAAGGCAGGGATTTTGCAAAATCTTTTTTCGGCAAAAGCCTTGACTTTTCCGGGGTGTTTGTGCTAGAATATCTCTTGCAGTCAATGCAACAAGCGGAAGTGCTGGAATCGGCAGACAGGCACGTTTGAGGTGCGTGTGTCTATGACGTGTGGGTTCAAGTCCCATCTTCCGCACCAAAAGAGAACCCCCATGGCGTATCCCGCCATGGGGGTTTTCTTTTTTCCTGCCACGCAGACTAAACAAAGTCCCCCGGCATCATCACGATGCCGGGGGGCTTTGCGTTTATGGAAGGACAAAGAGAATCGCAGGGTTAAAGCTTAGGCGCGGTACTCCGCGGGCAGCTGGTCGACGGTCTGCCACTTTTCCATAGCATCTTCCAGTTTCATGCCGTTCGCAACCGCGTCGCGGCGGCAGGCGTTGACGGCCTGGATCTCCTTCATCTTCTCGCCGGTCAGGCTGTAGCCCTTCATGGCGATGAGAGTGGCCGCCCAGGCGACCATCGGGATGGCGCAGAACAGGACGATAACGACCACATTCATGCCCGGCGTGTACGGGTCATACTGGGTGGGCAGGTTGTTCAGACCGATAAAGGTCACGGCAATGCCGACGACGGTGGCGGACAGGCTGGAAACGAGCTTATCCACCAGGCTGAACAGCGTACCCATGATGCCCGGAATATACTTACCGGAGCGGTAGGTCTCGTAGTCGGAGCAGTCGGCAACCATCGGAATGGGCATGTCGGCAGTAGCGTAGTATGCGCCGTAGCCGATGCCGAAAAACAGGATGAACAGAATCGTGTACAGGTTGATGGACAGACCATTCTCGCCCAGCAGGCTCAGATGGAATGCATCACCGTGCCCCCACAGCAGCAGCAGGACCAGCACGCCGACATAGCAGGCCAGCGCCACGCTGACATACTTCGTCAGGCTGGCCTTCTGACCCTTCTTCTGGCTGGTGCGCACAGAGAGAATGAAGAACGGCACACTGCAGGCGTAGCCCAGCACCATCATGGGCAGGTACAGCCCATCGTAAGCACCCATCATGCAGCCGTAGAGCATGCACAGAACCGTGGTGTTGTTGGCGATGGAGAGCGCCAGCTTCGTGCCAGCGCCCGCGATCATCAGACGCTGCATGGGTTTGTTTTCCCGGATGATCTGCAGATACTCGCTGACCTTGACCTTCTCGGTCTTTTCGCCGCCGATGCCGAAGTACTTGGGCTGATCCTTCTCCCAGATGCCGATGATGGCCAGGATGGTCAGCGCAATGGACATCACAATGCCCACGGGGGCCAGCGTGCGGAAGAAGCCCGCGGAGGAATAGCCGCCCTCATAGTTTTTGGCAAGGATGGGAGCCAGGAACTGCATAACGCCCATGCCCAGCAGGCTGCCGACGGTGTTGAAGATCGTGAACAGAGGGCGCTGCTTGGGGTCGTTGGTCAGAACCGTCTGACCAGAACGGGTGCAGCTGGTCTGGAAGGTGTAGCCGATGACCCAGACAAAGTACAGGCCCACAAACGCGGCATAGCGTGCCCACATCATCGTATCGGGGATCATCGGGGTGATGCCGTACAGCACCAGAATGCTGACGGCCATGATAAGGTTGCCGATGGCCATGAACGGGCGGAATTTGCCGAACTTACCGTTCGTGCGGTCCATCAGCGCACCGATGATCGGGTCGGTGATGGCGTCGCACAGGCGCATGGCCGTGACCATGACCGAGGCAAACAGAGTGCCCAGCGCCAGTACATTGCTGCCGAAGGTGGCAATGTAGGAAAGCACAAGGACGTAATAAACATTCGTGGCACCGTTGTTCAGCGGAAACAGTACCAGCTGGTAAAGTTTGGCGCGATTGACGCTGGACGCTTTTGCATTTTCGCTCATGGGCTGCTCCTTGTTGTGGAAAAAGAAATCTTACTCAAAAGTCCCCGCCGGGGCCGGCGGGGAGCTTGCGGAAATTCTGTAGAAATCAGGCTTTCTTAGAGGCTTTCAGGGATTTTTTGAAATCCTTGTAGGCCTTGTATTCTTCGGTCTTGCGGAACTTGATGCCGCCAATGATCCACATCACGATGCCCAGCAGGCAGAAGAAGGTGAAGGCACAGGCAATGATGATGCTCATGGTGACAACCGTCGGGCGGGTGACCTTGATGGTGGTGTCGGCACCCACGCCGTTCATGCCGCAGGAGTTGGCGATGGCATACAGGTTGTGGTGGCAGGCCTCGCGCATGGCGGTGACGATGACGGGGTCGTTCTTGTACTTGGGCAGGGTGTCGGTGACGAAGGACATCATGGCATCGTAGATGGACACACCGGCCAGAACGCCGTCGGGACCGTTGACATACTGGGTCAGAACGTTATCGGTGATGACCATGCCGTCGCAGCCCCACTCGTTGCGCAGGATGCCGGTGACCAGACCGTAGTTGCCGCCGGACCAGACAGCGCCCCAGCGGGTGTAGGCGATCATAACGCCGTTGGCGTTGCCGACCTCAACAGGAGCCTGGAAGGCTTTCAGGTAGACTTCACGGGCAGCCTGCTCGTTCAGCCAGACGCCCAGACCGATACGGTCCTGCTCGCAGTCGTTCAGGGCAAAGTGCTTCATCACAACATGGACGCCCTTGTCCTGAATTGCCTTGACTTCGTAAGCGGACATCATGCCGGAGAGGAAGCCGTCCTCGGAGTAGTACTCGAAGTTACGGCCGCCGTAGGGGGTGCGGTGAATGTTGTTGCCGGGGCCGTACAGGCAGGCGATGTCGGCTTCCAGGCAGTTGTTGCCGATGACCTTGCCGATCTCGGTCATGATCTCGGTGTTGAAGGTGGCAGCCATAACGTCCTCAGAGGTGAAGGCGGTGGCGGTCAGCTGGCTCTTGTCGTTGCCCAGCAGGCTGGCGGTCAGACCCTGGGGGCCGTTCTCGTCACGGGTGCCGGGGGCTTCCACGCTCTTGACGGGCATGGTCCAGTGGAAGGCGTCGCCGATCAGGGAGTTCATCTCGTCGAAGGTCATCTGATCCAGCAGCTCGTCCCACTTGGGATCGTTGTAGTCCAGACCGATCATGTCGTACAGCTTGACGCCGTTCTTGGCGCCGAGGGTGGGCATATCAACGCTCTCGTAGTCGGCAGGATCGTAGCGGATGTCCTTCAGGTCCTTCTTGAGCAGCTCGGTCAGGGCCAGCTTGACGGTTTCGGTGGGCAGGGTGCCGTTCCAGTCAGAGCGGCTCAGCCAGGTGACAGTCTCATCAATGCCCTCGTACAGGTTGGGGTCGGCGCTGGACAGCTGGTTGGTGATGGCGGTGCCGTTTTCGCTGGTGGCATAGGTGGTGGTGTCGAGGGCGTCCTCGGTCCAGGTGTAGGTCAGGTCGGCGTTGCCGTCGGCGGTCATCTTGCCGTTGGTGGACTCGACGGTGTAGCCCTTGGCAGCCAGAATGTTGTTGACAGCGTTGTGGGCATCGGTGGCGGCGGTGAAGTAGTAGTCACCGGCGTCGAGGATGTAGGTGCCTGCGCCGTAGGTATCGTAGGAAGCAATGTCGCGCTTGTTGACGGTCATGGACAGCGTCTCGGAAGCGCCCGGCTCGATCATGCCGGTCTTGCCGAAGCCGACGAGGGAGACAGCGGATTTTTCCACACCGTTCTGCTTGTCGTAGTCGGTGTAGGGGCTCTGGACATAGACCTGCACGGTCTTTTTGCCGGCCATGTCGCCGGTGTTGGTGACCTTGACGGTGACGGTGTAGGTGTCATCGGCGGCATTGTAGCTGACGTTCATGTCGCTGATGTCGAAGTCGGTGTAGCTCATGCCGTAGCCGAAGGGGTAAGCGACCACGTCGCCGTAGGCGTAGTCGCCTGCGTTGCCGTTGCCGGTGACGAAGTCCTCGTAGCGGGTCTCGTAGTACTTGTAGCCCACATAGATGCCTTCCTGGTAGATCATGTAGGACTTAGCCTTGGCGGACACATCGCCGCCCTCGACATAGCCTTCGTAGGTGGTGGGGGTGAAGTTCCACATGGCGGGGGCGCTGAAGTTGTCGTAGCAGTAGGTATCGACCAGGCTGCCGGAGGGGTTGACCTTGCCGGTCAGGATCTCGGCCACGGCATTGATGCCGGAGATGCCCACGTCACCGATCCACAGTGCGGCGTCGATGTCGTACTCGTTGTTCTTGAGGAAATCGACCTGCAGGGCGTTGGCGGAGTTGATCAGCAAGATGGTCTTTTTGACGGTGCCGTTTTTCTTCATCTCGGCAACGTTCTGCAGCATAGCCTTCTCGTTCTCGTCGAGTGCCAGATAGTTGACCTCGCCGTAGGAAAGGTCAGCACCCTCGCCGCCGACGCGGGACAGGGTCACGATAGCGGCATCGCCGTACTGGGCAACGCTGTCCTTGACCTCGTCGGTGTAGACATCCCAAGGCACCTCGGCGGTGACCTCACTGGAGGTGGCGACCATGCCGCTCTTGGAGCGGGCGTAGTCCTTGCCGGCGCCGACGGTGTAGAAGTCCCACAGGGTGGGGTTGACGGTGACACCGACCTTTTCGAGGGCGGTGCGCAGGGTGTCGGCGGTGGAGGCATCAATGTTGCCGGAGCCGGTGCCGCCGTACACGAGGTTGACGCTGCTGCTGGAGAAGGTGCTGACCTTCGCGTCGGCAGCCAGAGGCAGCGCATTGTTGTTGTTCATCAGCAGGGCAGCGCCCTCGGCCTCGACCTGCTGGGTCAAAGCCAGACCGTAGTTGACCATCTCCTCGGCGGAGTTGAAGTCACTGGTGTAATACTGGGCGTTGGCGTCCTCGTTCTGCAGCTTCCAGAAGCTGCCGCCGAAACGGGCCGCCATGGTGTTGTCGAACTTTTGCAGAAGGATGCTAAGCGGGATCGAAACGATCGTCACCACGGCGCAGATGATTGCCAGAATCTTCCACGGCGTAATGTGCTTACGCTTGGTCTTTTTGTAGGCCTTTTTCAAGGTCTGCTTTTGCATTTTCAGATCATCCATTACCTTTTTCTCCTTGTTTTATATAAAACAGCCGCACGGTGCGGCGTGTTTCGTGGCAAAAGGCTTCCCCCTCAGGGGAAGGCTTAGGAGCTCACACCCAGTTTGCGCTGGTGGAGTTTTTCTTAGTCAGCTTGTAGTCCGGGTTCGGGGCATCGACCTTGCGGAAAACGGCATCGTCGATGCTGTCCCCTGCCACGGCCTGGACCTTCGTCTCGCCGTTCAGCTTGACACGGAACTTGAAGATGTGCTCGCCCTCCTGCTCGGCCAGCTTTTCGCCGTTGACATAAAGGCTTACCTGCTTCTGGTTGGAGTAGACCTTGACCTCGATTTCATTCTCGGTGCGGTCCGCATAGCGCTTCGAGCAGATATGCACGAACGGCTCGTCGCTCCACCACGCTTTATAGATGTAGAAGCTGTCCTTCTTGGTCTTGCGGTCAAACGTGACCAGGCCCTTATGGTTCATACCCGGCTCGCCGCCCTGGTCGCGGGCGTCGGCGGCAAAGTCGTACATGTTCCAGACGTGGGTCGCCCACAGCCATTTGTGGCGGTCAAAGCAGCGGAGCATGTACTCATGGTAGATGGCCTGGTATTCCTCGGTGTGGTCACCGCGGCGGGGATGGCTGCTGTGCAGGTTCGGCATACCCTCGGCGCCGTACTCGCTGAAACCGAGCGCGCGGTTCGGGTAGCAGAGGTGGAAGAAGTCCATCCAGAGGTCGTTTAAAAAGAGGCCCGGCACGTACCAGCCCAGATACAGGTTCCAGCTGACGAGATCCGTGATATGCGCTACCGGGTTGAAGGGGCCGCACATCGCGTAGCAGGCCAGCGTCGTCAGGCGGGTCTTGTCCATCTCATGGCAGAGATCGTTCAGCACATGATGGTTGTCGCGCATGTCGCGGTTGTCCTTCGTCGAAATCGTGATCTCGTTCGAGACGCCCCAGCAGACGATGCAGGCGTGGTTGTAGTTCTGGACGATCAGCTCCTTCATCTGGCTGATCGTGTTTTCACGGCCATTGGGCATGTGCTCGGAAATGTAGGGGATCTCAGCCCAGACGACCATGCCGGCCTCATCGCAGAGGTCGTAGAAGTACTGGTCATGCTGGTAGTGCGCCAGACGGATCGTGTTCGCGCCCAGCTCCTTGATGAGCTGCATATCCTCGTCGTGCATCTCGCGCGTGATGGCATTGCCCAGACCCTTGCGGTCCTGATGGCGGGAGACGCCGTGCAGCGGATACGGGCGGCCATTGAGGAAGAAGCCCCGCTTGGGGTCAACCGAGAAGCTGCGCACGCCGAAGCGCTGACGTACCTCGTCCTGCACCTCGCCGTTCAGCACCAGACGCACCGCGCAGGTGTAGAGATACGGGTCGCGGACGCCGTCCCACAGGTGCGGGTGCTCCAGCGTGACCGTCGTGTCCCGGCCCTTGCCGGTCAGCACCTCGGCACCGGCGGCGTCGTAAATCGAGAACTCGACCTCGCCGTCGCCCTCCATCCAGGTCTTGACCTCGATGTCAGCGTTTGCACCGTTGACAGTGGGCGTGATCTGCACGCCCGGGCCGCCGAGATAATCCAGCGCGATGTGGTTCCGGTTGACGACCAGCAGGCTGACGTCGCGGTAGATGCCGCCGTAGAAGGTGAAGTCGGCCTTCTGGGGGTAGACGCGGTCATTTTTGCTGTTGTCCGCCTCCACGATCAGCTCATTGCTGTCGGCCAGCAGCGCCGTGACATCCGCGCGAAAGGTGGAGTAGCCGCCGTCGTGGCGGGCGACCTCCACCCCGTTCAGCGTGACCTTGGCGCTGGCATTCACGCCCTCAAACTGCAGCCAGACCTGTTGGGTATTCTTGTCAAAAGCGGGCGCCGCAAACCGCGTCTTGTAGATGCAGGTGCCGCGCCAGTAGTCGTTGCCGCCGTCCTGGCCGTCGATGTTGTTCCAGGTGTGCGGCAGGTCCACGGCAGCGGTCTTACCGTCAGGGCCGGTGAACTGCCAGTTCTTCATCAGCTTGGTCGTGCTTCGCATTGCGCCCTCCTGTGTTGTTTTTTACTGTATATGTATTGTACAGAACTGTTAAATTTCTGGCAATAGGTTTGCGAAAAGTGGTATTTCTAGCGGGATATTCGGTTTTTGGGGTACAAAAAAGGCCGCCCGTTCTTTGTACATCTTGCACAAAAAACAGGCGGTATTTTTTCTTTCATCCCCTGGTGAGCGGCAGCACGATCTTGACGGCGAACAGCTCTCCGCGGGGCTCTGTCGCCATGGTGCCGCTGTATTTCTGCACGACACGGCGGGCAACCTTCAGCTCATAGCTGTGGCGGCGTCCGTGGTCGGACTGGCTGCCGGACAGCGCCGGGCCGATGACGTTGATGACCGCGAAGCCCTGCCGCCTGCATACAAGCAGGTCGATCATGCGGCGGTCATTCGGCTGCTGAGCTGCAGCGTCGATGGCCTGGTCGAGCAGGTTCGAGAACAGCGCGTACAGGTCACCCGGCTCGATGGCCGCAAGGCAGGTGCCATCGGCCACGCAGTTCAGGCGGATGCGCTGGGCCTCACACAGCAGGCTCTTTTCGGTCAGGACGACGTCCAGCACCTCATTGCCGGTGGCAGCGTTGGCGTCGTACATCCGGGCCGCCTGCTCGGCCTCGTCAAGGCTCCGCGTTGTGGCCTCGTCGGGCTGCAGGCGGCGCAGGTCGGCGATTTGAACCTTGAGCTCATGGCACTTGCGGTTGATGATCTGCACGTTCTGCCGTGCGATCTGGTACTGCTTGCGCTGGCGGTCATACAGAAGGTTCAGTGCGTCCATCTCCTTCTGCATGGCCGCTTTTTTGAAAAGCTCGGTCTGTAAATAGAGCAGCGTCACGCAGTAAAACTGGGTCAGCATCGACGGTGCGACTACCGCCGATGGCTGCAGCCCGACGCGCAGACTGGTTTGCAGCGCAAAAAACTGAAAGACGAATATCGCGCCCAGAAGTCCTGCACTGCCCAACTGGCGAGGGCCGATGTGGTAGATGCCGTCCTCCGGCATCGTGCGCGCCATGGTATACCGGACCGTCACACAGCAGGCAATGGTAAAGCCCAGCTGCCCCAGCAGCATCGGCGTGCTGTGCAGCGGCAGATGGCGCATTCCAAGCGCCTGCGCCGTCCAGATCAGAACGCGCCACAGCTCATAGGCCGACTCCGTCGTCAGGACGATCCAAATGCTGCAATATGCACTGGCCGACCAATCCAGCAGCGTGCAGAGATGGGTTGACACCGCAGCCCAGATGAAATAACCGCCGTAAATCACCAGCAGCATCGCCGGCTTGGCGTGGCCGCTGTTGGCCCAGATGATGACCTGCGCAAGCGGCACTGCCGCGATAAAATTCAGGGCGGTGCGCATGGTAAAATTCCTGCGTTTTTTCAGCGGCAGCCAGTAGGCCAGCTCCGCACCGCACAGGCCGACAGCACAAACCACCCATGTCAGAAGTGTATCCACCTACAGCGCACCCCCGACATAAGCCGCCAGCGCGGCCAGAAAGGCCGTGCGCTGGCGGCGGCTGATCTCCAGCCGCTCCTCCCCCACCTGCACCAGATCATCCTGCACGCCCCTGACGTGGCGCAGGTTGACCAGATAGCACTGGTTGCAGCGCGCAAAGTGGTAGGCAGCCAGATCCTTTTCGGCCTTCAGCAGACTGCCGCGCACCGACCAGGTATCCGTGGCCGTGTGGTAGTGCAAAAGGCGGTCCCGCGTTTCCAGATAAAGGATGTCGTCGGTATCCAGCAGCTGCACCCCGCCGCTGACCTGCAAGGCCACCTGCCCGCCGCGGCGGCGCTGGATGCGCTGCAAGGCGCGCTCCAGCTTGGTGCTGAACTGGTAGTAGCTGACGGGCTTGAGCACAAAGTCGAGCGCGTCGACCTCATACCCGCGGATGGCATACTGTGCCATGTTGGTGACGAACACGAGCACCACCTCCGGGTCCTGCCTGCGGATGCGCTCCGCCGTCGGCATACCGCCGAGCGTTGGCATCTCAATATCCAGAAAGATGATGTCAAACCCGGGGCGGTACGGTTCCACAAGCTGTGCCCCGTCCGAGAAGGCGGTCACGTCCAGCTGGTGTCCGCTCTCCTGCGCATACTGCGCGATGAACCCGCAGAGCTGCGCCCGCATGGCGTCGTTGTCCTCGACCACGGCGATTTTCGCCATCTGCTGTGCCTCCTTTCCTGCATAAGCCTGTCTATTGCATATATATTTATTATGGCAAAAGAAAGCAAAAAAAGCAACACCTTTGCAGGAAAAGGTGCTGCCGTTATGATAAATTTTATACCAGCATGACGAGCGTGCCCGCGACAAGCACGGCCAGACCTGTCAGAGCCTTTCTGCTCAGGCGCTCATGGAACACGATGTAAGAGAACAGCACCGTGACCAGAATGCTCAGCTTATCGATGGGCGCGACGAGGCTGGCCGGGCCGAGCTGCAGCGCTTTGTAATAGCACAGCCAGCTGGCACCCGTCGCCAGGCCCGACAGACAGATGAAGCCAAGCTCATTTTTGGGCACCGCCTTCACCTGGCCTTGCTTGCCCTGCACAAACACCATGACCCACGCCATGATGAGCACCACGCCGGTGCGCAGCGCCGTACCGAGATTGGACTCGACCCCGGTGATGCCGACCTTGCCCAGGATCGAGGTCAGCGCCGCAAAAATGGCCGAACCGAACGCCGCCAACATCCAGCCACTTTCCTCTTTCTGGACGCCGCCCTTTTTCTCGATCATCAGGAACGTGCCGACGGCGATCAGCACAACACCGATGCCCCTGGTCAAGGTCACACTCTCGCCCAGCAGCAGTGCAGCCAGCAAGATCGTCATGACCGTGCTGCTCTTGTCGATGGGCACGACCTTATCGATTGGCCCGCGCTGCAAGGCATAAAAATAGCACAGCCAGCTGGCACCCGTAGCCAGACCCGACAGCCCCAGGAATACCAGACTTCTTGCCGGGATGCTGGCAATCGTCCCCTGCGAGCCGACCACAAACACCATGATCCACGCAAAAATCAACACAATGATCGTGCGGATAGCCGTGGCCACGGTGGAATCCGTTTTGCGAATGCCGCATTTTGCCAGAATGGATGTCAGACCCGCGAACAGCGCAGAGCCGACTGCGTACAATAACCACATACAAATCGCCTCATTCAGCACTATTGTACGCGCTTTGCCAGTCTTGTGCAACCTGCTTTTGTACAAATCACGTTTTTACGCAAAAGCCGCACCCCCCGGTCTCTGCGCGGGGTGCGGCTTCGTACTTATTCGCTCAATTCATGCGCCAGCACCGGCAGAAAAATCGTGGTGACCAGCACAGCCAGTGCGGCCACGGCCAGCAGCGCGTAGATGGTGCTGCGCAGCGTGCGGTTGTATTTCTTTTTGTATTGCAGACGCTCGCGCTCCTTGGCGACAGCCTCGGCGGAAGGGATCTCCACCGTGCGCGGCGTCGGTCTCCCCTGCCTTGAGGGATGCAAGATATTGATCTGCCGCGGTGTGCAGCAGGTGTTCATCAGTCGTCAGCGATCCGGCTCACAGTCGAGGATCGACGGGATGTCCGCCCAGCGGTCTGCCTCGGCGGTGTAACGCTCATGCAGCCAGGCGACAGCCTTATCCAAGCCCGCCTGATCGCCGTCAAACAGCTGCGTCTCGATCTTTTCCTCGGCGGTATGCTCGATGCTCCACGGGCCGGGCCAGACCTCGGCGCAGAGGGCCTCGCGCTTTTTCTTGCCGCTCTCATCGCTCGGGTCGGGCACCTTGATGGGGGTGATGACATAGCGCATACCGCCCTCTGCCCCGGAATACGGGTTGCCGTTGTGGAACCAGTGATAGATCGGGAATGCGTCAAGCATGGTCGGCACCTCTTTTTGCACAAATAAAAATACCCCGAAGCGAAACGCCTCGGGGTATTTTGGAGCGGGATACGAGTCTCGAACTCGCCACCTACTGCTTGGGAAGCAGTCACTCTACCGGATGAGCTAATCCCGCATCAGTGACTGCTATTATAGCGCAAATCAGGTAGGTTGTCAAGGGGGCAAGTTGGCGGCAACGGCAAAGCGGCAGAGCCCCTCACCTTTAAATCATACTGAACAAATCCACCTGGCTCGTTTCGGGCAGACTGCCCAAAGCGCCGACGGCGCGGAGCTTGTCAAAAACAGACTGCGCCACACCGCTGGCCTGCTGCAATTCCTCCACCGAGATATACTCCTGCCCGTGCATCGTGGCCTGTTCCAGCGCAACGGCGGCGGCATCACCCAGACCGCGGATGGCCGTGAACGGCAGACGCACCTTGCCGTCCTCAACCACGTACTTGCTGGCGTAACTCCTACCCAACTCGATGGGCAAAAACTCGCAGCCGCGCTGCAGCATTTCGTTTTCCAGCTGCAGGCTGACCAGCGCGTCATCGTCCTTGGCGGTGCGCTCGTCCTTGGGGATCTTTTCGTTGTCGCGCAGGTGCTGCTTCGCCACACGGACACCGCCCACGGCGGCCTCGTAGTCAATATCCGCGCCGCGCACCGTGAAGTACACCGCGTAGAAGATGGCCGGGTGGTAGACCTTGAACCACATCAGGCGGATGGCCGCCATCAGGTAGGCCACGGCGTGGGCCTTGGGGAACATATACTTGATCTTGCGGCAGGATTCAATATACCAGTCGGGCACATCGTGCTCGCGCATGGCTTCCTCCCACCCGGGCTTGAAGCCGCCCTTGGCGACCTTGCCCTTACGCACGGCCTCCATGATGTCGAACGACATCTTCGGCTCCAGTCCCTTGCGCAGCAGGTACAGCATGATGCTGTCACGGCAGCCGATGACCTCCGCAATCGTGCAGGTGCCCGAGCGGATCAGCTCGTCGGCGTTGCCGGTCCAGACATCGGTACCGTGGGACAGGCCGGAGATTTGGATCAGCTCGGAGAAATTCTTCGGCTGGGCGTCCAGAAGCATCTGGCGCACGAAGTTTGTGCCCATCTCGGGGATGCCGAACGTGCCGGTCTTGGAGCCGATCTGCTCCTCCGTCACGCCGAGGGCCTCGGGGCTGGTCAGCAGACTGTAGACCTTCTCGTCGTTCATCGGGACGGAATCAATCGGAATGCCGGAGTATTCCTCAAAGAACTTGTAGAAGGTCGGCACATCATGGCCCAGCTCATCCAGCTTGAGCAGCGTATCGTGCAGGTATTTAAATTCAAAGTGGGTCGTCAGCAGACCGCCCTTGACGTCGTCCGCCGGGTGCTGGATGGCGCAGAAGTCGTAAATGTCGAAGGTATCCGGCACAACGACCATGCCGCCGGGGTGCTGACCCGTCGTGCGCTTGACGCCGGTGCAGCCCATGACAAGGCGGTTTTCCTCGGCGCGGTTGACGGTCTTGCTGCGCTCCTCGAGGTATTTTTTGACGTAGCCGTAGGCGGTCTTATCCTGCAGACCGGAGACCGTGCCCGCCTTGAACACGTTTTCCTTGCCGAACAGTTCCTCGGTGTAGCGGTGGACGTGGGACTGATACATGCCCGAGAAGTTCAGGTCAATATCAGGCTCCTTGTCGCCGTAGAAGCCGAGGAAGGTCTCAAACGGGATGTCGTGGCCCTCGACGATCATCGGCTTGCCGCAGACCGGGCAGGTCTTGTCGGGCAGGTCGAAGCCGTCAAAGTGTACGCCGTCGTTGATCCACTCGCTGTGCTTGCAGTTGGGGCACAGATAGTGCGGCGGCATCGAGTTGACCTCGGAAATGCCGGAAAAGTGCGCGACGGCGGATGAGCCGACGGAGCCGCGGCTGCCGACCTGATAGCCGCCCGCATTGGAGTAGGCCACCAGACGCACGGCAATGACGTACAAAACGGCGTAACCGTGGCCGCAGATGGAGTCCAGCTCCTTTTTCAGCCGCTTTTGCAGCACGTCGGGCAGCGGGCTGCCGTAGTCGCGCGCCGCGTGCTTCCACGTGTCGTCGCGCAGCTCCTGTTCCGCGCCCGGGATGCTGGGCGGGTAGGTGCCCTTGGGGATGGCGCGCAGGTTGTTGTCGATGGTCGCGGCGATCTTGTTGGGGTTCGTCACCACAATTTCATACGCCTTTTCCTGCGGCAGATAGCTGAAATCCTCCAGCATATCGGGCGTGGTGCGGAAGTAGAGCGGGGCCTGGTTGTCCGCGTCCTTGAAGCCGTTGCCGGCCTGCAGAACAGCGCGGTAGATCCAGTCCTCCGGCTCCTGAAAGTGGGAGTCGCCCGTGGCGACAACCGGCTTATGCAGGTCCTCGCCCAGCTTTATGACGGTGCGGTTGAAGTTTTTGATGGCCTCGATCGAGTCCACCTGCCCGTTGCGCACCATGAATTCATTGTTGCCGAGCGGCTGCACCTCGAGATAATCGTAATAATCGGCAATGCGGAGCAGCTGTTCGTAGGGCTGACCGGCCACGATTGCCCTGTAAAGCTCACCTGCTTCACAGGCCGGGGAGAGCAGCAGGCCCTCGCGGTACTGGTTCAGCAGGCTGCGCGGCACGCGCGGTTTCTTAAAGAAATACTGCGTGTGGGCGGCGCTGACAATGCGGTAAAGGTTCTTTAAGCCCACCTGATTCTGCACCAATATAATAAGGTGGTAGTATTTCTTTTTCAGTACCTCTTTGTTGCCGCCGAGGCCGGTGTTGATAGACTCCACCGTATGGATGTCCTTTTCCTCGAGGTCGGTCAGCATGACCTCATAGATGCGGGCCAGCGCCATGGCGTCATCGACGGCGCGGTGATGGTTGAAGGGCGGGATTTCGAGGTGCTTGTTGATGGTGTCCAGCTTGTAGTTGCGCAGACCCGGAAAGAGTGCCTGCCCCATCGGCAGTGTATCGATATAGGTGTTCTCGTCCCAGCTGACGCTCGCCTTCTCCCCTGCTTTGCGGATGAACAGCATATCAAAGCTGTGGGCGTTGTGGGCCACAAGAATGTTGTCCCCGCAAAATTCTTTGAAAGCGCGGATGGCCTCCTCGGGCGTCGGGGCGTCGGCGACCATGGCATCGTTGATGCCGGTCAGGTCAACGACCTTCTGCGGGATCGGCTTGCCGGGGTTGACGAAGGTGCAGAACTTCTTTTCCTCGTTGATCTTGCCGTTTTCAACATAGACTGCGCCGATCTCGGTCAGGCGCTCGGTGTTGGAGTCGAGACCCGTCGTCTCGGTGTCAAAGACGACGAACGAGCCGGAGAGCGGCATCTCGGCGCTGCCGTAGACTGCGGGGATCATGTCATCGACGAAGTAGGCCTCACAGCCGTAAATCAGTTTAAAGTTCGGGTCTGTTTCGTGGATGGCATCGGTGGCCAGCATCGCTTCGGGGTAGCCCTGGCAGACGCCGTGGTCGGTGATGGCAATGGCGCGGTGGCCCATGCGGTGAGCCAGACGCACGATCTTGCCGGGGTCGTTGAAGCCGTCCATCGAGCTGGACTTGGTGTGCAGGTGCAGCTCGACGCGCTTTTCGCCGTCGGGCGCGGTATCCTGGCGCTGCTCACGCTCGACCTGCAAAACGTCGTAGGGCATGATGACAAAGTCATGCTCGTACTTGTCGTACATATAGTTGCCACGGACGATGAGGGTCGTGCCGGGCTTGAGGCCCTCCCACTTGGACATATCCGCGCCTTCTTCCCCCATGACCTTGAGGTTGACGGAGCCGGAGTAGTCGGTAATGGAGGTAAAATAAATCTTGCGGCGGCTGCCCTTGACCTCGGTAGCAAAGACGTCGCCCCAGACCGTGACCTTGCCGCCGTCGCCCAGATCGTTGAGGCGGCGGGTGTCGGTGGGCTTGAACTGCTTGCCGTAGAACAGCTTGACCGGCTTGTTCGTGAGGGCGAGACCCTCAATCGTAAAGTCGGGCGGTGTCTCCTTGGCCTCGAACTTGACAACGGGGGCCTTCTCCTGCAGGTACTGCTCAAACTCCTCCTCGGTGCGCGCCTTACCGGAATCGGCCAGGCGGACAACGGGCAGACTTCCTGTGCGCTCCTGGATCATCTCGGCCAGCACGCGGGGCAGCTCGACGCTCTCAAGGATCTGGCGGCCCGCGCTGACGTGGACCGTGATGCCGTCCTCGCCAAAGGTAACGGGCTCGGACTTATCGAGGAAGCCGTTGACCGGCATCCCCTTTTCTTTCAATTCCTCGATCATCAGGCGCACGGCCTCGGGGGTGATGTTCGGGTAGGCAAAGTAGCTGCGGACTTGCAGCTGATACCCGGCGAACACCTCGGCAAGGGACGCACAAAGACGCCCGCACAGCGCCTGATCCAAGGGTTCAGCACTGCGCAGGCAGATGACGACCTGTCTTTGTGTGCGGTAAAGCTCCACGCGGTCCACAAGCACACTGCCGAACGCCGCGCAGAACTGCTGGTCCGCCGTAAACTGCGGCCAGACCTGGGTGACAAATGGTTTCAAAGGAATTTTACCTCACAAGTGGATAGCATGTTGTAGGGGGCCGCGTCCCCGACGCCCCGCGGGCGGATGCAAGCATCCGCCCCTACGAGGGTTGGCTTCCCCCTCGGGGGAAGCTGTCCGCGAAGCGGACTGATGAGGGCAAAGTTGCCGGGCATTACCCGCAAACGGATTGCCGAGGACAGCTTGCCCCTCATCCGGCCCTGCGGGGCCACCTTCCCCCGCGGGGGAAGGCTTTATTGGTTACATTTTATGAATTTCTTCCAGCAGCTGGCCGACAATATCGCCCTTGAGCATACGGATCTTCTCGCCGCGGATGAAAAGCAGGGCCTCGTCCTTACCGCCGGCAATGCCGATGTCGGCGTCGGATGCCTCGCCGGGGCCGTTGACAACACAACCCATAATAGCGATCTTGAGCGGCTTCTTAAAGCCCTCGTCCCGCAGACGCGTCTCGACCTCGTTGGCGATCTCGATCATCGGGTACTGGGTGCGGCCACAGGTCGGACAGCTGATGATCTCGGGACCGGCGACGGCGTAGCCCGCCGCGCGCAGGATGTCATACCCGGCGTAGACCTCGTTCTCGGGTTCATCGGTCAGGCTGACGCGCAGCGTGTCACCGATGCCCTCCATCAGCAGACCGCCGATGCCCATACCGGACTTGATGAGGCCCATGCGGTTGCCGCCGGCCTCGGTCACGCCGACGTGCAGGGGGTAGTCCGTCTGGCCGGCCAGCAGACGGTACGCCGCCATCATGCGGGGCACGTTGCTGGATTTGATCGAAATAACGATATTATCAAAGTCGTATTTTTGCAGCAGCCGCACATGGTACATGGCGCTCTCCACCATAGCCTCGGGCACGGGAGCGCCGTACTTGGCCAGGATGTGCTTTTCGAGGCTGCCGCCGTTGACGCCGATGCGGATGGGCACATTTCTGGCGTTGCAGGCGTCGGCCACAGCCTTGACGCGGTCATCATCCCCGATGTTGCCGGGGTTGATGCGAATTTTGTCCGCACCGGCATCCAGCGCTGCAAGCGCGGCGCGGTAGTCAAAGTGGATGTCCGCCACAACGGGGATGTCCACCTTCTCTTTAATGGCAGCCACGACGGCGGCGTCCGCCGGGGTGGGCACGGTCACGCGGACGATCTGGCAGCCCGCCTTGGCGACGCGCTCTGCTTGGGCCACGTTGCCCGCAATATCCTTGACGGGCACATTCAGCATCGTCTGGACGGCAATGGGGTTCGTGCCGCCGATTTTAATGCTGCCGATTTTGACTTCTTTTTTTAATTGACGCTGCATCGTAGTTCTCCTTATAAGAATCGTGAAATATCGTGCATCGTGACCAGAATCATCAGCCACACCAGCGCCACCGTACCCGCCGTGTTGATCACGCCCTGCACGCGGGACGGCACAGGATGGCCGGTCATGCCCTCCCACGCAAGGAACAGCAGCTTGCAGCCGTCCAGCGCCGGGATGGGCAGCAGGTTAAAGATGCCGACGTTGATGGTCAGCAGAGCCAGCAGGGACAGTACCTCCCGCCAGCCGTAGTGCACGGCCTGGTTGACCGCCGACACCGTGCCGAGGGGGCCGGACAGTTCCTCCACGCCCACCTTGCCGGCGAGCAGGTCAAAAAAGCTGCCCAGAATAGCCCTGCTGTAGTAAATATACATATCGCAGGTCATGACAATGACGTTCCGCAGGTCCTTTTTCATCGGTTCAACGCGGAAATCCATGCCGTACAGCACATTGCCGTCCGCGTCGCGCGTCGGGGTGAAGGTCACATCCTGCAGCTCCAGGACCTCGCTGCCGCGCAGGACCACCACGTTGCAGGTTTCCTCCTCACCGGTGTAAAACATATCGGTTATGTCGTAGAGCGTCCAGCAGGGGTTGCTGCAAATCTGCAAAATCGTGTCGCCCTCCTGCAGGGCTGCGGAGCTTGTGGCGTTCTCGCTGAAATCCGCAATCGTCGTGCTGCCGACCTTGCCCATGGTAAGGACGAGCACCAACAGCACCGCGACGCCGAGGATAAAGTTCATCAGCGCACCGCAGAGCGTGACAAAAAAGCGCTGCCAGGCGGTGGCATCCTCAAATTTCTGGCCGCTGACGACCAGCGGGAAAAGCGTGGTTTTGCGGGGCTTCGGGGCGGGCGACGGTGCGCTCTCCCCGCTCTCGTCCTCCTCGTTGTCCTCCTCGTCAGGCAGGGGGCTGAACAGATTATAGCCGCCCAGCGGCAGCAGGCGGACAGA
>ERZ773108.1645-NODE-1645-length-21538-cov-4.740027_pt1 | contig 21538 bp, 19 predicted proteins | sample MGYA00580570_ERZ773108 | MGnify/ENA primary metagenome ERZ773108 (study PRJEB29015, sample SAMEA2737840) | human gut metagenome | biome: human gut; feature: human-associated habitat; material: faeces | place: China | collected 2012 ...
TATGTCGTCGTATGCGAGCTGATCCCGGCAGCGGATGACCGCAGAGGTCTGTTCTGGTACATCGCGGGCTTTCTGCTGATGATGATACTGGATGTGGCTCTCGGGTAAAAACAGCCGGTGCGCAAGGCTGCGCGCCGGCTGTTTTTACGCTGACGCGTCTGACGGCTATACAAAAAACGCCAAATGCAAAGTTGTTATAAAAATAACTAAAATATGTGCAAACTGCCAAACAAATAACATGATTGTTACAAAAATGTCTTGAATTTTTGGCACAAAAAACGGAAAAAGCGTAGACATTGCAGGATAGGATGTGATAGAATGACCGAGTAAAATCATGACTACGCAAAAAATAACGAGGTGAAGCTAATGTCCTATAAGTTCAAAGGCGGTGTGCACCCCAATTACATGAAGGCTCCGGAGATCCCGGTGACCGTTATCGCACCGCCCGCACAGGTAGTCATTCCAATGATACAGCACATAGGCGCACCCTGCAAGCCGCTTGTCCAGGTGGGCGATTATGTGAAGATGTATCAGAAGATCGGCGAGAGTCCCGCTCCGGTCTCCGCGCCCGTTCATGCTTCTGTCTCCGGCAAGGTAGTGGCTGTAGAGCCGAGACCCCATCCGCTGGGCGACATGATCATGTCCGTGGTCATCGAGAACGATTTCCAGGATACTCCCGAGCTGATGGAGCCCCTCACTGAGGAGCAGATGAAGGACCCCGAGGCAATACTCGAGCGCATCCGCGAAGCGGGTGTCGTCGGCATGGGCGGCGCAATGTTCCCGACTGCCGTCAAGATCCGCGGCGGTATCGGCAAGGTCGATACCCTCATCATCAACGGCGCAGAGTGCGAGCCGTACCTTAACGGCGACCATCTGACCATGCTCAATTTCCCGGAGCAGCTGCTGCGCGGTATTGAGCTTGTGCGTATTGCCAGCTGCGTAGACAAGGCATACTACGGCATCGAGAAGAACAAGCAGGATGCTATCGATCTTCTCAACTCCAAGAACCCCGCTCAGTACGGCATCGAGATCGTCCCCGAGGATGTCAAGTACCCTCAGGGCGGCGAGAAGATGCAGGTCAAGGCCGTCACCAACAGAGAGGTCAAGCCCGGCGGGCTGCCCTCCGGCGTCGGCTGCAACGTCGTCAGCACCCGCACGGCCTATGCTGTGTATCAGGCCTGCTGCGAAGGCAAGAGCGTTATTGAGCGTATCGTTACATACGGCGGCAGCGCCCTCAAGGCTCCGGTCAACGGCCTGACCCGCGTCGGCACTCCGTTCAGCCACATCGCAGAGCAGTGCGGCGGCTTCGTTAAGACCCCGCGCAAGATCGTCCTCGGCGGCCCGATGATGGGCATCTGCGCCACCAGCTTTGACGCGCCCACCGTAAAGGGCACGGCCGGTGTGCTGTTCTTCACCGAGGAAGAGGACAGGCATGTGGAAAATCCCACCTGCATCCGCTGCGGTAAGTGCATCTCCGTCTGCCCGATGAACCTCGAACCTGTGTTCATGTATATGTACTACAGCAAGCGCGACTTTGAGAATATGGAAAAGTACCATATTCTTGACTGCTTCGAGTGCGGCAGCTGTGCATTCAACTGCCCCGCAAGAATGCCTCTGACTCACGCATTCAAGACCGCAAAGCTGATGTTCCGCACCAAGGCCGATAAGGAAAAGGCCAAGGCCGCGGCTGAAGCTGCTGCAAAGGAGGCAAAATAATGAACGATAAGAAAGAAAAGATCGTCCTTGACGTAGCGTACCAGCCGCAGGTCAGGACCGGCGCCGACACCAGACGCATCATGATCGATGTTATCATCGCGCTCATGCCTGCACTCGTCGTCGCCATCATCCAGTTCGGCTGGTATCCGATAGCCGTCTGCCTCGTCTCTATGGCTTCCGCCGTGTTCTTCGAGTGGGCTTACCGCAAGCTTATGAAGAAGACCTGCACCATCGGCGACTGCTCCGCAGCGCTCACCGGTCTGCTCATGGCGCTCACGATGCCGGCAAGCTCTCCTCTGTGGCTGCCCATCATCGGCACCTTCTTTGCCATAGTTGTTGTCAAGCAGCTCTACGGCGGCATCGGCAAGAACTTCCTGAACCCGGCTCTCGCAGGCCGCGCGTTCCTCATCGCGTCCTACGCGAACCACATGACCACCTGGATCGTCCCCAACAGCCTCAAGGGCGTTGTTGACGGCACCACGATGGCCACCCCGATGACCTATCTCTACAGCGGCGAGGCAATGCCCGCATACCTGAACTATAAGAACATCATCCTCGGCAATATGCCCGGCTGCATCGGTGAGATAAGCGCGATCGCTCTGCTTATAGGCGCGGCGTACCTGCTCATCCGCAAGGTCATCACCTGGCGCATCCCCACCGCGTTCATCGGCACCGTCATCGTGCTGACTTTCATCTTCGGCCACGAGGGCTACTCCCGTGCCGACTGGGTCATGTACAACGTCTTCAGCGGCAGTATGCTGCTCGGCGCGTTCTTCATGGCAAACGACTATGCCACCAGCCCTGTCACCATGCCCGGCCAGCTGCTCTACGGCTTCGGCTGCGGCGTTCTGACCGTGCTCATCCGCTACTTCGGCAGCTATCCCGAAGGCGTATCCTACGGTATACTTATCATGAACCTCTGCACATGGGCGATCGATAAGGCATTCTGCCGTCCGCAGTTCGGCGTTACCAAGGAAGACCTTGCCGCCGCTAAGGCCGCAAAGAAAGCGGCAAAGGAGGGCGCATAATGAATAAGATAGTCAAGCTCACCGTAGTTCTGTTCCTTGTCTGCGCGATCGTCGCGGGCGTTCTCGGCGGAGTCAACCTTATCACCAAGGATAAGATCGCCGAGCAGGATCGCATCAAGACCGCCAAGGCCTACTCCGCAGTCCTTGAAGCATCCGATTACACGGACGTCGATTACGATCAGGCCACCTTCACGACCATTGACAGAATAGTCAAGGCCGACGACAAGGGCTATGTCGTCACCACCACCTTCTCCGGCGCTCAGGGCAGCATCACGATGGCTGTCGGCGTCGATACCGACATGAAGTGCACCGGCATTTCCATCATCTCCCACGCAGAGACCTCCGGCCTCGGCGCAAAGGCAGCTGCCGCCAGCGAATACGGCGATTGGTGGCGCGGCCAGTTCATCGGCACGGGCGATGATGTCGCTCTCACCAAGTACGGCGGAACCATAGACTCCATCACCGCGGCTACCATCACCTCCAACGCAGTTGCGGGCGCGGTCGCAGAGTCTATAAAAGCTGTGGAATCACTGGGTTAAGGAGGCACTGAATGAATATCAAGAAACAGTTTAGAGAAGGCCTCATTACCAATAACCCCGTTCTTGTCCAGCAGATAGGCATGTGCGCCACCATGGCGATCACGACCTCTCTCTTCAACGGCGTGGGTATGGGTCTGTCCGTTCTCATCATCCTGACCTGCTGCAATGTCGTTATCTCGGCAATGCGCAAGATCATCCCCGACGAGATCCGTCTGGCGATATTCGTCGTCGTTATCGCGGGCTTCGTTACGATAGTCGACCTGCTGCTGCAGGCCTTCGTCCCGGCGCTGAGCTCCGCTCTCGGCGTGTTCATCCCGCTGATAGTCGTTAACTGCATCATCATCGGCCGCGCAGAAGCATTCTGCCAGAAGCAGCCTGTCGGAGCATCCTTCTTCGACGGTATCTTCCAGGGCTTCGGCTACACGGTCGTGCTGATAATCATGTGCGTTGTGCGTGAGTTCCTTGGCTCCGGCCGTTTCGGCGGCGGTCTTATCGACATCGCAAACGGCTTCCGCCTCACTCTCGACGGCACCGGCGCAGGCATCCAGCTCTTCGCTGAGGACCTCGGCGCTACCATCCTTATCATGCCCTTCGGCGGCTTCCTCACCCTTGGCGTTCTGATAGCCGTCATGCAGTATGCGCTCAAGAAATCCGCAAAGAAAAAACAGCTTGCTGAAGAAGCTGCAAAGGAGGATGAAGAATAATGCTTACCAATATTATTTCAATCTCCCTTGGCGCGATCCTGATAAACAACTTTATCTTCTCGCAGTTCCTCGGCTGCTGCCCCTTCCTCGGCTGCTCCAATAAGGTCGACACCGCCGTCGGTATGGGTCTTGCCGTTACCTTCGTCATGGGTCTCGCCTCGGCGATCTGCTGGGTCATCGACCAGTTCGTGCTCGTCCCGCTAGGACTCGCCTTCCTCCAGACGCTTGCATTCATTCTGGTTATCGCAGCGCTGGTGCAGTTTGTTGAAATGTTCCTCAAGAAGATGGTCCCCTCCCTCTACTCCGCACTGGGCATCTTCCTGCCGCTCATTACCACCAACTGCGCGGTCCTCGGCGTCGTTCTGCTGAACGTCCAGAACCACTACAACTTCATCGAGTCTCTCGTCTACGGCATCACCGGCGGTCTCGGCTTCATGCTTGCTATCGTCCTGTTTGCCTCCGTGCGTGAGCGCGTTGAGTTCTCCGAGTATCCCGAGTGCTTTGAGGGCTTCCCGATCTGCCTTGTTTCCGCGGCTCTTGTGGCGCTTGCGTTCATGGGCTTCAGCGGCATGAAGATCTTTTGATAGGGAGGGCTTGAACACATGAACACAATTCTTCTTGCCATTCTTGTTATGGGCGTTCTGGGCGCTATCTTCGGTGCGCTGCTCGCATACGCCTCCAAGGTTTTCCACGTTGAGGTCGATCCCAAGCAGGCCGCTGTAAGAGAATGCCTGGCCGGCGCGAACTGCGGCGGCTGCGGCTACCCCGGCTGTGACGGCTATGCCGCCGCTGTCGCCGCGGGCGAAGCTCCCACCAACCGCTGTGTTGCGGGCGGCGCTGAGGCTGCCGCAAAGATCGCAGAGATCATGGGTGTCTCCGGCGGCGATGTGGAAAAGATGGTCGCTTTCGTACCCTGCTCCGGCACCGAGGGTCACGCGGAGAAGCGCTTCAACTACTCCGGCCCCATCGACTGCCAGGCCGCCATGCTCTTCGGCGGCAAGAGCAACAAGACATGCACCTTCGCCTGCATCGGTCTCGGCAATTGCACCAGAGCCTGCCAGTTTGACGCTATACATATCGTTGACGGCGTTGCCAAGGTCAACCGTATGCGCTGCGTAGGCTGCGGCGCCTGTGCCGATGCCTGCCCCAAGAGCATCATAAAGCTGATCCCCGAAAGCCAGAAGATCATGCCTGCCTGCGGCAATATGGACAAGGGCGCAAAGGTCATGAAGATGTGCGACTTCGGCTGCATCGGCTGCATGAAGTGCCAGAGAGAGTGCCCTGCCGACGCTATCGTCGTAAAGGATAACCTCGCCGCTGTGGACGTCTCCAAGTGCGTCGGCTGCGGTCACTGCGTCGACGTCTGCCCGCGCCATGTTATCAACTGGTTCGGCAAGTGATCGACAGCAAGCTTATATACGAAACAAAAATGTGAAACATCCGGAGCTGCAAAGCAGCTCCGGATGTTCAGACTGTCAAAAAAGTATTTTTGCCAGTCTGCTTGAAAATCTGAACTTTCAAAAAAGTTCAGATTTTATTCTTATTGGACGTGAAAGACACCCTTCCTGGGTTTCTTTCACCGTATCTTCCTTCCCGTAACTTCTTCTGCATGCGGGTTCTTTGACACGCTCAAAATCCGGAGCTGCGGCCGCAGCTCCGGATTTGTCGATTTAGATCTTAAATCAGTTCTTTTTGTATCACCACTTGTTTTCGACCTTTTCGGCAAAGCCGGGGAAGTCGCGCACCTCTATCACCGTTCCGTCGTCCAGCACGGACTTGCCGGTAAAGCGGCCGAATACCTGATGCTGGTCGGACTTGATGAGCTTGACGTCCGTGCAGGCGGCACGGTCGAGCATCGGGACAAAGTCCATTTCAAAGCGCCCGTCGTCGGAGGTAAACGTCCACGGGGACATGAAGTCCTTTTCATTTCCCGGGATATTGAACTCCACATGACTGAGCTTGTGCGCCCTGCCGTTATAGAAGAGCATGTTCTCGCTCGCGGCGGAGCAGTCGCCGAAGCCGTAGCCGATGTTCCAGCCGAACGGCACACCGTCAACGTGATATGAGGCCGAACCCCAGTACCATGTGTTGTGATACGTCCACACTCCGCGCCCCCAGTCGAGCACGGCGAAGCTCTCCGACGGGTCGAAGACGTACTTTACGCCGTTGTAGCTGACCTCGCCCTCGGCACGCATACAGTTTATCTTCTGGTTATAGTAGAAGTGGCCGGGCTTATCGAACGGCGTGCAGATGACCATGCTGTCCTCAGGCTCGTCAAACAGCTCGATATGCGCCGTTATCGCCCCGCCGGGGCCAAAGTTATCCATACGCGCGTTGAGCACGCGGCGGCCCGGACCGGCATGCTTGAAGCTGATAAGGTGCTTCTTCCCGCCGTGCGAAACGTCGCCCGCGGCGGAGGTCTCGGGCATACGAAGCTTGCCGAGCGGCATGAAGCTCATGGGACTGTTGGTGATCTCCCAGCCGTTTTCAAAGTCCAGCAGGGAGATGGAGTCAAGCCCCATGTATCCGTTGTCGTCCACGGTAAGGGCGAGAGCAAAGCGGCCGTTGTTGATAAGATAGTAATCCCATTCCTTGATGCGCAGCTTGCCGGCCTTTATATCGGCGCGGCGGTAGACGGGGAGGAGCTTCTTTGCGTAGCCGGGCTGGGTGAGATTTCCGCTGCCGTCGAGCAGTGGGATGCGTTCGGTGATCTCGTGCTGCATTGACTATATCCCTCTCTTCAGTTTTCTTATGTCCTGCCCGACAAAGGGGAGCGCGATGAACTCGCCCGCTATGCGTGAGCATATCTGCGGCGTGTATTTTTTTGCCAGCTCCTCCTCAGAGCAGTTTGTGCTGATTATCATTTTCCGCCCGTTCACGAGACGGGTGTTTATAAGAGTATAGAGCGCGCTGAGCGACATGGGGGTTATCATCTCCGTGCCGAGGTCGTCAAGGATCATCAGATCGCAGCTCTCCATGCGCCGCACGCGCAGCGCGGCGGCCTCGCCGTCCTCGGTATCGCGCCCGAACTTTGCGCGCTCATAGCTCTCGAGCGCGGCGGACGCGCTGTCATAGCATACCGAGAAGCCCTTTTCGGCGACGACGCGGGCGATGCAGGCCGAGAGATAGGTTTTCCCCAAGCCCGTGCCGCCCTGGAACAGCAGGTTCGAGGAGACGTTCGGGAAGCTCTCGGCATATTTGCGGCAGCGCTCGAACACAAGCGTCATTACCTCACGCGGTGCGGCCTGCACGGCGGGGTCAAAGGACTCCGGATACAGGCACAGGTCGAACTTTTCAAAGCTCTCGTCCCCGTTCTGCATGAGTGTGCCGAGTTCTTTTGTAAGCTCCCGGTTATAGAGCCGCTCAAGGCAGGAGCAGACGCCGCCCTCGTATATGCCGGTGTCCCGGCATTTGGGACAGGAGTAGATCGCGTCGAGGTATTCAGGCTCGTGCCCGAGCTCGTTCAGAAGCTCCGCGCGGCGCATCTGGAGCGAGAGGTTATCGTCCCGCAGCGCGGCGGTCTTGCTCTTGAGCGCAGGGTCGCGCGCTATCGTGAGGCGGACGAGTTCCGCCATCTGCGCGCGCATCTCGCCGTCGATGCGCTGTATCTCCGGGCAGCGGCGATAGACCTCGTCCCTCCGGCGCTGCTGCTCGGAGAGATTGCGCTGCTTTATGTTTTCAAGCTCCGCTCTGGCCTTTGCCAGAAGCTTCCCGTCATAGCGCATATGCGTTTACCTGCCTTTACATTTTGTCGAGTGCCGCGCGCAGCCGGTCAAGGTCAATGGGCTTGTCCTGCTTTGCAGCGGGCTTTGCCGCAGATGCGGGCTTACGGCGCGGGTCGTTTGCTTCGATCTCCGCCGGCGTGTGCAGCTTTTTCTCGTGCCATGTCTGGAGAATTTTATTCATGTAGCCCCACTTGAGGGCACCTGTGTTCGTGACTGTGCGGTCGTATGCCAGCTCTATTGCGTCGAGCGTAAAGCCCATGTCGAGCCATGAGCTTATGAAGCGCTGCTCCGATGGGGTAAGCGCGCGCCCGCGGATGCCGAGGGCTTCGCTTATCTTGCCTATATCGCCGCGGCGCAGCTGGCTTTTCTGGATATATTCCTCCGCCTGCTCAAGCGTGAATATCTCCATATGCACCCATGCGTAGGCTTCCTTTTCGATAAAGCGCATCGAGGGGCGCCGCCCCTCGCCGCTCGGCGAGCAGGAGATGGACACGCAGTAATTGAGCAGCTCGAGCACGACCTCGGGCGGCAGGGCGAGATAATCGTATATGCCGAAGAGCCGCTTGAGGTCGGCGCTGCTGAGCACGTGACCCAGGACTTTCTGCGCCTCGGCGACAATCGCGGCGAAGGCGTCGTCCTCCTTGCTGCGGCGGACGATGTCCTCCGCACGGTATTCCGGCAGCTCCTCCGCGGGCGGGAGCTTGATTTCCTGCTGCCTTTCCGCGCGCGGCAGTTCCGCGGGCGCGGCAGGGGAGGGGACGGAAGCCGTGCCGATGAGCCCCATGCGCAGGAGCTTTTCATGCGCGGCCTCAATTTCGCCCATCGTGCGGCAAAGCTCGCGCGCCGCACCCTCAAGGTCGCTGCCCGTGCGCTGCAGGTATATGTACAGCAGGGCAACGTCCCCGTCATGCGCGGCGATAAGCCTGTCCGCCGACGCCTGAGATATAAGATTTTCCGGTGCGCTCTGCTGCATAGTCTGAAGTCCTCTTAGAAAATAATTTACGGTGCGGCCATATTATAACATTAAAATTATCTTGTCGCAATAGGGGGCTGTGTGCTATAATTACAGTGTATCTTAATGCGGTATTATAAAATTTGCCGTAGGGATACGTCAGAATCATCAGAGGAGCGCAGAGAATGATAGAGCTTCTTTCACCCGCGGGTTCGCCGGAGGCCGTTATCGCCGCCGTGCAGAACGGTGCGGACGCTATATATATGGGGCTTGGCAACTTCAACGCCCGCCGCGGCGCGAAGAACTTCACGGATGAGGAGTTCGAGCGCTCGATGCGCTATTGCCGCATCCGCGGCTGCAAGGTGTATGTCACGCTCAATACCTTGGTCAACGACCGTGAGATCGCGCAGGCTGTGGAGAGCGCGCGCCTTGCATCGCAGCTCGGCGCGGACGGGATCATTATTCAGGATCTCGGCCTTGCCTACGCGATACGTCAGGCGCTGCCGGATATCCCGCTGCACGCAAGCACGCAGATGAGCATCCATAACCTCGCCGGGGTCGAGGCCGCGGCGGAGATGGGCATGACCCGCGCCGTGCTCGCGCGCGAGCTGAGCCTTGAGCAGATAAAGTTCATCACGCAGCACGCATCTATCGAGACGGAGGTCTTTGTCCACGGCGCGCTCTGCTTCTGCCAGTCAGGCCAGTGCTATATGTCCGCGCTCATAGGCCGCCGCAGCGGCAACCGCGGCATGTGCGCCCAGCCCTGCCGCATGCAGTACAGCCTCGGCGGGCGCATGGACGATTACCCCATGTCCCTCAAGGACAACTGCCTTGTCGACAGGCTGCGCGAGCTCGAGGACGCGGGCGTCGCCTGCCTCAAGATCGAGGGCAGGATGAAGCGCCCCGAGTACACCGCGATAGTCACGAAGATATATTCCAAGGCGCTCAAGGAGCACCGCCAGCCCTCGGACGAGGAGATGGAGACGCTTGAAAAGGCCTTCTCCCGTCAGGGCTTCACTCAGGGCTACTTCAACGGTGATAAAAAGGACATGTTCGGCCGCCGCGAGGAACCGGACAAGGACACCGAAAAGCTCTTCACCCTTGCCCGCAAGGGCTATTCCGAGGGGGAGCTGCGCCGCGTTCCCGTGCATTTCTACACCGTGGCCGAAAAGGGGATGCCGGTCAAGGCCATCGCCTTTGACGATGACGGCAACCGTGCCGCGGCCATGGGCGGCGTGCCCGAGAAAGCACGCGGGCAGGGTCTCACCGCCACTTATATTACCGAGCAGATGTTCAAGACCGGCGGCACACCCTATAACTGCGTCGAGAACCGGGCGCAGGCCGACCCAGGGCTGTATCTGCCGGCGTCGGAGATAAACGACCTGCGCCGCAGGCTTGTGTCGGAGCTGTCGGAGCAGCGCGCAAAGCCGCCGATCCGCCGCGTCGGGAAGCTGCCGGAGAAGCCGAAAGGCAAACTGCCGACAGGCGACCCCGCGATGATCTTCCAGGTGCTGACGGAGGAGCAGCTCTCACCGGAGCTTGCCGCGCTCAAGCCCCAATACCTCTATGTTCCCCTCACTCTTATGACGGAGAAGCTCGACCTGCTCCGCCCGTTTGCAGAGCAGGGGACTATACCCGTCGCGGTGCTGCCGCGCGTCATTGCCGATAATGAGGCTGCCGCGGTGTACGATATGCTCAGCCGCATGTTCGACCAGGGCGTGAATGAAGCGCTTGTCGGGAACCTCGGCCATGCGATGCTTGCAAAGAAGGCCGGGATGAAGCTGCGCGGGGACTTCGGACTAAATACGTTCAACGCCCTTTCGATGGAGGTCATCCGTCAGGCGGGCTTCATTTCCGCCACGGCGTCGTTCGAACTGCGCCTGTCGCAGATCAGGGACATGATAAAGCCGCTCGATACCGAGCTTATCATATATGGCCGCATCCCGCTCATGGTGTCCGACCAGTGCATCATCCGCCACAGCGCGGGGCGCTGCAACTGCCAGACTCCGGGGCAGATGGCAGACCGCATGGGTTCGGTGTTCCCGGTAGTGAAGGAGTTCGGCTGCCGCAACGTTATCTATAATGCGCATAAGCTCTACCTTGCGGATAAGGCGGAGGACGTCTATGCCGCGGGCGCGTGGGGACTGCGCATGATGTTCACGACCGAGGGCATGAGAGAGTGCGTCGAGGTCGCAAAGGGCTATATGGGTCTGTCGGATTATAAGCCGAACGTACTCACCAGAGGGCTCTACTACCGCGGAGTCGACTAAAAAGCAATCAGCAAAGAGGAAAAAGAAAATGAGCATTATTCTCGCATCCGGCTCTCCGAGGCGCAAGGAGCTTCTGGAGATGCTGGGCGTAAAGGACATGAAGATCATCCCCGCAAAGGGGGAGGAGGTCGCGCCCGCGGGGCTCACCCCGGGTGAGCTTGTGATGGCGCTCGCAGCGCACAAGGGACGCGAGGTCGCCGGGCACTGCGCGGCGGGGGACATTCTTATCGCCGCGGATACCATCGTCTGGCACCACGGCAAGGTGTTCGGAAAGCCGCATTCAGAGCAGCAGGCCGCCGAAATGCTCCGCGAGCTCTCCGGCGAGACGCACGAGGTGTATACCGGCGTGTGCGTCATCAAGGACGGGCAGGAGATGCTTGAATATGAAACGAGCCGCGTCCGCTTCCGCGAGCTTTCCGAACGGGAGATAGCGGCGTACATAGCCACAGGGGAGCCGATGGACAAGGCTGGCGCGTACGGCGCGCAGGGCAAGGCCGCGCTCTTCGTAGAGGGCATAGAGGGCGACTTTTTCAATGTCATGGGTCTGCCGCTGTGCAGGCTCGGTAAAATGCTCAACAGGCAGGGAGTTGGACTTCTTTGAAAGAATACCTGAAGAAAAACGGAATACGTGTCGGCATCATCGTCGGCGCGGTCGTGCTGATAATCGCGCTCGGCGCCGCGGCGCGCGGCGGCAAGATAAGCTTTATGCAGAACGTGTCGGGCATCGTGAAGGCGCCTATGCAGAAGGTTCTGAGCTCCGCCGTCAACTGGTTCGACAGCCTGTACGGCTACCTGTACGATTATGACTCGCTCATGGCGGAGAACGAATCGCTCCGCTCCCAGCTTGCGGATGCGCAGAAGTCCGCGCGTGACGGCATCGCCGCCTCCGAGGAGAACACGCGCCTGCGCAAGCTCCTTGAGCTGCGCGAAAAGCACACGGATTATGAGATGGAGTCGGCCAAGGTCGTGCTCTGGTCGTCGTCGAACTGGTCGTCCTCCTTCACGATAAGCAAGGGTGAAAACAGCGGCATCGAGATAGGCGACCCGGTCATAACCGAGTACGGCGCGGTCGTCGGCCAGATCACCGAACTCGGCACAAACTGGGCGACGGTCAGCACGCTTATCGACGTTGACATGAGCGTCGGCGCGTTCGTCGGCGCGGCGGGAAACTCCGGCATGGTCGTCGGCGAATACTCGTTTATGAAGAACAAGACCGCGAAGCTCACCTTCCTTGCCGATGGCGCGCAGATATTCGTCGGGGACGATGTCCTGACCTCGGGCTCCGGCGGCGCGTTCCCCTCCGGGCTCGTGATCGGTACGCTCACAGCTGTGCAGACCGAGGCCGGCGGGCAGATAGAATACGGCATAGTCGAGCCGCAGTGCAATCTGGACTCGCTCGTGCAGGTGTTCATTATCAAGAGCTTTGAAGTGGTGGAATAAGAGTTGAAGGATCTTTTTGAAAAGATAAATATACACCGCGTGCTGAGATACGCGCTGTTCATGCTCCTGACGCTGATGGCGCAGAACATGATCCTCAGCCATTTCAGACTGTTCGGCTCGTGCCCCATGGTGCTGCCGGCGGTCGCCGTGGCGGTCGGGATGTTCGAAGGCGCGACGCTCGGCCCGCTGTTTTCGCTCATCATGGGCATATTCGCGGATATGTCCTTTGTGGAACATACGATCTTCTTCGCGCTGGTTCTGCCGGCGCTGTCGTTCGCGGCGGCGTTCGTGTCCCAGTTCTTCATAAACCGGCGCTTCTTTGCCTTCATGGGCATCACGCTTGCGGCGCTGTTCATCACGGCGGCGCTCCAGATGCTCAAAACCTTGGCAGGCGACACATGGAGCGGGGCGATGCTCTCGACGATCATTGTCCAGACGCTCTGGTCGATGCCGTTTTCGGCGGTGGCATATTTCCCGCCGGCAAAGTGGATCAAGTAAGGGAAAGGACTTGCAATGCACAACAGACTTGTAAAACCGGGCAGAGTTGCGGGGCTTGTTATCCTCATCCTGCTGCTCCTGACGGTGTATCTGGTGGCGCTTTATAAGCTCCAGATCATAGAGGGCGAGGCAAACTACAACCGCAGCAGCGAGCTTACGAATACCGAGCGTGTAGTGACCGCTGCGCGCGGCAATATCTATGACCGCTACGGCCGTACCCTCGTCAGCAATGAGGAGACCTATAACCTGAAGATAGACACGGATAAACTCTTCGCAAACGACGACCCGAACTCGGTCATCCTTGAGCTTGTACATATGGTACAGGGCTACGGCGACGAATATACCGACGACCTGCCCATAACCATGACCCCGCCGTTCGAGTACGACCCGGACATGACGGCTATCCAGCGCACGATGCTTGACGCGTACTATGTCCGTCAGGAGATAGACCCGAACTCCACGGCGGTCGAGCTGATGAGCTATATGCGCACGAGATATAATATCGACAACAGCTACTCCGCCGAGGAGATGCGTATCATCGCCGGCGTGCGTTACTCGATAAACGTCCGCTACGCCGTCAACACTGCCGACTATATCTTCGTCGAGGACGCGAGCATGAAGCTCATCTCGTCGATCATGGAAAACAAGCTCGTCGGCATCGAGGTCGAGCGTGCATACAGCCGTAAGTACGGCACGGAATACGCCGCGCATATCCTTGGCTACACCGGCCTTATGACTCAGGAGGAGTATGAGAAATACTCCCTGCTGAACTATTCGACCGACGCCATGGTCGGTAAGGACGGCGTCGAGTACGCCTTTGAAAATTACCTCCACGGCAAGGACGGCAAGGTCATCGAGACGCGAAATTCCGCCGGTACGGTGCTCGCGACGGTATACGAGGAGGAGCCGGAGCCCGGCAACCACGTGTACCTGACGATCGACAGCGTCCTGCAGGAGCAGACCGAGCGTATCCTTGCAAACGGCGTGTCCATACTCAAGCAGAACATTGCCCAGAAGCGCGCCGAGGGCACGGCGCGAGGCGACTATAACGTCGACCTCAAGGACGAGATTACCGGTGCTGCTGCCGTGGTCGTGAACGTCAAGACCGGCGAGCCGCTTGCGATGGCGAGCTGGCCGACCTACAATGTCGCGACGATACTGGAGGACTATCAGGAGCTGCTCGAAGCGGAGAATGCCCCGCTCTTTAACCGCACGCTGATGGGCACCTACGCCCCCGGTTCTACTTTCAAACCCTGCACGGCAATAGCCGCGCTCACAATGGGCATAGTAAATACTGAGGACAAAATAAAGTGCGAGGGCGTCTACACAAGGTACGCTGCCGAAGGCTACGCGCCTGAGTGCTGGATCTGGAACTCGACGAAGGATCACCTGACCCACCCCGAGGAAAACGTCACGACCGCTATCCGCGACTCGTGCAACTACTATTTCTACTCCATCGGCAACTACCTCGGCGTCGACGACCTCGGCAAGTTTGCTGCGAACTTCGGTCTCGGCGAATATTCGGGCATTGAGCTTGTTGAAGCCAAGGGCAATATGTCCAATCAGGCAAACCACATGGACTATGCCGGTACCGAGTGGCGAATAGGCGATACCCTGCAGGCCGCTATCGGCCAGTCCGACAGCGTTTTTACACCGATACAGATGGCCGAATACTGCGCGACGGTCGCAAACTCCGGTACGCGCTATTCCGCGTCCATCCTCAAATCCATCAGAAACTATGATTACAGCGAAAAGCTCTATGACCGCGAGCCAACTGTTATGAGCACTGTCGAGTCCGCCGAGTATAACTGGGCGGCGGTGCACGAGGGCATGTGGCAGGTGCTTAACGACTATATAAACGAGAAGAATGTCAACGTCTGGGTCGACTGCCAGTGGCGCGTCGCCGGCAAGACCGGTACCGCACAGAAGGGCGAAGGCATCCAGAACGACGGTATCTTCATGTGCTATGCCCCGTATAAAGATCCAGAGGTCGCGATATTCGTCGTCGTCGAGCGCGGCGGCGCCGGTGCTGACGTGCAGTTCATCGCGCGCCACATCATGGACGCCTACATCACCATAATGGGCTACAGCGACACCTCCGAGACGGAAATGACGCTTCTTAAATAAAGCTATTGAAGTTTCGGGAATTTGTGTATATAATTATTGACTGAAGACATGTAACTACAAGGAAACGGAGAAGAGTATGAATATTGCATTGATGGCGCATGACAGAAAGAAAGAGCTTATGGTGCAGTTCTGCATTGCCTACTGCGGCATTTTGGCGGAGCACTCGCTTTGCGCGACCCATGTCACGGGCAAGCTTGTCTCGGAGGCGACCGGCCTTCCGATAACGCTTTACCTCCACGCGGATCAGGGCGGCGCACAGCAGATCGGCGCACGCATATCCTTCAATGAGATCGACCTTGTGCTCTTCTTCTGCGACCCTGCAAACCCCAAGGGCTTTGACGACATCAACAAGATAGAGCGCCTGTGCGACCAGTACCAGATCCCCTTTGCGACCAACGCCGCGACGGCGGAGGTGCTCGTTCAGGGCCTGCGCCGCGGCGACCTTGACTGGCGCAACATCGTCAATCCCCAGAAGAGATAAGCCGCACGGCAGCTATACAGCGCGTTTTTATTCCGAAGCCGTCTGCATGAACGGCTTCGGAATTCATGCGTATATTGAAAGGATGCACATATATGGCAAAGGTATCACCGCGCACGCTTTCCGGCTTTATGGAGCTGCTGCCGGAGCAGCAGATGAAGATGGAACGCATGATGGAGATCCTCCGTCAGAGCTATTCCGTCTATGGCTTCACGCCGCTTGACACACCAGTAATCGAATCTGCCGAGGTGCTGCTCGCTAAGGGCGGCGGCGAGACCGAGAAGCAGATATACCGCTTCATGAAAGGCGAGAGCGACCTTGCTCTGCGCTTTGACCTCACCGTCCCGCTGGCAAAATACGTTGCCGGGCACTACGGCGAGCTTACCTTCCCGTTCCGCCGCTATCAGATCGGCAAGGTCTACCGCGGCGAGCGCGCCCAGCGCGGCCGCTTCCGCGAGTTTTATCAGGCCGATATCGACGTGATAGGCGACGGCAAGCTTGACATCATAAACGAGGCGGAGATCCCCGCCATTATCTATAACACTTTCTCAAAGCTCGGCATAACGAAGTTCAAAATAAAGGTCAACAACCGCAAGATCCTCAACGGCTTCTATGCCATGAACGGCATGAGCGAGCGCGCCGGGGACATTATGCGCACTGTCGACAAGCTTGATAAGATCGGCGCGGAGAAAGTGCGCCAGCTCCTCATTGACGATGTCAAGATGCTCCCCTGCAAGGCTGAGAACGTGCTTGACTTTATGGCCATCTGCGGCAGCAATGATGAGGTCATCGCAGCGCTCGAGCGCTACCGCGGCATGGACGCGACCTTTGACCAGGGGCTCGACGAGCTCAAGACCGTCACGGGCTATCTCGCGGCCTTCGGCGTTCCGGAGGAGAACTTCGCCGTCGACCTCACTATTGCGCGCGGTCTGGATTATTACACCGGCACGGTCTATGAGACCGAAATGACCGAGCACCCGGAGATAGGCTCCGTCTGCTCCGGCGGCAGGTACGATAACCTCGCCGAGTATTATACCGATAAGCAGCTGCCCGGCGTCGGCATCTCGATAGGGCTGACAAGGCTGTTCTATGTGCTCAATGAGCAGGGGCTGCTGTCAGATGAGATCGTCACCGCACCGTGCGATGCGCTCGTTATCCCCATGACCGAGGACGCGGGCTTCGCCATCTCCGCCGCGACGGCTCTGCGCGCCGGCGGCGTGCGCACCCAGCTCTACGGCGAAAAGAAAAAGTTCAAGGCCAAGATGAGCTATGCCGATAAGCTGAAAGTGCCGTTTGTCGTGCTTGTGGGCGAGGACGAGATAAACGAGGGCGTCCTGTCCGTCAAGAATATGCAGACCGGCGAGCAGGTCAAGCTCAGCCCGGCGGCCGCGGCGGAGCACATCGCTGCCGTCATAAAAGAAAGAAACAGCGGCGCTGTTATAAAAGAGTAAGCAGCTGTTTATAGATAGGAGAAAAGAGTATGACACAATCCCGTACACATACCTGCAATGAGCTCCGCATCGAGAACGTGGGGCAGAAGGTCAAAATAGTCGGCTGGATGGAGAACGTCCGCGAGGTCGGCAGCAATTTCGCGTTCGTCGTCGTGCGCGACTTCTACGGCACGACTCAGGTCGTCATTGAGGACGAGACCATGATGGCCATCGTCAAGGGCATCAATAAGGAGTCCACTATCTCTGTCGAGGGCACCGTGCGCGAGCGCGCCAGCAAGAATCCCAAGCTCCCGACCGGTGATATCGAGGTCGTCCCTGAGAAGATCGAGGTCCTCGGCAAGTGCCGCTATAACGAGCTGCCCTTTGAAATAAACCGCAGCCGCGAGGCAGATGAGACCCAGCGTCTTAAGTACCGCTATCTCGACCTCAGAAACCCCGCTGTCAAGAAGAACATCATTCTCCGCTGCAACGTCGTCGCGGCTCTGCGCCAGGCGATGACCGAGCACGGCTTCCTTGAGATCACCACGCCTATACTCACCGCCTCCTCTCCCGAGGGCGCGCGTGACTATCTTGTCCCCGCGAGAAAGCACCCCGGCAAGTTCTATGCTCTGCCGCAGGCTCCACAGCAGTTCAAGCAGCTGCTTATGACCTCCGGCTTTGACCGTTATTTCCAGATCGCCCCCTGCTTCCGCGATGAGGACGCGCGCGGCGACCGTTCCCCCGGCGAGTTCTACCAGCTCGATATGGAGATGGCCTTCGCCACTCAGGAGGATGTTTTCGCTGTCCTTGAGGACGTGCTGCCTCCGATCTTCGCAAAGTACGGCACTTATGATATTGCTTCCAAGGCTCCGTTCACCCGCATACCCTATCTTGAGGCAATGGAGAAGTACGGCTCTGATAAGCCCGACCTGCGCATTGACCTTGTCGTGCAGGACATTACCGCGCTCGTGCAGGGCACGGAGTTTGCGCCCTTTGCAGCGGGCAATGTTATAAAGGCCGTCGCCGTCTCCGGCTGCGAGATGACCAGAAAGCAGATAGATAAGCTCTGTGCCGATGTTGAGGTGCAGGCCGGCAACAAGCCTTATTGGTTCAAGGTCGAGGAAAACGGCGAGTTCGTCGGCGGCATCAGCAAGTTCCTCAATGACCGCAGGGACAGCATCACCGAGGCTCTCGGCCTGAAGCCGGGTTATCTCGTCGCCGTCGCGGCAGGGAAGAAGGACGCCGCACAGAAGACCGCAGGCGTCATGCGCAAGATGCTCGGCGCGGCAGTCCCCGGCCATATGGACAAGGAGCGCTACGAGTTCTGCTGGATCGTCGACTTCCCGATGTACGAGATCGGCGAGGAGTCCGGCGAGCTTGAGTTCTGCCACAACCCGTTCTCCATGCCCTCCGGTGGGCTGGATGTGCTGCTCAAGGCAGAGCACGGCGAGATAGACCCGCTCACCATCACCGCAGACCAGTACGACCTTGTCTGCAACGGTGTTGAGCTCTCCTCCGGTGCAGTCCGCAACCACGATCCCGAGATAATGATAAAGGCCTTTGAGATGGTGCGTCTCGGCGAAGAGGACGTCAAGAAGAAGTTTCCCGCTATGTACAACGCCTTCTGCTACGGCGCTCCCCCTCATGCCGGTATCGCCCCGGGCGTCGACCGTATGGTCATGCTCCTCTCCGGTGAGGAGAGCATCCGCGAGGTCATCGCTTTCCCGATGAACAAGAACGCGCAGGACGTTATGATGGGCGCGCCCTCCACGGTCGAGCAGAAGCAGCTTGACGAGCTGCACATTGCCACCGTCGGCGAACTGGAAGAGTAAATAACAGTATAAATACGGCGGAGCGCCTTAGGAGAATATCCGGGGCACTCCGCCGTGTCGTTTATCCGTGAGCAGCAGGGGAGGATGGAGTATGTTTTCGAGCATCAACAGCTTCGGCGTCAGCGGCATCGGCGGCTACGGCGTCGAGGTCGAGGTATACATATCGAACGGGCTTCCGGGCTTTGACATCGTCGGTCTTCCGGATGCTGCCGTCAAGGAGGCGCGCGAGCGTGTGCGCGCTGCGATAAAGAATAACGGCTTCCGCTTCCCGGTCAGCAGGCTTACTGTGAACCTCGCGCCCGCGGATAAAAAGAAAGCCGGGACGGTCTATGACCTGCCGATACTCGTCGGCATCCTTGCCGCCTCTGGGGACATTGACGCGCCCGGGAGCGACACGGCCTTTATCGGCGAGCTGTCCCTGCTCGGTGAGCTGCGCCCGGTTCAGGGTGCGCTGCCGATGGCGCTTGCCGCGGCACGCGAGGGCGTGGGTGAGCTGTTCGTCCCCGCTGAGAACGCGGATGAAGCCGCCTTTGCCGAGGGCATAACCGTGTACCCCGTGAAGAACGTGCGGGAGCTGCTGCGCCATCTGCGCGGCGAGGAAAAGATAGAGCCCGCGCAGCCGCCGAGACCCGGGGAAGACGTGCGGCCCCTGCCGGATTTTGCCGACGTCAAGGGTCAGGAGAACGTCAAGCGCGCCTTTGAGATCGCTGCCGCGGGCGGGCACAATATCCTCATCGTCGGCCCGCCGGGCGCGGGCAAGTCAATGATGGCAAAGCGCCTGCCGGGCATACTTCCTGAAATGAGCCGGGACGAGATGATCCAGTGTACCGAGATCCACTCCGTCGCGGGGCTCACCGGGCGTGAGCATCCGATAATCGCGCAGCGCCCGTTCCGCGCGCCGCACCATACGGTGTCGGCTATCGGCCTTGCCGGTGGCGGCAGCTTCCCGCGCCCCGGCGAGATAAGCCTTGCGCACAACGGCGTGCTGTTTCTTGATGAGCTGCCGGAGTTTCGCAGCGACGTGCTCGAGGTGCTGCGCCAGCCGCTTGAGGACGGACACGTGACCATTTCCCGGGTACAGGGCTCGATGACGTATCCGAGTGAGTTTATGATGGTCTGCGCGATGAATCCCTGCAAGTGCGGCTGGTACGGCGACCCAAGCGGACGGTGCACCTGCTCTCAGGCATCGGTCGACCGGTATCTGTCCCGCGTGTCCGGGCCGATGCTTGACAGAATTGATATCATTGTAGAGGTGCCTGCGGTGAAGTTTGAAGAGCTGAACCGGAGAAGCCCTGCCGAGCCGTCGGCAGAGATCAAAAAGCGAGTCGATGCTGCGCGAAAAATTCAGAACGCTCGATTTGCGGACAGCCGAACGCAGTGCAATGCGCTGATGCAGCCGGGAGAGCTGCGGGAGTGCTGCCGGTTGGACAGCGCGTGTACTGCGCTGATGCAGCAGGCATTTACAGCATTGAATATGACGGCGCGGAGCTATGACCGCGTGCTGAAAGTGGCGCGGACGATCGCCGATCTCGACGGCAGCGCGGACATCCAGCCGCAGCATATCGCGGAGGCCATTCAGTACAGAACGTTCCAATTCGGGAGCGAACGAGTATAAAGGAGACAGTATGAAGGAACTATTTTTGCTGAAATTGGGCGAGATCGTCCTGAAAGGACAGAACCGCCGAACATTTGAGGACAAGCTGAAAGCTAACACGCGCCGGAGAATGGCCGTGTTCGGCGACTTCAAGGTGACGATCACGCAGTCTACGCTCTATGTTGAGCCGAAAAACGACGAGTGCGATCTTGACGGCGCGTGGGAAGCCTGCGGCACGATCTTCGGCATTGCGCAGATGTGCCGCTGCCGTGCGTGTGAGAAGGATCTGGACGCGATCTTCAAGACCGTGGTGGAGTATCTCGGCGACGAGCTGGCGGGGCAGAAGAGCTTCAAGGTGGAATCGAAGCGGTCGGACAAGCGGTTCCCACTGAATTCCATCCAGATCTCGCAGGAGATCGGCGGCAGAATTGCCGAGGAATTTCCGCAGGTGGCGGTCGATGTGCACAATCCGAGCTATGTGGTGAACGTCGAGGTGCGCGAGACGGCGGCGTATGTGCATGGGCCGTCGGTGCCCGGAGCGGGCGGACTGCCGACCGGGACGGGCGGACGGGCTGCGGTGCTGCTCTCGGGCGGCATTGATTCGCCGGTCGCGGGCTATATGATCGCGAAGCGCGGTGTGGAGCTGGAGTGCATTCATTTCTTCTCGTATCCGTATACGTCGGAGCAGGCGAAGGAAAAGGTGCTGGAGTTGGCGCGGATCATGACGAAATACTGCGGGCGGATGACCGTGGACATCGTTGGCTTCACGGAAATTCAGGAGGCCATCCGCGACAACTGTAAGGAAGAATATTTCACGATCATCATGCGCCGGTTCATGATGCGCATTTCCGAGCGCATCGCGCGCGACCACGGGGCGAAGTGCCTTGTGACGGGCGAGAACCTCGGTCAGGTCGCGAGCCAGACGATGGACGCGATGGCGGTTACGGGCGCGGTGCTGAATATGCCGCTGTTCTGCCCGCTGATCGGCATGGACAAGGAGGAGATTGTGACCATCGCGCGCAGAATCGGCACGATGGAGACGTCGATCCTGCCGTATGAGGACTGCTGCACGGTCTTTACCCCGCGCCATCCCAAGACCAAACCCCATGTGGAGGAGGTGCGCGAGCTGGAGGCCGTGCTGGACATCGACGCGCTGTGCGACCGCGCGATGGCGGGCCGCGAGCGCGTGCGGATCAAGCTGTAAG
>ERZ773108.1657-NODE-1657-length-21363-cov-8.407265_pt1 | contig 21363 bp, 28 predicted proteins | sample MGYA00580570_ERZ773108 | MGnify/ENA primary metagenome ERZ773108 (study PRJEB29015, sample SAMEA2737840) | human gut metagenome | biome: human gut; feature: human-associated habitat; material: faeces | place: China | collected 2012 ...
CTCTTAACTGGAAATCTCCTGCCGATTATTTGTATTCCTTTTTATCCTTCGGCGAAGTTTTCTGATTTTTGTAACACATCATTGACAAACCTACATTTTTATTATTATATTCCTAATTTTTCTGCGTTGTAAAGTGATATGACCCATTTTCTTTAAAAAAAGAAGAAAATGAATGGTATAATGTTTTCATCCGCCTTGAAACGAGCCTTAGGCGAAGTGAAAGGCGGATGAAAACGGTCGGTTCACGCCTCACGCCGCCAGCTTCTCCGCCAACAGCTGCACCGGGCTTTTCATTCCGAGTGTCCTCATTATCTTATTGTTGCTCCACTCTAAATGCTTTTTAAGCTTTTCATTTAATTCATCAAGCGTTTTGAAGGTCTCCCAATTATAAAAATATCTTTGGTCGTTTCTATGACTGCGCTCTACCTTTCCGTTATGCCACGGTGTCCTCGGCGGTATTAAAATATGCGGTATTTTCATCGCTTGCAGCACATTATCCAATGGGCTTATTTCATTGTCGCTGATGTACTTGTAAGTAAACTCTGTACCGTTATCCGTCTGTATTTTCTGTATTTTAAACGGAAACTCTTTCAACAGCATTTTTAAGAATTTTACGGTGTTCTCAGGTGTATGTTCTTCAAAGGCATATACAAACCGATACCTTGTACATTCATCTATTGCCGTCCATTGATAAAAACGCCTTCCATATTTGAGCGCATCGCCTCGCAGACAATTGTACGGCACTTCTTTTACATCTATTTGTACCTTTTCGCCCGGCATCAGCAGCTCAGGATACCGCCGTGCTTGCTTTCTCGGCGACTTTTTTTGTTCTTTTCTCTTTTAGCCCCATTCTTTTTGCCGCATATACCATTCCGCTGAAACTTCGTTTATATCCTTTCCTTTTCAGTTCTTCATAAACCCCATACCACCCATATCTCTCATAGTATTTCTCAAAGGCTTTCTTTATTTTTCGTTCTTCTTTTTTCGTGTGTCTGTGCGGATTGAGATGCGGTCGGTGTGACCGTTCTACCAACGAGCGCCAATCTGAACCGTCATATTTGCTGCACCATCTTTTTACGCTCGACAGGCTTACTCCGTACTGCCGGCTCGCTGCTCTTTTCCCGTTTTTCTTTGCAAATTTTACTACGGCTTGCTTTTTCTTGGCTTCTTGTGTTATTATATTCATCAGAAGTTACTTCCTTTCGGTATTTGGTTTTGTGGTAAAAACATTATACCATATTTGGAAGTTAACTTCTCTTTTTATTGGGTCACATCATTTTAACACATACATTTTTATTATTATATTCCTAATTTTAATGTACAAGTGTCAATAACGGGTAACACTGTTCTCAAAAAAATAAGATGAAAAGATTTAGCATTTTGATTTGTGGCTGAATGAGGAAACGAAGGCGACGAACGAAACCACAAATCCCGTGCCATACATTAACCCAAGATAATCTCCAATTACCGCACTCAGACCTCTGTAATGAAGGCAACTCTTACGCTTACATTCAAATAATAAGCGAAGATCCGGCTCGGGGGTGCGGACATATTCTTGGACTCCAAAAGGAGTAGACAAATATGTACACGAAAGAGCAAATTGAAACTGCATTAAAGGAATTTGAACGATTAGGTTCTGTACAAGCAACGATTACATTATTAGGTTATCCGTCAAGCAGTTCTTTGTATAAATGGTATGAATGGAAAGCATTGTACCCTGATTGTATTGTCTAAACGCAACAGGCATTCCGCCGTTATTGGAATTAAATTTAAAATGAGTGTCATTATGATATTAAAAAACGCCCGTCATTTCAAAATGATAAGCATTTTTTAGGTTAATATTAGATTTCCACAGTTTAATTATCGTGCTCATTTTGAAATGATTTATCACAGGCGCCCCAAAAAACAGTATCACAACTTCTATCACAATATACGAAAAACACTATCACAAATTCTATCCCATAAAGCATAAAACGGACTGTCACAGGTTCTATCACAGGTGCTTCCAAAAATACTATTCCAAGTTCTGTCACAAAAAGCTGTTTTCTGACAGACCTCATTTACGGCATATTTTTCAAAACATTTCGAATTTATTGGACGGCGTGTAACAGCATGTCTATGAATAGGTTTAATGCCCCATTTTGATTCTTGTGTACCGATTTTGTCACATAAGTTGTGGTATTCTGTTTTTACAACAAAATTAAGGAGCAATGAAACATGAAAATTGAAGTTCAGTATTATCCGCTTGAAAACTGCAGCGGAAACTTATGTAAAATTATTGTAGAAACAACCGATTACGAATCGGCAGCACAAATAGTTATGAACATGTTTAATATTCCGCGCAGTAACATTTATTCGGTAAATTCCTATATAGGGTGATTTTACATGTTATCTGAAACTATGAAATTAGAAGAAAAAATCATCAGCATTTGTAAACATGATAAAACTTTTTTAAGGAAAGGTTCAACATTCGATAAAATTACTGTTTTAAAATCAGGTTTTTATGGTTCTATGCTGTGCGGTCCGGTTACTTTTTTAGGGCATACAGACAGTTATGAAAAGCTTTTCAGCAGCGGTAACGGCAGATATTATTTTACAGTGCGTGACGGTTGGGGTGTTGAGGATAATTGCTTATACGCTTTGTCTATCGGCGCAATCAAGCGTGACTTCCAAAAGCCTGTTAGTATTGAAGAAATTGAACACGAAATTAATAACCCCGAAGTGCCAAAAAGCACTTATTCAGCACTCTCAATAAAAATGAAATTAAAAGACGATATACAAATACTTAAGGTGTTGAAAAGCAAGCCGTAAAATAGTATAATAAAGGAGCAAAAATGAGAGTTTCATATGATTTAAATTTTAAAAAATTTTTAGATTTATGGAGCAAGGCTGAAAAAGGAAAAGACAAAAAAGCGCAATATAAGCTTGGTTCATTGTGTTTTAAAAGTAAGCATCCCGATGCTGCGGCAAACGCTTTTCAACTTTTTAAAAAATCTGCAAAGCAGGGTTTTACCGATTCATCGTATATGCTGGCGCGATGTTATCACGAGGGTTTGGGAATACGCAGAAATTACCGAAGTGCTATAAAATGGTATAATGAAACAGATTATCTTATTACACACGATATTTGGAACAACCCAAGTAAAACTGACAAAGAAGAAAGCAAGCTCTTTCAAAAATATCTTGATGACGATGAATTCGCAGATAAAATTGATGAGAAATTAGATGTCAGGAAAGAGCAGATGAGCATTGATAGTATTATCAATACTGCCCTAAGCGGCAGCTCTGACGCACAAAACCGATTGGGTTATTACTATTATAACGGCAATGAATTTGAAAAGGACATACAAGAGGCAATTTTTTGGTATGAAAAAGCGGCAGCACAAGGCAATGATGCCGCTATGGAAAGACTTGCGGAGCATTACAATAAAACAGGTCAATATAAAGAATCAGCCGAATGGTACAGAAAATATACCGAAGAACGAATCAAATGGCGCAACGAGCGTCTTAATTGGTAAAATCAAAACGAAAGGTGTTATGACTTATGGATTTATCAAAAATATCAACAGCACAGCTTGCAGAGGAGCTTTCTAAAAGAGAAGCCGTTCAAAAATTGATTGCGGAACCGTATCAGCCATATCAGATAACAGTCGGAGAAACTACTGTTTCCGATACCGGTCCGGTTGTTATTCTAAGAATCTGGGACTAATTTTTGCGGCGTAATTTTTTTATATTTTATAATTAGGTCTTATTATAAAGTGTGGTATAATGGAGAAAAAACAAAAGGAGAAATTTGAAATGAGCAAATTTACACAAGGGTTTTTTAAGGAAGATGCCGCTGTTGTTGCCAAAGGTTTGTTGGGAGCGACAATTTCTTTTCAGTATGGCAAACGAATAAAAAAATATACAATTACATCCACAGAAGCTTATTACCATGACGAATACGATAATAAAGGAAAGAAAATATGTTATGGTGCTGAAAAGACAAAGGCTGAAGCGCAAAATGCCGTTTCCGCGCCATTGTTTTCAACACCAGGGACATGGTGTGTATATGGCGGTCAATTGCTTTTGTCTGTCACCAATAATGTTTATTCAGACAATGTTCTGATAAAGGAAATTCAAGACGAAAACGGAATTTGCTTCGGACCTGACGGCATAGCAAAGGAATTGCATTTGTACAAGAGTAAACCTGATTATTGCGATTGTCATGGAAAGTTTTCTCTTTGTGGATGTTCACTGCTTTTGACCGATAAAATTGACACTCCCTCATTTAATACAGATAAGAGAGTAAATATAGATAGTGATGAACGTTTAAAATTCAACTATTCTGCTGAAGTTACTTCTAAATAATGAGATTATCGAAATGATTTGGAGAACTTAAAGATGAGATTATATTTTTCATCACTTATAAAAACTAATCCAAAATATTCATTATCGGCGGAAAATCTATTCTCTGTTTTGTCCGACAGCGGAGAAAAATACACTCTTTTTGACGGAGCAAAGGATATCTGGGCAAGGGATTATATGCCGATTAAAACAAAAAGCGGTAAATATGTATCGTTTTGGTACGAGCCGAGCTATCTTGCAGACGATCCGCAATTAAGAACAAATTTTAAAACCGATATTGCACCGCATTTCACACTGCCAGTTAAATATTCAAATATAAATCTTGACGGCGGAAATGTTGTGTTTTCGCCGTCAAAGACAAAAGCAGTTATCACAGACAGAGTGTTTTCGGAAAATCCCGAATATGACAAGAATACTCTTTTATCAGAGCTTGAAAATTTGCTCGAAGCAGAGATAATTATTATTCCGTCGCTTATAAGCGATATGACGGGCCACGCAGACGGCGTTGTGCGCTTTGTGAACGAAAACACGGTGATCGGCAACGCCTTGCCTTACGGTTACGAACAAAAGGTGAAAAGGGCGTTGAAAAAACAAGGTATTTCTGTTGTTGACTTTCCGTATTTTGATTCCGCGGGCATAAGCGCCGTGGGCAGCTATCTCAATTTTCTTGAAACAGAAAAGCATATTTTCCTGCCTGTTTTCGGAGATATTCAAGATGAAACGGCGGCAAAAAGAGCAAAGGAAATATTTGAAAAAAAGATAGTTACCGTGAATATAAACGGTATTGCAAAAGACGGAGGAGTATTGAATTGCATAAGCTGGGAAACACACTGACAGTGTACGAAAGGACGATTTTATGAATTTAAGGGAAACGGCAGAATATAAAGAACACGGCTTTAAAATTGTAACCTGCCCCGTATGCGGTAACGAGACCCTTGATATGTATTGGATATGCGAGCATTGCGGCTGGGAGTATGACAACACAAGATCCGAAGATGAGTATTCTGCTGCAAACAGCAATACAATTAAGGAATACAGAGAAAAGTATTTAAAACAAGGTTTTAAGAAAGGATAGCATATAAAATTTTAATAATTATTAAAGTCTCGACAGTAAAACGGATATCAGTCCGACTGCCGAGACTTTTCAAAATTTCTTTATCTTGTTTGCTCGCTTGCCTTGAAATTATATATAGGCTTTAAAATTTTATTGACCGTTACGGTCTCGGAAATATTTTTTAATATTTCCTCCATAGGCTTATATACAAACGGCGATTCGTCAATCGTGTCCTTTGATATGCTGGTTGTAAAAATGCCCTCCATCGACTTTTTGAACTGTGAAAGCGTAAAGCTTTGCTCTGCGTCCCTGCGGTTCATCAATCTTCCGGCGCCGTGCGGTGCGGAGCAGTTCCAATCGCTGTTGCCAAGTCCCGTGCAAAGCAGACTTCCGTCGCGCATATTCATAGGGATAAGCAGCTGCTCGCCCTTCTTTGCCGATACTGCGCCCTTGCGGAGTATCATATTGTCGGTGTCAATATAATTGTGAATTGTTTCAAAGCTTTCTTCCTCGTGAAGCTTTAATCCGTCAACAATTACTTCCTTTATCACGGTGCGGTTAAGCGCGGCAAATCGCTGCATAAGCTCCATATCGTGAAGATAGCTTTGCATAGAGTCCCCCTCTAAAAAGGCAAGCTCATACGGTATTTCGCTTTGCGCTCTGCCGCCGCAGGCGTTATATGCCGTTTTTTGATAATATTCGGCTACCCTGAGCCCTAAATTTCGACTGCCTGTGTGTATAACAAGATAAAGGCTATCGCCGTCTGTATCAATTTCAATGAAATGATTTCCGCCGCCAAGTGTGCCTATGCTTTCCTTTGCACGGCGTGTATCTATTTTTTTTACACATTCAAGCTCGTATATGTCAATTCTGCCGTGACTGCGGTGCGCACGCTCACGGACATTTCGCCCAAACGGAATATTCTGCCTTATAAAGCTGTCAAGCTTCGGCAGCTCAAGCCGCTTTTCTTTTAATTTCACCGTCAGCATACCGCACCCTATATCCACGCCTACTATATTGGGAACAATTTTATCGGTAACCGTCATTGTGGTGCCGATAGTACAGCCCTTGCCCGCATGAACATCCGGCATAATGCGTATCTTGCTGCCGGACGAATACTCCATATCGCAAAAAGCCTTTATCTGACCTGCGGCAGAGGGCTCTAAATTATCGGTATAAACTAAAGCGGTATTATATTTTCCGGTTATTTCAATCATTCGTATTCCTCCAATATCGGGTGATTTCACGCTGCATATTTTCTCTGCCTACGGGATTTTGAGTGTGCAGCCTGATAGGATAAAAGGTTTTTCTTTCGGCAAGCCAATCTATAAGCTTTATTCCGTCTCCGCCGTCTGTGGCATAATCTCCTAAATCGTGGTCGCAGTCAATCACTTCAATTTCGGCTCTTTCCGCTTCGCAATGAATAATTTTCAGTTTTGCCTCATTCACGCTGCGGCAGTGAAAATATCCGTTCGGTGCGGGTCTTATATCGTCAGGCCATATTTTTATTTTTTTCATACTATCACTTTCATTTCGGAAACCTGCGGCTTAAAACCGAACCTCAGCCGCAATGAGTAAGGTTTTTATGCAGAGTTAGCGTAAAAAACCATAAATTCACATTAAACAGTTTTTTTATAACGGAAAAAATATAACAAATTCAAAAACTTAAACCTTAAACCCGAACCTGTTATCTTCCTTTTAAGTTGTATGCTCTGCAACGGAAAGGCTTTAAAAATCGATTTCAAGGGTTACGCTGTTATTCAGCGTATCAAGCGCCGATTGCAGTGCCGATAATTCGTCAAACGCCCTGTCATAGTCGTCCTTTACCATCTTTCTGTCGTAATTTATATATCTGTAATCTATAATGCTTGTTCGGCTGTAATATTCCTGATTTTCTCTTGATTTCGGCAGTCTTGCTTTCATTTCGGCAAGCTTTTTAACCTTTTTTGAAAGCTGAGGAATATATACAAGCGCCTCGTCAACCGTAAGCTCAAAACCGGGCAGAGTGTGCGTTGTGTTAAAGAGATTTATTGCGTGCTTTAATTTGATTACTCTGTTTCCGAGTTTTTCCAATGTTTTTTGCGTTTCTGTATAATCATATTCCGGACGCACGCTTTCGGGGTCCTCGCCCATAGCGGCAAGAAAGGTGCTGCTCTCCGCTTCTTCCGCAAGAAGTAAATCATATTCGTCATTCAGCTTTTTAAGCAGCTTGTTAGCCTGTGCAGATGTATATTTCATTTTAACCGCTCCTTTTTTCTTTCTGATACTATTATATGAAACGGTATGTACCGAAAATGGGATATAAAAATCCCGATTTTCCAAAATAAATTCAGAAAGTCGGTTTTTTATTATTTCTTACGATTATTACAATTTTTCACTTTACATTCGCCGCATTTTGGATTGGCTTCGGTACACATTTCAAATTTCTTTTCCGCGCAGTACTGCCATAATGCCGTATCTACATAAACTGATGATACATTATATTCTTTTGCTATTTCTTCACAAACTCTAACAGCATCTTTTTCTTCGCTTTTTTGAGAGGCCGGCTTAATATATCCCAGTCTTTTTAACAGCCGGCATACATGAACATCGGGTTTTATAATATCTATACCGGCGGATTTTATGTATTCACATGCAAGAGGTAATCCAATATATTTTAATTTGTATTCGCTTTTGCTTTCGCTTAATTTTTTAGCAAGATCCAATGGTGAAGGTGCCTTGTTAAAATAATTATCTATACTGCCACCGTTTTCTTTGGCTATTCTTTCTAATGTATCAATATTTTTTGGCAAATTATTCATTTGCGGCTTGATTTGACGGTTTCCGCATTTTATTTTAATCAATTCTTGACGCAAATAATCAGGCGAAACCTTTTTCAAAAATTCAGGGTCAAAATTATGGAATATTTTTTCAATATTACTTCTGTTATCTTCAATGACCTGCCACGGTCTGTTATTGGAAAGCTGAGCAAAAACCATCCATTCAATATGCTTTGATAACGGAAATTTTTCGCCGTTTTTTCTTAGATTTGCAGTATTCTGAACCCTTTTAATGTCAGCTTCAAAATCATACCGATGCTCTTTCATCGTTTCGATTATGTTTTTAAATTCCGGATATTTCATTCCGATTCCCCCTTTACAATAATTATAAATCGCCGCCATAGAAAAATCAACGGCGGCAAATATACTTTGTATATACTCACAAATAAGCTTCTATCTTTTATTGCATTATCACGCACTAAAATTGCTGCAATAAATTCCAAATTCCGTCCTCAGGCTCGCCGATTTCGGGGCCGCCTATACCGGCAGGCTTTAATTTTCCGTTTTCGTCAAAAAGCATATCAATATTTACCTGCGGAGGGCCTTTGAAATATTCGGTCAATGCAGCTTTGTCCGAAAACATTTCCAACGCGCCGTACGAACACCTGAAATCCTCATTATCGCGCGCAAAAAGCGTTGGGTCTCGCAGCAGCGGTGAAGGCGTATCAAACAATTTTTCAATTACATATCCCCTTTCTTTATACTTCTGTTCGCTGCAAATTTTATATAATGTCTCAACATTCGCTGCAAGATTCGGGTATGAAACATTTTTTTCATTAAGCTCAAAAAGGAATTTTATAAACGGAGATATTTCCGGATCGTATGTTTCGTTAATTTTGAGAATTCCCATTATAAAGCTTCTTAACGGCTTTAAATTAGGAAAAAAGGTGCTGACATACCGTTCACGCAAAATTGCTTACTTTTCATAAGAGTCCTTTGGACCGAGCTTTGCAAATTGCTTGATAAAACCGAAAACCCGATCGTCACCGGGCGTTTTTAGACGACCATAATATTGCTTTTTCAAACCCTTGGGGCAGGTGACGGATTTATCGCAGGTATGATAAAGATAAATGTAATATTCACAGCATTCACCATACGGGCAGGCAGGCTTTTTGGGTGCGGCGGTGTTCGGCGGAGCTTTTTCGGGCACAGCTTTAGTTATTTCGGGCTTTTCGTTTTTTTCCTCGGCCGAGTTAAGTTTCGGCGTTTGCTGTATCGGCGCGGGAGGGGTTTCGTCTATAATGCCGCAGAATTTCAAACCGTCGTTTATATCCTTGCGAACGCTGTCTATCTTTTTATTTATAAAATCTATTGCCGAGTCTAATCTTCCCATTAAAGCTCCCTCCATTTTTTAAACTGCTTGCAATAATTTCCCTCGAACGCCATATGTCCCGAGGTATCGAGACTGTGAACCCCTGCCGAGCATTGACCCCGTACGGAATTAGTATCGGTTTCCGCCCCAAAGCAGGTCTTTTTTCTTGCACCCTGCCAATTATCGCAGGTGGCGCAGCATTTGTTGATTTTCGGTACGCTGAACATATTATTTTTTCCTCCTCTACATATTGAGCGTCATCATAAGCTGATCGCCCTTTGCTATCTGTCTTCCGTAAAAATCGGTGGTAATATCAAGCTTTGCGTTATATTTACCTTTGATTTTGCCCGAAAAATCCTTTATTTGCTTGTTTCCGGTTGAGGTATCAAGCTCGATAAAGCCGATAATTTTACCCGTCCAATCCTGTACCTTAATTCTTTCAATCATTACTTTTCCTCCTGTTCAAGCCAGGTTCCCGTTTTATCGCTGAAAACGGATAACTGGGAGTCGGTTATATTATGTATAATTCTGCTGAGCGCTTTTCTCTCGAGCGGCACCTCACAAGGATAGCCTTCAAGTATTTTTAAAATATCCTGTTGACGCAGATGCTTTTCACTGCTTGAATGCTCCTTTAAAATTAAATATACAAAGAGCGGCGCCATACTTTTCCTTGAATTTGTCTTTTTAGGTCTGAAAAGGTTATCAAGCTCCTCATCGCTCATAAGCTCATACCTTTCAATTTGCAGCCGATAGGTGTTATCAACCGTTTCCTTTGAAATACAATATTTATGCAGCACCATAGCCGCCGCCAATAAACGGGCTTCGTTTTTTATAACAATTTCGGGAGCGTTAAGGCTTAACAGCCTGCAAAGCCTTGTTGCCCGTATAACATATTCATAAGCGCAAATATTGTTTCCCACACGCTTTTCTGCTTCCTTAATAAGCGCTTTGCAATATGAATTGTAAAGTCTTTTTTCGTCTTTGGTTACGGAAACATCCATATACTCCCTGAAAAAATCCTTTTCATCCTTTGTTAATTCGGAGCCATTTGTGAATTTGCCCGAAAGCTCTTTGAGATAATCCGCCGTGTCAAGCCGGCCGGATATATCGTGAACGGTATCATATTTTAAATCCTTGGAATTTAATGATTTTACAAAAATCTGCCACACATTAAAAAGCCGTACGTTTCCGTTTTCTTCGCAAAATACCTTTTGTGCCGTTTCCTCACTCCCATCTAATTCTTCGTATTTTTCGGCAATTTCTTTAAGATCGGAATAAAGCCTTTTAAATTCCGAGCAAACCGAGTTGCGGTCCTCCATCGTCCAATCCATTTTGCAGCGGTAACTGTATTTTTCTTCACAAAGCGACAGCTCGTTCGGAAATTCGGGAATATAAAGCACGCCGTCCCCGTCGGTTCGGTCAAACATTAAATAAATGTATTCTAAGGGTGTTATATCGGATTCAAAGGATAAAGTTTGCGTTTCTGTTTCTTTTGTCATACTCAAGGCTCCTTATCATTTATAGCTTTAATTATAGCGTTTGCGATGTACCGCACGCGGGACATAGATTTTTGGCGTGCGGTTTTTGAAAGCGAGAGAATTGTATCACAGGATTTTTAAAAAAACAACTAAATAAGGACCTTCAAAGTCAAAGCGTACCGTTTTCGGTACACAGCCCGCGTTAAAATATAATATGTTGAAAAAAGCGGTGAAATACAGTAAAATTATATTATTAAATGTAAGCGGAGGTCGGGATATGGTTTATCTTTCAAAGTCAAAATATTGCGGACTGTGGCAATGTCCGAAAATTGCGTGGCTTAAAAAATATAAGCCCGAGGAAATCAAAGTCGATCCTCAGGTTATAGCAAGAATGGACGCCGGCAACGAGGTCGGCGACCTTGCAATGGGGCTGTTCGGCGATTATACCGAGGTTACAGCTTTCGACGGCGATAAAATAGATATAAAGCAAATGATTGAAAACACAAAGGCGGAAATCGAAAAAGGGACGCCTGTTATCTGCGAAGCCTCGTTCGATTATAACGGGCTTTACTGTGCCGTTGACATACTGAAAAAGGAAAACGGCGGCTTTGCGATATACGAGGTTAAAAGCTCCACAAAGTACGATAAGGCGGTATATGCCGCCGATGTTGCTTATCAGAAATATGTGCTTGAAAACTGCGGCATTAATGTTACGGGCACATATCTTATATGCCTTAACAACCAATATGTTTTTGACGGCGTTCTTAATTTGGATGAACTTTTCGGTATTCACGATATTGACGATTCCGTAGCTGTAGAAGAAAAGAATATTGCGGCTAATCTGTCGATTGCCGAAAGAATTTTAAAATCGGAAAAAGAGCCGGATATTGATTTATCCGTTTGCTGTGATAAGCCGTACACCTGCGCGTTTTGGAACTATTGCTCGCGGAATTTGCCTAAGCCCTCTGTTTTTAATTTATACAGGCTGCATTTTGATAAAAAAATCGAATACTACAAAAAGGGACTTGCCGATTTTAACGATTTGTTTTACAGTGCCGATATTACAAATGCAAAGCAGCTGCGGCAAATGCTGTTTGCTATTTCCGACCAGGGCACATATATAGAACGGGACGGTATACGGGACTTTTTAGGCACGCTTTCATATCCGCTTTATTTTCTTGATTTTGAAACAATACAGCCTGTTATACCGCAATTTATAGGAACAAAGCCTTATGCCCAAATACCATTTCAGTATTCGCTGCACTATATTGAAAAGGAAGGCGGCGAGCTTTTACATAAGGAATTTTTAGCGGAATCGGGCACCGACCCGCGCCGCGCCATTGCCGAAAGCCTTTGCAGGGATATTCCTATGAATGTCTGCGTTACCGCATACAATAAGGGCTTTGAGTGCGGAAGAATTAAGGAACTGGCGGAGACCTTCCCCGATTTGGCGGAGCACCTTTTAAATATACGCTCGAATATAAAGGATCTGCTGACGCCGTTTCAGTCGGGCTATTATTATAACCGTGCAATGGGCGGCAGCTTTTCCATTAAAAGCGTATTGCCCGCGATATTCCCGAACGACCCGTCGCTTGATTACCATAATCTTGACGGAGTACACAACGGCGGCGAGGCTATGACGGTTTTCCCGAAAATAAAGGATATGCCGCCGGAGGAGCAAAAGACCGCACGGCACAATCTGCTTAAATACTGCGAGCTTGACACCTTTGCCATGGTTAAGGTATGGCAGGAGCTTGTAAGGGCTGCGGAATAGAGGTGATATATGTTATACTAAAATCGAACCCCGCATTTATAATAATAAAATAAAGGAGAATTACTATGTTGGAAGTTTTTTATAAAGACTACAAGGAATTAAAGGAAAAGTACAATAAGGAAGGGAAAGAAGGAAACTACTATTTTAAATGCGACGAAAATAGGATAAATGAATATTTTGTAAAGCATACGCACGATAAAAATAAAAAAGAAAATGAAGAAAGCCAAACCGTTATACACTTTGGGTTACTCCCACAGCCGTTTATAGGAGATGTTGAAAACGCTAAAATTATTATTTGTTCATTAAACCCGGGATTTTCCGCCGACGATTATAATGCTGATGAATTACACCATAATGATATTTTGGAGCAATTAAACCCCGATAATCATAATAAAACGCTGTTTTGGCTTACAGAAAAGCCGGACGATAAGGGCAATCTTTCCGGCGGAGCCAAATGGTGGCAGGGTAAGCTTGATCAAAAGGATAAAGAAAAGTCACTTGTTTATAATATAATTAAAAAATATAAAAGTGATGTTGAATCATTATCAAATGAGGAATTAAAAAAAGAAAAAGAAAAAGTTTTTAAAGTGCTTTCTGAAAATATGGCGGCGATTGAGCTTTTCCCGTATCACTCCGCTAAATTCAACTACACCTATTTAGAAAAATGCGAAAGCACAAGGAAGATTAGAAAATATGTTAAAGAATTGGCAGAAAATTCCCAAAAAAGTCAGTTGATTTGTTTTACAAGATCTTTTAAATACTGGAAAGTTAATGAAATTAAAAAACAGGCAGATGGTAATGTTAATTTTATATGTAACCCATCGGTTCAAAATATATCATTTAACATCAAAAATAAAGATTTCGGCGGAGCTATATTTGAGCATATAAAAAAACATTTGATAGAAGACTCATTAAAATAAAACTAATCGGCGGGAAAGTTTTCCTGCCGATTAGTTTAAAGCCTATTTAACTTATTTTTCGCCTCGCAAAACCACTTATTATCAGGCTCTATTTGAAGAACAAAATTTATTTTACCCTGCAAGCGGTTAAAATACTGCTCGGCGTCGGGCTTGCCGTCGGTTAAAAACTCGGTATTATCGGTATGTATTATGCTGTCAGTCAAGCCGTATTTAAGCGCATAGTAAACCTCCTGGCGGAGCCTGCGCTTATAATCGGCCGAAACCGAAAGCCTTTCGTTTACGGTAATACCCGTAACGCTTTGACGGTTATTGCTGTTTATAAACCTTGTTTTATTTTTGTTCAGCTCAAAGCCCATATTTTCAAGCATATCCTTTACCCGCTTAAAAACCGGGTAAAGCAGTATATCGGCGGAAAACGTCATATCATCGCAATAGCGCGTGTAAGCTATGCCGCGCTTTTTGCACCACAGACCTATACTGTTATCAAAATTATACATTACAATGTTTGAAAGTGCGGGAGAAGTCGGCGCGCCCTGCACCAATGCATCGTTAAGGCAGCAAAGCTCCGTTAATATTACGCCTGTCTGCTTCGGAAAATACCTTGTATTAAACGCGGCGGAATACACCTGCTCAAAGCGTATGCTGCCGAAAAAATCGGTTATATCCAGCTTTAAAAGATACCGCTTTCCTATATGGGGAGCGGCATTTTTTGATATTTGAGAGCCTTTTTGATAAGCGGCGGCGTAATCGGAAACAGGCAGATTTTTTAAAATGCGGCGGTTTATCGCAGTTTGGCAGGCTTTAAGTCTGCTTACGGGCGCATAAAGCCGCCGCGGTTTACCGTTCTTCTTTTTAATTTCAAAGGCGTTATAATATTTATCGGTGTTTTTGGATATAAAGAAAAGCTCTTTTCGCTTAATCCCTAAAAAATCCGCCAGTTGGTATGTATCGTAAATAAACGGCAGGTTATTCCGCGATTTATAGTCAAGCACCATTTGAGCCGCCTCAAACAACCCGAATTTCTTTACAAATTCGGCGTCGGCGGAGCCGAATACCACATTACTGCCTATTATATTCATAAATATCACCGCCGCAGAATAATATTTAAGTCTAAAAGAGTAAAGCCCCTTGCAGTACAAAATGACCCGATAAAAGCGCAGGCGAACTGAAAATAACGGAGTTATTCTTTTGTTCGTCGGAGTGTTATCGGGCGGCGCCTTGCCGCAGATATATCCGCGGCAAGGCATAGATCCTTTAGAAAATCAGGGCAGCGACTCGCCGTCCCTCTCAAAGTTACGCTTTAAGATGTACGCTACTGCAAGGAGCTTATATTTTTATAATATACCTTATTATTTTAAAAGTCAAATTTTTTATAAAACAACTTCCGTAATTTTAATACTTTCGCGCAGTTTTCTTATATCGGAGTACAAAAGCGTTTCCTTTTCGCTGAGCATTTGTGCCGCCTTTTCAAGAAAATCACGGTTTTTAATAAGTATCTCGCGTGCCTTAAACATATACCGCTCAAGCTCGGCATGAACTACCGATTCGTTTCTTGAATTGAAGCTCTCGGAGCTTTCAGGAAAACGATGATTAGCAACATCTATCATACCGAAACCGCCGGTGCCGCTTTCGGATATGGCGTCCCTGATATTATCGGCGGCTTTTCTGATGTCGCTTTGACAGCCGCTTGCACAAACACCCGAATAATAAAGCTCTACCGCCGCTTTCCCCGCAAGCGAAATGAGAATATGGTGCGCCCGCCTTGTTACGGGCATACAACGGTGAATAAATCCGCCTGTTGAGTCTCTGCCGGCAGTTCTGAGGGAAGCCAGTCCAACGCTGCCGGGAGTTAAAATTTCGGAGACCACAAGGTGGCCCGCCTCGTGCAGCGCAATTTCTTTTAAAGCGTCACTTGACTTTTTTGTGAAATTATCGGGTGCGTCATACTGCATACGCAGAACGGATTTCACAAGATCATCCATTTCTATTTTTTCTTTTCTTGCATATGCCGCTCCGATTGCCGCCTCGTTAAGAATTGTTTCAAGCTCGGCGCAAGAGCCATAACTCACCATTTTAACGAGATCGTCCATATTAACATTATCAGAAACTTTTTTCTCAGCGAGATAGTATTTAATAATTTCCTCCGCGTCCCTGTCGGTAGGCGAGTTTACCTCTATCTTTCGGTCAAATCTGCCCGAACGGATAAGCGAGCGGGGGAGCTTTCGAATTTCGTTAACGGTTGCAAACACAAAAACATTGCAGCCCTTAACCTCGTCAATACCTGCCTGCACCGCAACATATTCCTCGGCGTCTATATGGCGGTCATCCTCATTTGCAAATTTATCCATATCGTCAAGCAATACTATTGCCGGAGCGTTTTTCTTGGCTTTTTCAAAGGTGTCGGTAATTTTTCCGATAAAATCATCGCTGCCCTTATCACGGCGGACAATATATGCCGGCAGTCCGCTTTCGGTAATAAAGCTTTTTGCCATAAGGCTTTTTCCGAGCCCCGGGTCGCCGTAAAGCAAAATTCCCTGCGGCAGCTTTGCACCGAGATTTTCGTAAATTTCCCTGTTGTGAATCATATCGCAGATCTGCAAAAGCTCCTCTTTTATTGTTTGGTATCCGATTATTCTGTCAAACGCGCTCATATTTATTTCCTCCGTAAATTTTTTAATCCCACAAATTCCAAAACCACCTGTTAAACAGGTTTATGGCTTCGGTCTTACAGCGGTCTCGATATTCGTCAAGCTTTATAGATTCCTTTAAATAAAGCTCGGCTGTTTCTTTATATTCGGGAATGTCACTCGGTGAATAAAGTCTTTTGGCTCCGTTAGGATAAATATCCTCAGGCTTTAAAAGCTTTTCGCCTAAAATCCCGTATTTCTTGGTGAATTCCTTGTGATTTTTTAGGTTTTCCTCCTCGTAAGGGTTTTTGACGGTACAGGTTTCTTCAGAAGCCTCTCTTAAAAGAAATATCATTCGGTCAAGAATTTCATTCCAAAGGTTGTTACAAATTTCGTCCGTTTTTTCACGCAGCTTATAGCCCTCGGAATTTTCATCGGCAGGCCAAGAGCAGTATTCCTCGTATGACATTTTAAGCTCGTCGCTGTGTGCCTCAACATATTCTTTTTGCAATTCGCCGGGAAATCCCATATGGTGTTCCTTTAAGTATTCGAGCATTTGAGGCATAACCTCCAAAAACCAGTAATCAATACTCCAGGTATCCTTAACGCTCCAGCCTCTCTTTGCACGCTGTCGGCGATATTTATGCTCCTGCCGCCGTTCTTTAATCGCTCTTATAAATGACATATTGATTCCTCCCATAAGCAGCATTTTTTTGCTTTCACTATATATATTATATAAAATGTTATGTACCGTTTTCGGTGCTTAAAATTTCCGATTTTAATTTAGATATATTTTTTAATATATCGGTAATGCGAAGAACCGTCATTTATAACCTTTATTTCTCTTTTCGCATCGCTAAGGTCAAACCGTTTTATAATTTCCTCAATTATTTCTTTTCGGTTTATATCTGTATTGAGAAAAATTTTAATGCTTTTCTCATATATTTCAACTCTCCCTCTCGGATAATAATTATACGGTCGTCCCTTAGTAACGCGTTTTGAAAGCTTTGCCCATTCGGCTTTGTGATTAAAATTATTTCCGGATTTTGAGCTGAATACTACCTGTTTTTCCGCTTTGCCGTTTTCGTCGCAGGCAACAGAAACAATAATGAATTTCTTTTGTGATAAATACCAAAATATTCCTTTTTGCAAAAGCTTGCACCTCTTTAAAAAAATCCGAATTGTCCGGTTGTAATAAATACCTGCTCCTCTTTGTCAAAAAGTTTGCTTTCTTTAAGCTTGCGGCAGTAATTTTTCGGCAGTCCTGAAATAATAAACGGTCTTTTTTCATAATTCATATTAACTGCTTTTTCGGTATCGTTCCAAAATTCGCGCAATTTTAAAAAACACATAAGTTCAAAAAAGGTTTTCTCATTTTTGTTATTCATTTCTAAGGGTTGATTTTCGGCATTAACGGCACTGAATATTCCGTCCGACCGTAAAACTACCCTATAATCTTTTTCCCCCGAATAGAAAAAGGGCGTAAAGCTCTTTATATACTTATTAATCCGATGCCTGAAAAAACGGGTTGCAATAATACCGTCGGTTTTTAAAAGCTTTTCTTTTTTATGCAAATCTTCAAGGTGTTTATACAAATTAAAATAATCAGAATATACGGCAGGAGCCGAAAAATCAAAAACATTAAGGTCATTTGCATCGTCGGGAGAGCCTCTTGTATTTATTTGTTGGTTTGCGTGGGGTATTATTTCAGCCGTTATGTCAGGGCTTTCCGAAAAATCTCCGTTTATCACCTTATAAACCGCTCTTAATATATCTGCATTATCAATTATATTTACACCCGATTTAAAACGACATACAAGGTGCGAAATGCCGCAATAATTGTTTAGTTCAATGCTTTTAATTATCACTCTTTCGCCCTCCATGTTTTATAGTTCATTACCGTCCGAATATTTTTTTAATAAAGCTTTTTGACTTTTTATGTATTTTATAATTCGGCGGAATAACGGTATATAAATAACCGAGACCGTAATTATTTGCATAACAAAAACATCCGTATTGCGGAGCAGTATGCCTTATAAATGAAATAATTTCGGGATTCCCCGTAACAAAATACACATTTGAATATCTTTCGGTTTTTACCGGCGGAAAAACCTCCGGAATGTTTTCGGTATAAATATAAAGCGTATTGTTATATACTGTCTGCGTGCAGTTTTCGTCCGAAAATTCAAGGCTATCTGCAATTCCGTAATAAATTTTTAATGCGTTCCATACGCGGGTTTTATTCTCATCCATTTATGCTCATCCTTTCCTCTGTGTATTATTATATTACCTTTAATGTACTGAAATCGGGGCATAAAAAAACCGTGGAGAAACCACGGTTAAAATATTCTTAATGATTAGTTTTAGAATTTATGCTCTTTATGATATCCGTTTCTTTTTTTAATACTTCATTAACGGCTTTCTCGACAATTTCTTCTATTTCTTCTATTTTTTCTTTATTAGACAGGTCATTTTTTTTGGTTTGATATATTCGTTTGAATTTAAAAATGTCTTTGTCATTTTTAGGTTTTCCACATTTAATTATTTCTCTCATGTTTTTCATTGACGATTCAGGTACATTCATGCCACCCAACTCAAAGACAATTGAAAGTTTACCGTTTCTCAAATTGACCCAATATTTATATATGTTAGTTGTTCCCCATGAACCCTCAGGCACATTTAATGCAGGCAGAAGTTTATCCATATTTGGCGTAGTAAAATTAAGTTTTCCGCAATTTCCATATATTATTTTGCCTTCTTCCGATAGCTTTTTCAATGTTCTGGAAACAACATCAAAAATTTGCATTCCATCATCAATTTTCTTTTCGATAATCAAATCTAAAGCTTTTTTATGTCTATTATATATATCGGTACATACTTTTACTAATTCTTGATCGTCCACAATATTTCTCCTAACTACATCTGTATAATTTTTAAGTAATAAATCTACATCCGATTGCAACTCATTATTTTCATATACTTTGTCTAATATATCCAATATACTTTCGTATGTAAGAATACCCCATTTTTTGTCGCTCGGTTCATCGCCGTCAGGGGTTAAAAACACAAGAATCTTTTTATAGTCCTTGTATTCCTTATCTAAATATTCACGGTATCTTTGAAGCTGGTGATTATGCTCTGAAGAACCGATTTTATTTTCTATCGCAATAACATATTTTTCTTTATCAGAAACCAAAAGTATATCAATGTGTTCTCGTTCTCTAAAAACTCTAAAAGAATACAAATCCATAAGCAATAATTTAAAAGAATCATATTCTTTGTCTTCATTCTCTTTCAATATTTTGAGGAACATATTTTTTAAAAACTTATCTCCGAGTCCGTGATTTTCATTAGTGTCTAACAGCCACGAAAGCATATTGCTGTGTCGGATTTCAGTACGGCTGATTTTCAAAATATCGAAGATATTAAATCTTTCGGTCCATGGTGAGAGCGCGTCCAAGCATTCAATATCAGCAAGAAATTCCCTTAATGCATCTTCATCTTTCTTTTCAATAGACATTTATATTCCCACCTTTTAATTCTTTTCGTATTGTAAACTTAAATGAAAGTTGAGAACCTCTCGTTCCTTTTGGTATAATGGTTTCACCACAAAACACAAGTACTTCCAAAAGAAAGGAAAGGTTCTCTGATGAAATCATATCACATTAGGTGCCCGAAATGCAACAACAATCATTCATTTTATCGTTACGGCAAAGATTCAAATGGTTACCAAAAGTATCTCTGCCGAAACTGCCATCATCAATTTGCACCCGAACGACCGAGGTCGGAGGGGGCAAATTGTCGGCGGAAACATCCGCCTTGCCCCGTGTGCGGAAAGGCTTCCTTTCTGCATCACGATTATGAGCATTACTCTAACTACCGCTGCACTGACAAAAAGTGCAACCATTCCTTTTTTGTATGGAAGTCCGCTGCCGTTGCTGCTCCGTCTATGTCAACCCTTTTCGGCAAGCACGATTTCAAGCGTATGCGTTATCCCATTCAAATTATCATCACGGCTTTGTCAATGTTTTATCTCGGCAAGAATTCATTTCGGAATATCAGTCTAATACTTAAAACTGCCTTTAATATCAAGGTTTCTCATACCACTGTCAGCAATTGGTGCGTTAAATTTGCCCCATTGTTTGACGATATGCGTATCCAGCTTGTTTCCTTATTGGACCTTAATTCCGATGAATGGCACGCCGATGAAACGGTAGTTAAAATAGCAGGTGTAAAGCACTATATTTGGTTTATCATATACAGTGAAACAAGATTTGTTATTGGGTTTCACCTGTCCCCACACAGAGATTCTCCTCAGGCTGTTTCTATGTTCGGCGAAGCCGTTAAGCTTGGTAAACCGTCAGCGATTGTTTCAGACCGTTATTCAGCCTACAAGGTTCCGGTTAAGTCCATTTTTGACGGTGCTAAGCACATTCGCGTTCAAAGCTTTAAAGACGACATTTCAAACAATTTAATCGAATGCTTTAATAAGCAATTCAAGGCTTGGTACAAAACCAAACAGGGCTTTTCCTCTTTTGAAAGTGCCAATAACTTGATTTCCTTGTTCGTCTTTTTCTTCAACTTTGTTCGCCCTCATTCTGCCTTAAACGGTCTTACCCCGGCTCAGGTCGCCGGTTTAAATTTGTCTAAACGAAGGAAACGGGAGTTTTTGCTCGTTGCATGAAGCTTTTCTATGATTTCGTGAGCTATCTTTTCATTTTAACTTTACAGTGCCGCTAATTTAATATACGATATTACCGGCAGTCTGATTTATCCGATCGAGGTCGGAGAAGCTGCATTTATTCGCGAAGCAGACGGAATGCGTATGACGAGCACGGTCCTGCGAACTAAGAAGATCTCTGCACAGGAAATTTGCTTTGAAACTGTCAATACCAACTACCGCCTGCATGTAAAACAGGAGGTATCGGCATGAGCAGTGAACGGAGGCAGCACCATATGAAAGAATCCAAGGCAGATCGTTTCCGCCGAGTGGCAGAAGCACGGGTGAATAAAATCATTAAGATGATCCGCT
>ERZ773108.1659-NODE-1659-length-21325-cov-8.651340_pt1 | contig 21325 bp, 26 predicted proteins | sample MGYA00580570_ERZ773108 | MGnify/ENA primary metagenome ERZ773108 (study PRJEB29015, sample SAMEA2737840) | human gut metagenome | biome: human gut; feature: human-associated habitat; material: faeces | place: China | collected 2012 ...
TTCATGTGTCGGACGGAGAAAAAGGTTATTACCGCCGCACCGACTTTATAGGCGCTCTTAAAGAGGAATTTGTCCCCGAATGGGCACAAGAAAACACACAAAAATATCTCGAACCCGATGAGTCTGCCGACGAACCTGTGGATGACGGCGGCATGACAATGAATATGTGATCAGGAGGAATTAACTATGGCAACCAAGAAAACCAATAACGCAACGAAATCCAAAATCCCTGTCAGCGCCAAAATCGACCGCATGATTGAGCGTGAAAATACCACGGTTAAGGCGTATGCCAGCGCGAATATCGGCGGCGCGTTTGTTATTAAGGACATCGCCGTGGTGGACGGTCAGAAAGGGATGTTCGCCCGGATGCCCTTTCGCTCCTACAAAACCGGCAGCGGCGAAACAAAATATTCCGACATTGCCTTCGCCCTCACCGATGAGGCAAGACAGAGTCTTAACGACGCCGTTCTCGGCGCTTACCGTGAAGCTCTGGAGGAATCCGAGGACGAATTACCCGATGAGGACGAAAGTCCGGCACAAAGTATGTAACTTTTTCTCGAAACTTTTCGATTTCGCTGGACTTTTGCGAGTTTTTCGGTATTGTGTAAGTAGAGGTGATCATGATGACGAAACGGAAAATGCCCGCAGTCCTCCTTGCAGGACTGATGATACTCGCCCTTGCGGGATGCGGTGCGGATAAGACGGAAAATACAGGCAGCGATCCTGCAAGCACGGAAAGCGGCATCACGGCAACGGTAACGGACAACGCTTCCGAGCCGACCGCCGAGAGCAACCTGCCTGCTGACAGCGAATCAAAGTCAGACGAATCCACAGCAGAAAAAGAACAGGCCGAAGGCAATGCTCCTGCCGACAGCGGCAGTAAGGCAGACACCAAAAAGTCTGCCGAATCAAATCAGCAGGCCAAGACGCCGTCCAAGCAGACGGAAGCTCCGAAGCCTGCCGAGGAAAAACCGCAGACGCCTGCACCCGCAGAAAAGCCCGAAGCTCCTGCCGAAACACCTACCGCCAACGAGGTGGCAAGGAAAACGGCAGAAAAGCTAAATGCACTCAGGCAAGCCCAAGGCTCACCGGCTGCAACCATCCTCCCCGGACTCGGCAAGGTCGCAACCTATCGTTCCGAGCAGCTCGTAACAAACTTCTCGCATGAATCAAGTCCCGACGCCTGCACCGTATTGAAATACGGAGAATATGTGGATATGTCGGACTGCGGAATGCCCGAAGCGAGCTACTACCGAGGATACAATGCCGAGGCCGCCGCCAAAGGAAATTGGACGGGTACGGCAGACGAGATAGCCGATAAAATAGCCAACGGCTTCAAGAACAGTGCCGGCCATTGGCGCTAGTCAACTGCTGACGACAGTTAGTTTGTAGGCTATGCTTATTTTAGTTATAATAAGAAGGTAATGGTCTGACGATCCTCGCTTTGAACTTAGCGTTCGTTGTAGAAAGAGTCAACCGCCTTCTTGTTATAAAGATTCGATTAAGCAGGTTGTTCTGCTTGGCATTGAGGTTAACCTCAATGCCAAGTGCGTTCGTGTCACTAACCAAAATGAATCGTAATAAGCTTTGGTGGAAACATTACACATCTCAAATGAAAGAAGGAATGTTATGATTAGCGTTGGAATTGATGTATCTAAAGGCAAAAGCACAGTTTGTATTATGAAACCCGGTGGTGAGGTTTTGTCTGCACCATTTGAGATTACTCACACAAAATCTGAACTTCTTGACCTTATTAACATAATTAAATCTCAAAATGAAGAAGTACGAGTCGTTATGGAGGATACCGGACACTATCACTTGCCGGTGGCAACACTGCTTGTTGATAATGATATATTTGTTTGTTCTGTTAATGCTTTGCGTATGAAAAAGTATTGTTCTCAAAGCATACGCAGAGCTAAGACTGACAAAATTGATTCTGTACATATCGCTTCTTATGGTATTGCTTATTGGAATGAACTTCAATCTATTCCTTGCTCTGACGATATATACAAGGAATTGCAGCTGTTAGCAAGACAATATTATCAGTCAGTTGCTTTGCTTGTTAAAGCTAAAGTCAATTTCAGTAATCTGTTGGATAGAGTTATGCCTAACATTCAAAGCATTATTACGGATAACAGTTCAAATTCAAAACTTACTGATTTTGTCGCTCGATATTGGCATTTTTCTCGTATACTTGAAATGGGCGAAAAACGATTTATTTCCGATTACTGCAAATGGGCAAAGAAAAAAGGATACCGTATGTGCGAATGTAATGCAAAAGAAATTTTTGCTTTAGCTCAAAACGGTATCCCTGTGCTTCCTTCATCTCAATCAACCAAAATTGTCATCACGGAAGCTGTACGAGTGATTCACGAACTTGAATCATCTCGTGACACCATTTTAGCACAAATGCAGTCTTTTGCAAAGACTCTGCCTGAATATTCTGTTGTTCGTGAGATGCCTTGCATCGGCGATGTATTAGCTCCTCGTATTATTGCAGAAATTGGCGATGTTCGCCGATTTAAAAACAAGCACTCATTAATTGCTTATGCAGGCATTGATGCGCCGCCTTACCAATCCGGTAGTTTTAATGCGACTGAAAGGCATATATCCAAAAGAGGCAACTCTTATCTCAGAAAAACAGGTTATGAGATTATGCAAAGCCTTATCAAGCACAAACCCGAAAATGACTCTGTTTACGATTTCATTGTTAAAAAACGCTGTGAAGGTAAATGCGCAAAAGAGGTTATGATTGCCGGTCTTAACAAATTTCTTCGTGTTTATTACGGTAAGGTTACCGAACTCTATGACAACCTTGAATACTGCAATTTAACAGCTTAATTGATTCTATATTTATTTAGCCGTTGAAAAAACTTTCATTTTCAACGGCTTTATTTGCTATACCCATTTTGTTTTATAATTTTTTAAATTTTTCTCTTGACTTTATTTAGCAGGTTTCTTTTACAGATATAATAAAAGGCTGCACCTTAAAATAGGCACAGCCCGAAAAACAAAAAAGACCGATAGATTTTTTAGTTCTATCGGTCAGATAATAAAAATATTCGGTTTACGGAAGTTCAAATCCCTACACAAAGGGAAAATATCCGTTTTACATCTACGAAATCGTACATTAAAATTTCGCCCCATTAAACGGCGAAAACCCCGATAGAATCGGGGTTTTCGGGGGCTATATCTTTTTTGTAGCCCTTGTATGGAGCGGGTGATGGGAATCGAACCCACACGACCAGCTTGGAAGGCTGGGATTCTAGCCATTGAACTACACCCGCATACGAACAAATATTATAATAGCACAAAACCCGAATATAGTCAAGATATTTTTTAAGGAAATTTGGATTTTTAAAAAAACGCCTGCTGCCGCTGCTTTGGGCTTTCGGCAACAGGCTGTAATCATTTATTTAAGCGGCATATTTATTACTTCGTTTGCAATTTCTATCATACGTTTTTCAAGATTAGTCCAGCGGCTTTCGTTGTTTTCATCCAGCAGCCAGTCAAGGCTTTCGCCCTTTTTACCAAACGAATACCAGTTGTAGCAGGTAAGCCCGCCCGGGTGCTCCTGTTCCTTTAAAAGCCTGTAGCACATTTCAAGATGATTTATAGCGTGCTCCTGACCGAAACGGTTGTCAATCGACCAGGTGCATGGCACAAGCCATATATCAACATCATCTCTGCCGACGCGCCGTTTCATCTCATTAAGCACCCTTAAATGCTCGTCATAATCGGTAGGACCGTAATAATCAAAGCCGACATCTGTAAAAAAACGACAGCTTTTCGGGTTTATTAAATGACCTGATCCGTTCAGACAAAAACCCCGAATTTAAAGAACGATACCGCAGGCTTAAGGCTCGCCGCGGGTATATTCAACGCCGCTTTCCGCGTCTACCATAGCTGTATTGTGCCAGCCTGCTTTGTTTTTGCCGGTGCCGTCGCCGTTATTCAGTATAACGTCCTTTGCGCCGTCATAAACCGGCTCCTGTGAGTAGATAAAGGTCTGCGCCGCGCTGTAAACATCCTCGCCCGCGCTGTTTTCAGCTACGGCATAAGCCTTAACGGTATAATTTCCGTCGGCGTCGGGCGCTATTCCCAAATCATCCCACGCTTTGGTAATGCGTATGGGTGAATCGTAAAGCCCGCTTGCCATAAATATCGGCTTGTAAAGAATTTTGGTGTCGCTCGTAAGCGGACCGGTGCCGTCAAGCGTGTAGTAAATTTTCGCAAAACTGAACACCCACCCCAGCATTGCAGGAAGGCAAGCTCACCCAGGTTACAAACGCCTCCATTTTTTTAAGCTGCTCGGGCGTAAGCTTTTTAAAATCGCTGTTTGCGTCGAAATAAGCCGAAAGTATAAACGCCGCCGTGTTATCCGTCGGGGTGTAAGCAAGCGCCGCACCGTCCGGCGAAACATTATCGAGCACTGCGGTTGAAATGTTGCAGCCCCATGCCTTTACCGACCCCTTATCGCCGGTAAAGCCGTAGTAAATTCCGGGTGCGGCAGCCCTGCAAAGCAGGTTTATTCCGCAGGCGGTAACAAGCAGCAGTGCCGATAAGCCAAATGGCCGCCCTTTCGGTCTACCCCGATTTATGCAATTTTTCAAAGCAGTTTAAATCCATTTATCGCCGCTCCCCCGCAGCTTACCGCAAATATATTGACGTTCACGCCGATGTTGTGAGGGAGGCGGACCACTCCCCGCAGGATTGATAGCATATGTATTAAAAAAAGACCTGATTGTCCACGGCAATCAGGTCTTTTGTGCAAACAATACAATCAGTCTTTAAAGAAAAGCGGCAGCTTTTCAAGGAATATAATATCCTTGCGGTCGGCGGCATCGCCCTCTGCCAAAAACGCGCAGGCTGCGGCTTCTGTTCCGCCCGCCTCTTTAACAAGCTCGCGCACGGCGGCAAGCGATTCACCGGTACTTATAACATCGTCTATAATAAGCACTCTTTTACCTTTTATCAGGTTAGTTTCGCTCTCGCCCAAAAACAGGTGCTGCTCGTGCTGCGTTGTAATTGAGGTTACATTTACCTCAAGCGGGTGGCGCATATACACCTTCATACCCTTGCGGGCGATTATATAGGGCTTACCCGTTTGACGTGCCATTTCGTAGGCTATAGGAATACTCTTTGCCTCGGGCGTTAAAATAACATCAAACTCGGGCAGCTTTTTGCGCAGCTCCTCGCAGCCTGCAATAGTCAGCTCAACATCGCCGAAAATTATAAACGCAGCAATGTCCATTTTCTCGTTTACAGGAAATTTTTCAAGCCGTCTTTCAAGACCGGCTATTTTCATAGTGTAATATTCAGCCATTTTTTATTCCCCTTTAAAAATATTAAATACCGCCGTATCAACCGGGAGGCCACGCAAGGTTTCTGCGTGCCAGCAGGTGAAAATGCATATGGTGAACGGTCTGACCGCCGTCCTCCCCGCAGTTATTTACAACGCGGTAGCCGTTTTCAAGGTTTTCCTGCTTTGCGATTTTCGCAATCGCCTCAAAAACGCGCGCAACCTCTATGCTGTTTGATGAATCTATTTCATCAGCCGAGGCAATATGCTTTTTCGGAATTACCACCGCGTGAAACGGCGCTTGTGGGTCAATATCCTTAAAGGCATACACATACTCGTCCTCATACACCTTGGTGCTGGGTATCTCTCCCGCAGCTATTTTGCAAAATAAACAGTCTGCCATTTTTTCACACTCCTATTTGAGCGGTAATTACCTGCTCAGCTGTGCCGAGCGCTTTATCCGCCGCCGCAATATCCTTACCGCCTGCCATTGCAAGGTCGGGCTTGCCGCCGCCGTTGCCGCCGGCTGCCTTTGCAACCTCGCGCACCAAATTGCCCGCGTGCGCGCCTTTACTCAGCGCATCCTTACCGCAGGCGGCGCAGAAAGTAAGCTTTTCGCCGTTTACCGCCGCTAATATCACAACCGCGTCGGCATAATTTGCCTTTACGGTCTCAGCGGTCTTTTTAAGCTCATCGGGGGCGGTGCCGTCAAGCCGTGCCACTGCCACCTTAACGCCGCCTATTTCCTTTGCGCTGTTTATTATCTCGGTTATTTTGCCCGCCGCCAGTTTAGCCTCGGTTTTTTCAAGCTGCTTTTTTGTGTCTCTCAGCTCGTTTGTAAGCTGCAAAGCGCGCTTTGAAATATCGCCCGCAGAGCATTTTAAAGTATCGGCAGTGCTTGCTATAAGCGCTTTATCGGCATTTATAAGGGATATAACGTTAAGCCCCGTTACCGCCTCAATACGGCGAACGCCCGCCGCAACGCTTGATTCGGAAATAATTTTGAAAAGCCCGATTTTTGCGGTGTTATCAATATGTGTGCCGCCGCAGAACTCAATTGATTTATCCTTTATGTTTACAACGCGCACTATTTCGCCGTATTTTTCGCCGAAAAGCGCCATTGCGCCGAGTTTACGAGCCTCGGCTATGGGCATTTCGGTGTTTTCAACCGCAATACCCTCAAGTATGGCGGTGTTTACAAAGCTTTCAACCTTTTCGGTTTCTTCGGCGGTTAAAGCCGAAAAATGCGTAAAGTCAAAGCGCACCGCGCTTTCGTTTACAAGCTGACCCGCCTGCTCAACGTGCGTGCCCAAAACCGCGCGCAGACCCGCCTGCAAAAGGTGAGCTGCAGTGTGGTTGCGGCGAATGGCGCTGCGGCGTTCTGCATCAATTTCCGCCGTAACGGTATCGTCTACGCTTAAAGCACCCTTTTCAACCGTGCCGAAGTGGGTAAACACGCCGCCCGCGGTCTTCTTTGTATCGGTAACCTTAAACACGGCATTATCAGTGTAAATAACGCCCGTATCGCCCACCTGACCGCCGCTTTCGGCGTAAAATGCGGTTTTATCAAGCACTATAATTGCCTTTGTGCCCTCTGCGGCATATGAGGTATGCTCGCCGTCCGCCACAATATCAAGCACGCGCGCGCCGCACTTATTCTCGGTATATCCCGTAAATTCAGTAGCGGGAATATTATCAAAGCTTATGCCGTCGCTCTTCCAGCTTTCCGCATCGGCTGATTTGCGGGAGGAACGCGCCATTTGGCGCTGGTTTTCCATAAGCTCGCGGAATTTTTCCTCATCCACGGTCATATTGTTTTCGGCTAAAATATCCTTTGTAAGGTCAAGCGGAAAACCGTAGGTATCGTAAAGCTTGAATGCGTCCTCACCCGAGAGCACGCCGCCCGCCTTTATCAGGTCTTTAAGCAGATTCAAGCCTTGGTCTATGGTTTTATTAAAGTTGCTTTCCTCATTGGAAATAACCTTTTTAATAAGCTGCTCTTTTTCCACAAGTTCGGGATAGCCCGCCTTGTTTTCGGCAATAACGGCGTTTGAAAGCTCGGTTAAAAACGGCTTGTTTATGCCTATCAGCTTGCCGTGCCTTGCCGCGCGGCGGATTATACGGCGAAGAACATAGCCCCTGCCCTCGTTTGACGGGATAATACCGTCGCTTATCATAAATACCGAGGCTCTTATGTGGTCGGTTACAGCACGGATAGAAATATCGGTATTATCGTCCTTTCCGTACTCCTTGCCCGACATTTTGCAGACCTTATTTAATATGTTGCGTATGGTATCGACCTCGAACATATTGTCAACCCCCTGCATAACGCAGGCAAGACGCTCAAGACCCATTCCGGTATCTATATTCTTATGCTCAAGCTCTGTATAAGTGCCGTCGCCCATATTGTTAAACTGGGAGAAAACATTGTTCCATATTTCCATATAGCGGTCGCAGTCGCACCCCGGCTTGCAGTCGGGGCTGCCGCAGCCGTATTTTTCGCCGCGGTCAAAGTATATTTCGCTGCAAGGTCCGCAGGGGCCTGTGCCGTGCTCCCAAAAGTTATCCTCTTTGCCGAGCCTTACAATGTGGCTTTCGGGTACGCCTATTTTATCACGCCAGATAGTGTAGGCTTCGTCGTCCTCTTCATAAACCGAGGGCCACAATAAATCCGACGGAATTTCCAGCACCTTGGTTAAAAATTCCCACGCCCACTCTATTGCCTGCTCCTTAAAATAATCCCCGAAAGAGAAATTACCGAGCATTTCAAAATATGTGCCGTGGCGCGCGGTGTGCCCCACGCGTTCAAGGTCGGGCGTTCTTATGCACTTCTGGCAGGTTGTAACCCGCTTTGAGGGCGGCGTTACCTCGCCCGTGAAATATTTTTTCATAGGTGCCATGCCTGAATTTATAAGCAGCAAAGACTTATCGTTATTAGGTACTAACGAAAAGCTTTTCAGCCGCATATGCCCCTTTGACTCAAAAAATGAAAGATATTTTTCGCGCAGGTCGTTAAGCGAAGTCCACTCCATAAATATACATCCTTAAATAAACATAATTTAACTTATATATTATATACTCAACGCATTTATTTGTCAATCCCGCCGTTTAGGTTATTTCAATTTTTCGGAAAATATGATATTATAAGGAAAAATACATTTTCGGTTGTATAAGAAGTGAGGGGGCGGTTTTGTGAGCGGCGAAGATAAATACCGACTGTTTTTAAACGGAGACGAAGACGCATTTGACAGAATAATGTGCGAATATTTCGACGGGCTTATATTCTTTATAAACAGATATGTAAACGACCCGCACACCGCCGAGGATATTGCCATAGATGTATTCGCCTATATAGCGGAAAACAGACGGAAATACAATTTTAAGGTATCGCTTAAAACCTATATTTATATGATAGGCAAAAGCCGCGCGTTCAACCTTATAAAGCACCGCAAACGGCACGCCGCCGAGGAATTACACGAGAATATATCGGCAGAAGATTTATCCCCCGAAAACGCGTTTTTAAAAAGCGAACAGGCACGCATTTTAAACGCCGCATTATTAAATCTGCCGCCCGATATGCGGGCGGCGGTGCATTTGGTTTATTTTGAGGGGCTTTCATATAAGGAAACCGCCGGGATTTTAAAAAAATCGGCAAAGCAGGTTGATAATTTGCTATGCCGTGCAAAAGCGGCTATACGAAAAGAGTTTGAAAAGGAGGATATACTGTGAAAAGCTTTGAAGAAAGAAAGGCGGAGGTCTGCCGCCGCCGCAAAATTATTGCGGAAAAGCGGAAAAGGCGAAATAAATTACTGCTTTGCGCCGCTCCCGTAATTATCGCGGTCGGCATAGCTGTTACTGTGAATTTTTCCGATATTTTTCCGCTTAACAGTGCAAAAAACGAAAGCACCGACAGCATCACCTTGTCACCCGATACCGATTTACCCACGCTTGAAATAAGCGCGCCTGACGGCGGCTACGGCTATGAGGGGTACCTTGCGCACGATATTTCGGAGCTTGTAAACGCAAACCCGTGGAACGAGAATATTTCACTTGCCGCGCTGCCTGTTTTCAGGGTTAAAAACGATACATCCGAAAATAAATTAAAAGAGCTGATAACCGCCACCGCCGGGAAACTTAATTTAAAGGGCTTTAACAGCTTTACAAACGATGGCGGCGCGATATTTACCGAGAGCGAAAGCATAAAAATTACGGCAACCGATACGGATATTGCCGTGTATTTTAAAAAAGCCGAAAAGCTGCCTGAAAAGTATAATTTCGGGTATTATTCATCATATAAGGATATGAAAAAAAGCGCCGGATATTTAAAGAATAAATACAGCGCTTTATTTAAAGACGGAAAGTATATTTTGAATTTATACGGCGGCGACTGCGATATTTACGGCAGGCGGACATATTATATCAGCTTTTATAAGGACAGCGATGATATAGTTCAAAAAATCATAAATTACAATTTTTATAAAACCCGTTTCACCCCGAATGATAACGGAGAATTGGAACAAATAAGCACCGATTCGCCTAATCTCGGCGATAAAATCGGGAATTACCCCGTTATATCCCCCGATAAGGCAAAGGAGCTTTTGTATGACGGGAAATATGTTACTTCCGCCCCAAAAGCGATTAAAAAAAGCGATAAAACAGCGCAAACCGAGCTTGTTTATCGGTTTGCGCCGTGGGAAAAGTATTATATACCCTATTACCGATTTTTGGTGGCGGAAGAAAGCACAGGAAATGAAAATTTAGAAAAGCAAGGCTTTAAATGCTACTGCGCATATTATGTTCCCGCCGCCCAAGAAAAATATATAGCAAATATGCCGCTGTGGAACGGTGCTGTCAACTGATCTGTTTTAATATTTCTGCAACCGTTTCCTCTGCGTTGCCGCTTTTCACCGTTATATCGGCATATTTTTTATAAAGCGGCAGCCTTTCGTTATAAACGCTTTCAAGCGTTTCGCCCCGCCGCATTGCAATACCGCGCGTTGTGATATTGTTTATGCGGCGCTCTATTTCTTCAAGCGGCACATCAAGAAACACCGTCTTACCGCCGCTTTTAAGCTTTCTCATAGCTCTTTCGCCGAAAACCGCGCTGCCGCCCGTTGCAACCACCGAATTTTCGAAATCCGCCGTGGCTATTACATTTTCCTCGGTTTCAAGAAAGAAATCAAGCCCGCCGCAGTCTATTATTTCCTGCAGCTTTTTGCCGGTTTCCTGCTGAATTAAAAGGTCAGTATCGGAAAACCGCATACCCGCCGCCTTTGCCAGCAAAACGCCCACCGTGCTTTTGCCGGAGCCCGGCATACCTATTAAAATTATGTTCCCGCTCATCAGTTTTTAAGGCTTTGCAGGGGGGCGGGTATGCGCCCCGCGCGGTCGATAAACTTCTTCGGGCTTTTTTCAAGGTTTACGCGCATTATCGGTCCCGAACCCAAAAGCCCGCCGAAATTAAGCTCCTCGCCCGCCTTTTTGCCTATTGCGGGAATCACCCTTACCGCCGTGGTTTTTGAGTTGACCATACCTATAGCCGCCTCGTCCGCAATTATTGCGGAAATAACCTCTGCGGGGGTCTCGCCTGGAATCGCAATCATATCAAGCCCCACAGAGCAAACCGCGGTCATAGCCTCCAGCTTTTCAAGCTGCAAATCGCCTGAGCGCGCTGCGGCTATCATACCTGCGTCCTCTGTAACGGGAATAAACGCGCCCGAAAGCCCGCCGACGGAGGAAGACGCCATAACGCCGCCTTTTTTAACCGCGTCGTTAAGCAGAGCCAGCGCCGCGGTAGTGCCGTGCGTTCCGCAGGTTTCAAGCCCCATTTCTTCAAGAATATGCGCCACCGAGTCGCCCACCGCGGGCGTGGGGGCTAACGATAAATCCACTATACCGAAAGGAACACCGAGCCGCTTTGAGGCTTCTGTTCCCACAAGCTGACCCATACGGGTTATTTTAAACGCCGTGCGCTTTACTATTTCGGCAACGCTTCCGAGGTCAACATTCGGGTACTTTTTAAGCGCCGCCTGAACAACGCCGGGGCCCGAAACGCCCACATGCACCACGCAATCGGGCTCGCCCACGCCGTGGAACGCGCCCGCCATAAATGGGTTATCCTCAACCGCATTGCAGAATACAACTAACTTTGCGCAGCCTATGCAGTCGCGGTCGGCGGTTTTTTCGGCAGTCTCGCGCACAATTTCGCCCATTAGCTTTACCGCGTCCATATTTATGCCCGATTTTGTAGAACCTATATTGACCGATGAGCAAATGTTTTCGGTAGTGTCGAGCGCCTCGGGAATTGAACGTATAAGCGCCTCGTCCCCCGCCGAAAAGCCCTTATGCACAAGGGCGGAGTAGCCGCCTATAAAGTTTACGCCCGTAGTGTCCGCCGCGCGCTGCAGCGTTTTGGCGTAAAGCACGGGGTCGCCGCCGGTGGCGGCAAGCATTGATATGGGGGTTACGGAAATTCGCTTGTTTATTATCGGAATACCGTATTCCCGCTCTATATCCTCGCCGGTCTTGACAAGGTTGCCGGCGAGTCTTGTTATCTTCTCATAAATTTTATTGCAGGAGCTCTTTATATCCGAATCGGCGCAGTCAAGCAGGGAAATTCCCATTGTCACCGTGCGGATATCAAGATTTTCCTCGGAAATCATATTTATGGTTTCCATTATATCGTTAATATTAAGCATTGGGGCAGCTCCTTTTTTTATATGCGGTGCATTGAATTGAAAATATCCTCGTGCATTACGCGAATATCAAGCCCTTTGCCTACGCCCAGTGCCTTCATTTTATCCGAAAACTCGGTAAACGTGCAGTTAAGCCCGTCAATTTCCGTAAGCATTACCATTACGAACATATCCTGCAAAACCGACTGCGTAATGTCAACTATATTAACATTGCACTCCGCGCACACCGCGCTTACCTCGGAAATTATTCCTACCGCGTCCTTACCTATAACCGATACTACTGTTTTCATTGTGTTTCACGCTCCTGACGGTTCCCATTTTACCACATTTCCCCTTTAATATCAAGGTATAAATACACTGCCGATGTAAATTTAAATGTCGTTCCCGCGGAATTATTTGACAGCGTCAGCACAAGTATGCTACAATGTATTTATATTAAACACATTGTGTATACAAAGGAAGTTAGTATATATTTAAAAAAATCACGGCAGTAATACTTGTTGCAATAATTGCTTTGTCCTTTTCCGGCTGCTCTTATATAGCATATAAGGATTACTATACTAAGGAAGACTACTTAAATATTTGGGAGCTTGAAGGCGTTCGGTATGACGCCGAGGGAATATCACCTCAATATCTCTGAACGGCAGCCTGCAGCAGAGCTTTACCTATAATTCTTCAAATGAGCTTGTCCGTGTGGATGATAAAGTGACTAATAAATCCGTAACCTATGCGTATGATTTCGTAGGTAATATCACCTCGGTAAAGACCTATCTTTACACAACAGGTGCGCTCGGTTCTCCCATTACAACCCAAAACTATACCTATAACAGCCAAAATCAGCGAACCGATTTAAGCTATGACGCAAGCGGAAATTTAACTTCACTTAACGGTTATACCTTTACTTGGAGCGGCAGAAAACTGACCGCTGCCGTAAATGCAAATACCGATATTTCGTATACCTATAATCATAACGGTATTCGTACAAGCAAAGTAGTAAACGGTACAACAACATATTATGAAGTTGACGAAAACAATAATGTTGTAAAGCAGTATGAGCTTGTAAACGATGCGGAAACTAATGTTATTGAGTTCGTTTATGACAGCAGTAATTCACCGATATATTTCACTTATAATAACGCAACATATTATTATGAGAAAACCTGCAGGGAGATATTGTTGCTATACTTGACGACAGCGGCGGTATTAAAGCACTCGATAGAGGGAGATTTTAACCGTGTTGCGGTATCTGAGGTTGAAAACCTCGCCGACGGAGACGGCTCGGGCAGGGTGCAAAGATAATGAATAAAGCCGGATAAAGTGCGACCCCATCGGAGCTACAGACCGAAGGCACAAAACAAATTAAACTTATTTATATTGAAAAAGAAGAGCTGATGCGCTATAATATAAAAGTCGTATCAGCTCTTTTCGTATTTTCGGAAAAACTGTATACCTTACAATAATCAAATACTTATAAAATAAGGAGATATGGGAATAAATGAAATTAGGAATGGTAATTGTCGAACCGAGTTTCATATGTCCCTATAACTCCTCAAAATCTCATAAAACCCGATAGTACCGCGGGTTTGAAAAAAATCACTTTAATATATCTTTATACTTCTCTATGCAAGTCCACACCAAAATGGTGTAGTAAATGGTGAAGTAAGGTTTATGGTAAAAACGAAAAAAGAGCCTATGCAATAACAATCCCCCACATTAAAAATGTGGGGGTAATTTTATAATATATGTATTTTATGAAAAATTGCCGTTATTATCGCAGGTAAGTACAACATGCGGCTCAATAGTGCTCACAACGACTAAAAGAGCCTTTCTGATAAACTTCGCGTCCCCTATGGCTTTATTTGCTGAACGCTCAGCAGTTGCGGATTTGAATTCCCATGCGGAATCTTTAATCGAGTATGTATAGGAAGCCTTTGTACAAAAAGCAGAGCCGTGTGAGCTCACCGTAAATGTACCGTTTATTGTAAAAGTAAAGAACACTGTTCCAGAATTGTTTTTTGCAATATATGTTTTTTTACCGGATTTTTCATATGTTGTTGCAAGTGGTGTCGCCAAATTCGTGTTATCGTCCTCATAAACGGAAACGGTTATAATATAACCGTCAACATACATTGTTTCTTCACTGACAAGCCTTTGATTTTTTTCGGTTGCCGCCTCTGCCGCAGATATAGGCATAAAAGCGCATATAATTGCCAAAAGAATGGCAGCTATTGATTTATTGACTGTTCTGTTCATTTGAGCTTTCCTCCGTAATTTTAAACTCGTATTGTTCGGGTTGATGTTCCCTGTTCCATTTGATCATATAAATTCCTGTCCCGATTGCAAGAATTATAATAACAATTAGTGCAGAAATAACTGCTATCCAAATCCTTTTGGAACGACACAGCTTTTTATTTATATGGATTCCGTCAAGCGAAGAAATATATTCTGCTACACATTGCTCCGGTTTGCCAAAATGGTTTTCCAACAATTCATATGTAACAGAAACCTTATCATTGCAAAACTCTATCAAGCTGCCTTTTAATTCGGTATCAAGCATTTTTTGTAATCTTTTCGGGCAATCTTTCTTCGCCGCTTTTAAATATTTATTTATTATTTTTTCATTCGATGCCATTTGCTATTTCCTCAATATTATCCACCTGTAAAATTTTCAACACACCTGCTGTATGCAAAATGTATTCGTGCTTGAGGTCTTCAAGATATTTTCTGCCCTGCTCCTCCAAGTGATAGTAAACACGAACACGCCTTTTGCCTACCTTTTCCGAATGGTCGGATATCATCCCCTTTTCAACCAAGCGATAAAGCGACGGGTATAACGAACTTTCCAGAATACGGTAAAGACCGCCGCTTCTGTCGGATAGCTGCTGTGAAATTTCATACCCATACATATCGCCGTCCTGCAGCAGTGTAAGTATGGTAAGTTCGATAGTACCTCTTTTTAAATTATCTGAAATTGCCATATCCATTCTCCTGTCGGATATAATATAACAAAAATATTTCTTGTTGTCAATACTATACATCAAAAGTTATTCTTGACAAATTCCACATTACTTGTTATAATAAAGTCAACGGATTGTTCGACAATTACAAAAACGGAGGATGATGTTATGAAAATCAGAAAAGTATTTGACTCAAAGTTTATTTTTACACCAATTTATTTGCTTTCAGGTGTGATTATCACCTATTTAAAAGAATTATAAAATTTAGCACACTTGTTTTCAAAACATACTTGAATGACCGCGGCATGATGGTATGTATGAAAAAATAAAAACAAAGGAGTTTATCATGAAAGTGAAAAATTGTAGGAAAGTTTTAGTTTTCGGTATAATAGCAGCGGCAATAATCAGTACATTAGCCCTAACGGCATCTGCTACTGATGACAGTCGTGGATATTATATGATTTTATACGGAAATTATGCAAATTGTTATAACGATGAAATCCAATATAGGCAAACGGATAGCGTTGAAAATCCTTGGAAGGTGAACCTTGCTTATAATTCCGAGGGAAATAATACAATAGCTACATTTTGGTTGGCAAAAGAGAATAAAACCAGAGTGTCTACAACTCATAATGTTCACCAAGGCTCCGGAGATCATTATTATAGACCATATGCTTCGGCCAATAAAACCAATGTACGATTGGCGGTTGAGAATAATAATAACACAAATGTAAGTTATTATGTTTCAGGAACATGGGATGAAGAAACTTGGTAATGTCTAACATAGTGCTGCCCTTGCGGCAGCACTATACTTAAGGAGGTGGATATTTTGGCTTATTATCTAAAACGCTTGCTTAACGACCCTTTAAAAACAACCGTAATAATATTTATATTGCTTTTACCCTTTTGTGAAAATATATACTATATTTATGAATTTCTCAAATATAAAAATGTTGTGAACCCTAATTATTCATGCTTTTTAGCGGGTGGGAGCACAGGAGTAGGTCACATATTACAGGGTGTTTTATTATGGTTTGCTCCAATGTATTTTTTAATATTGTTTAGTGAAGACTGTTTACAGGATTTCAAGACAGGAAATATAAATATTCTAATTTCAAAGATTGGACCGAAAAAGTATATAATAATTAATTTAATAAAATCTTTCGTAATGAGTTTCATGCTTATCTTTATTTCTCTTGCAATAAATATGTTAACAACATATTCACTTTTTTTCGGTGGAAATATATCTAAGGTTGATTTAAATGTACAAGGCCACGGATTTTATCAATATAGTATAACACACCCATTGTTAATAAATATAATGTATATTTTGTTGACAAGCATAATAATTGCATTCGTCAGTATGACCGGGACAGCACTTACTTTCACTCTCAAAGATCGTAAATTGATTTATCCAATAGCTATGTTTTGTTGGTATATAGCCTGTTCGGTACCCGATTCTATTATTTATGTAACGCAACCATTCACAGAATACGGACTTGATGTAACACTTAAATCATTCTTTGTGTTCATAATAATAAATATGGTAACGGTCATTCTATTATCGCTGAGGGAAACGATATATGTTAAGAAAAAAATTCTTTAATCTATCTATAACAACTATGGTCGTTATGCTCTTAAATTGGACACTCACAATACTCTTGCCGTATAAGGGCATTCCGATTTTTCCGTATAGCAACATAAGTGTTTCTGAAAAAAAGAGCATAATTATATCTGTTCTTTTAAATTCGGGAAGTTATGACTCGTTATTAAACATGATTTTTCTTGTGCTCGTTTATCTGCTTTCACTTAATTACTTACTTAGCTCATTCGAAGCCTTTTATATTGTAAGGTTTAAAAGCAAGCTCTGCTTTTTAAAACACAATTTTATGATTTGCACTATTTTTACCTTGTTGTTTGTGTTTATAAAAACGTTGGTAGGGATAATATGTTCCTCTGCTTTATTTGGACAAGAAAACTTAAAACATCTTTCCTATTATCGCATTGAACTTGTAAACTCTATTCTACCTATACTATTTTATTTATTAAACGGACTGATTCTGATATCATTTAATTATATTATCGGAAAAAAATATTCTGTTATATTTATTTTCTTGCTAAATTTGTTTGAATATGCATTAATAAAATTAAATATAGTTACTTGGATATTTATCAAAGATGCTACAAAATTCTCTATGTTTCTTTCTGGAAAAATCACATACAGTATATTTATTTCCACAATATTTAGAAGCATTCTTTATATTATAATAGTTTCTTGCCTTGGAAATTATTTAGTTTGTAATAAGGACAACTTTATCAATGAAAAAAAATAACTATATTTATATTTTGATAATACTTTCAGTGATTTTACAATGCTTATTTTATAATAATACAAAATTAAACTATCAATATACCTTTGCAATAGGTATAACCGGATTGGATACTAAATTAAGCATCTCACCGATGTTAATGCTTTTATTGCCTATATTTATTGAGGTATTTTCATTTAATGAAAATATTTCAGATATAATTAACAAAAACGGTAAAATATATATAATCCGAAATTATTCTAAAATCCGTCTAATAAACAAAATGATTGTTTACATAATAACAAAAATCGCAGTATTTACTTGCTTACAAATCATTATTTACAGTCTTTTAAGGGGAAAACTTGAAGATCTTTCAATGTACACTAATATTAGGGCAATCATTCTATACATAAACATAATATTGGCAATAGCATTATTTGAACAGATAATCCAATTTTACATTTCTTCTGTTTATGTGGTTTTAATAACAAGCATATATATTTTTTTGGGTACGACTATCGGTATTTTAACGAAATCACTTATTATAAAATTTATACTTTTTCCATCGCTTACTTTCGGATTATATAATGGAGCGGTGTACAGTATGAAAAACTACATATCTAATCTAATGTTTGTTTTTGTATTGAATACTTTTCAATATCTTTATATATCTTTTAAATTTCAAAAAACCGACATTTATTGATGAGGTGTAAACAAATGATTGAACTGAAAAATATTTCAAAAAAAATAGGAAGTAAACTTGTACTTGATAATGTTTCTTATACTTTTGAAACTGGGAAAATATATGGGTTGAGCGGAATTAACGGTTCGGGTAAAACAATGCTTTTAAGAGCAATTGCCGGCTTGATAATTCCTACACAAGGGCAAATCATAATTGATGGGAAAGCTCTTCATAAAGATATTTCTATACCGGAAAGCATTGGCATTATTATAGAAAATATGGAATTGTTAGGTCAATATAATGCTTATGATAATCTCAAAATTTTATCCAAAATAAAAAAGTGTGCTACCGATAATGATATTCTGAAAAGCCTTGAAAGAGTTGGCTTGAGTACAGATAAAAAAGTCAAAAAGTTTTCTTTGGGAATGAAGCAACGCCTTAATATTGCACAGGCAATCTTTGAATCACCAAAAATTCTGTTGCTTGATGAACCGACAAATGCATTAGATGAAGAGGGAATTACCCAAATTTATAAAATATTAAGGGAGGAAAAGTATAATGGTGTCACTGTTATAATAACAACACACAATAAACAGGATTTGGAGAATTTGTGCGATACGGTATTAACAATGTCAGAGGGCAAGCTATATGAAAAGTAATTTTTACGATAATAAACTAATTAAAATTGTTATTTGTTTCATATTGATTATATTTGTAATTGGTTTACTATTAAATCGTTTATATATTTGTAAGTTCATCAATCAAAATGATGATGAAAACAACAATATAGACAGTTCGTATAATGTAACAGCCGACGGGTTATATAATTATTATGTTTGTGATAATAATTCAGCGAGGGAAATTTATATAACAAAATATAACGGAGAAGAAAAATCTGTTATAATACCAAATATGATTGATGATGTGGTTGTTACACAAATAGGCGATTCGTGTTTTACTATGAATGATGAAATCGTAAGTGTCCAAATACCAAATACAATTACACATATTGGAACTTGTGCCTTCGCCGGTTGTAAAAATTTAAAAAGTGTTACAATCCCTGATAGTGTAAAGACAATTGATCCATATGTTTTTGTTGATTCGGATAATGTTACGATATATTCATTTGAAAATTCTTTTGCAATTAATTATGCAAAAGAATATAGCATAAAGTACAATTTAAAAAAGATTAATTAAGATATGAATTTAATAAAGTCTTTTTGAATAATAACTCTTTATATTACGTTTGAATTAATATTTATAACAATTATGTATTATAGTATTCTAATTGTCCACATTATCTGTAGTTGATATATGTATGTTGAAATTCAAACTGTTGATGGGCTCCATACTGCGGATATGTTTTGCATTGATGTAAATTAATTTGCTTGTAAGTTATTAGGATTATTATTAAAAATCACATTTGGAACAAAATAAATAGAATTTGAATGGAACGCTCTACTTGCAAATTACTATTTCACCGAGGTGGCGTTACCATCAGGTTCTAATGATCGCAAGGTCGTGGAGGTTCAAGTCCTCTTACCCGCACCATAAAGCGACTACAAAAAAGATGTAGTCCCCTAAAACCCCGATTTTATCGGGGTTTTTTGCTGTCCGTAAGGCAAAAAAATAAATTGCAAAAACGTAGATGAAAAAAGGTGATTTTCCCTTTAAGGATAGATTTGAACCAACGAACAATTTAATATGTTATATCAGGCAGGTAGGAGTCTTCTTTAGATATTGTGTAAACCTCCGAGATGGTATAAAATAGAAATAACAAATCGGAGGTTAAAATTATGCCAAGGTACAAAGACAGCCCGGAGGTACGGGCAGCAAAACAGGAACGAAGAGAGAAATTGCGGGAATTGCTCGCGCTGATGGAGGTAGAGGATGTCCGAGACCTGAAATCCGTATTTAAGGAAATGGTCGGCGAGGTACTCGAAAACGGACTTGAAGCAGAGCTTGACGATAAGCTCGGTTACACCAAGTACGATTACCGGAATAAAGACACCGACAACAGCCGAAACGGTCATAGCGTAAAGACCGTTAAAACAAGTGCGGGCGAAGTGGAAATAGCCGTTCCGCGAGACAGGAAAGCCGAATTTAAACCGCAGATAATCAGGAAAAACGAAACATCGCTAAGCTGGGATATTGAAGAAAAGATAATTTCAATGTACGCCAAAGGTATGACCACCAACGATATTTCGGCACATATTGAGGATATTTACGGAATAGAGGTATCGGACAGTCTTGTAAGCCGAATAACGGACAAAATACTTCCCGTAGTGAAGGAATGGCAGCAAAGACCGCTTGAGAGCATATATGCGGTAGTTTTTATGGACGCAATCCATTATAATGTACGCTGTGAGGGCAGAATTGTAAAGAAAGCCGTATACATAGCAATCGGCATAAATATGGACGGCAAGAAAGATGTTCTCGGTATGTATGTCGGGGAGAATGAAAGCGCAAGGTATTGGCTTTCAATACTTAACGGGCTGAAAAACAGAGGTGTTGAGGATATTTTAATTGCCTGTGTCGACGGCCTTACGGGCTTCCCCGAGGCAATATCCGCCGTATATCCGAAAACCGAAGTACAGCAATGTATTATACATCAAATCCGTAACAGCACAAAGTATGTTTCATACAAGGACACTAAAGCCCTAATGGCGGATTTAAAGAAGTTTTACGGTGCCGTAGCCGAGGAAACGGCGCTTTACGAATTAGAGCAGTTTGCGACCAAATGGGACTCAAAATATCCTAAAATTTCAGCTTCATGGAAGGCTCATTGGTCTGAACTTTCAACCTATTTTAAGTATCCGCAATCGGTCAGAACGCTCATCTACACCACTAATGCAATCGAGAATTTCAATTGCCAGCTGCGGAAGGTCTCAAAAAACAGGTCTGTATTCCCGAACGATGACAGCCTGCTCAAAATGCTCTACTTGGCTCAGGTAGACATTACAAGAAAATGGACCGGCAGACGCAGGGATTGGGGCGAGATTCATTCTCAGCTTGAAATATTCTTTGCCGACAGACTGCCGGAGTAGCAGAAATTCACAGCCATGTAAAGGGTAAAATGAACGGCTGCCGACAGCCGCCCTTGACATGCCTTGCTCTTTCTGCTATTATGCAAATATGGCGTGCAAGCCGATTTTCGCCTTTCACGCCATTTATCACTTTGCTTTTTTATACCGTACTTTGGACTTTACACATAATTTGAAGAAGAACCAAAAACACAATCGAACACCGTGTACAAGTCTGGGGCGTATTCAAACATCACACTCACCATTCCTTATTTTAATGAGAAAAAGAATAAAAATATTTTTGGCACATTGTAAAATGAACCTGCAATAGTAAGAAAACAGAAAAAAGTATCCATA
>ERZ773108.1666-NODE-1666-length-21280-cov-5.010224_pt1 | contig 21280 bp, 13 predicted proteins | sample MGYA00580570_ERZ773108 | MGnify/ENA primary metagenome ERZ773108 (study PRJEB29015, sample SAMEA2737840) | human gut metagenome | biome: human gut; feature: human-associated habitat; material: faeces | place: China | collected 2012 ...
TCTTATAGACAGATAAGGACTGCACATATTCCATCCCCGCCGTCATGGTGGTGATCACTGTGCCGCCCTCTTGATCGAATAGTGATTTGATTGTCTTTAGTCGTTCGGTCTCCACTGCATTGCCGTGTACATCGGCGCTGTAGAAGATGACGTCCTTTGCCGGATAGAACACGGCTTCCTTGTCGTACATCCGATAATCTGCCAGAAGTTCTCTCGCCTTTCTCTCGTTGGCAGCTACGATCACCGTCCACTTTTTGGACTGTGCCAGACCGCTGATGAGATGGCTCTTCTGACCATCGATGCAGCCGGATATCTGTACCGGCATCCTGCCGCGCTCAATGCATTCTCTGGCTCCGCCGTAGGCGTTTAACTCCTCCAGAGGTTTCCATAGGGTTTCCATTGATGATTGTCCTCTCGTTCTGTTCCGTTGTTAATCTACGGATGATTACTTGTTGTTATATTTGTTCATGGCAGAAGTGACATCCTCCGTAATGATCTCACTGCATGCCTTCGCCGCCTTCTCCAGAGCCTCTCTGACAACCGGCTCTTCCTCCTTGGAGAAACGTCCCAGCACATAATCTGCCAGATCCCAGCCCTTCGGCTTCTCACCGACGCCGATGCGGATACGCGGAAATACCTGTGTTCCCAGATGAGCAATGATGTTTTTGATTCCATTGTGACCACCTGCGCTTCCCTTTGGACGAATCCGCAGCTTACCGGGTGCCAGATTGATGTCATCATAAATGACGATCAGCTCCTCCTCAGGATCGATCTTATAATAATCGACCAGTTCCCGAACGCTCTCTCCGCTTAAGTTCATATATGTCTGCGGCATGGCAAGGATGACCTTCTGTCCATCGATCACGCCCTTGCCGCACACCGCACGGTGCTTTTTCATGTCCATGGAAATCCCGTAGATATCGGCAAGTGCCGTCACCGCAGAAAACCCGATGTTGTGGCGGGTTCCGTCATAGCGGCGCTCGGGATTTCCTAATCCTACTATAATATACATGTTCTTTGTCCTTTAAAAATTCTTGTGTGTCAGTTTCTCCCCCATGTGAACCGGTTTGCCGTGATAACTGATCAGCAGATCGTTGTCGATGACATAACGGTTGTCCATGGTCTTCATGATATCCCGGATCTGAATCTGCTGTGCCACATAGTGATCTGCCATATTGTACAGAACATTGTCCCGGAAGGAAAGGATCACCGGTGCAAGCACATCACTGTCATTGCCGGCAACGACAAGTCCCTTATCCCCATTGGACAGCTCCACGCAGACTCCCGGCTGCAGAATATTGATACTCTCGATCAGTGCGGCAACGACCTCCTGATCGTAGCCATTATCCGGGTTCAGCAGTGTGCGTACCGCTTCGATCTCGGATGTCGGCTCTTCCTCAAAGTTCATTGCCGTCATGGAATCGTATGCATACGCCGTCTTTAATATGTCTATATTGAGCGAATGATGTGCAGTCGCATCGTCATTGCCGGTATCATGCAGATCATTGATCACCCCCCTGACACAGCGCTTGATCTCCGGATCCAAATCGTAATCGTTGTCGATCAGCTGGATCGCCGCATAGTGATAGGTGCGGATCTTCTTCTCGTCCTCCGGCGTGATCTCATTCTTCCGCTTGCGGTAGATATGCGCCGGGATCATCAGGCTTCCCACATCATGCAGGAGTGCAGCGACAACAATATCGAGCTGCTGCTTAAACTCCATATCCATCCGGTGTGAGATCAGCGCACACAAAATGGCTGTGTTGAGGGAATGCTTATATACATAGTCCTCATTGCTCCGCAGATTCTGTACAAAGCTGATCTTATGGTTCAGGCTTCCGTAGCGGCGGATGATCTGGTTGGCAAACTGATACATGCCCTTTGCTTCCTGCTGCTTTGTGACGGCATCGAGAATCTCACGAATCGTGAAGATCGCCATTGCCTGAAAGCGTTCAAATTCGATGTCGTCCGGTGACATTGGCGGAACAGGCTCTGCCGGCTCCAGAATGTACACCCCGATTAATCCGAAATTCTGGATACTGACGATACCCTGTCTGGTCAGCTTGGAATTGCGCTCATACAGCATAACACCGTCTCTGTTGTAGATTGGCTTTGCCAGACGCATTCCCAGTTTTAAATCATCTGATTTGACAAATTTCATAAATACCCCTCCATTTAAAATCCCCAGTCTGTACTTATTTCTTCTGGGACTTCTCTGCAATGTTGTTGGTGACACGGTTGTAAAGCTCGAGTGCCGCATTGTAGCCCATTTTCTTCTGACGGTAGTTGACTGCCGCAGACTCACAGATGATCGCGCAGTTACGACCCGGGCGGATCGGAATAGAATGGCATACGACCTTGTTGCCAAGGAACTCAATGTACTGCTCCTCCAGACCGAGACGGTCATATTCCTGATTCTTATTATATTCCTCGAGCTTGATGACAAGATTGATCTCCTGCTCGTTCTTTACACTCTCTACACCAAATAATGTCTTCGCATCGATGATACCGATACCGCGCAGCTCGATGAAATGACGGGTGATGTCCGGTGCGCTTCCGATCAGGGAAGCATCACTTACTTTCTTAATCTCTACGACATCATCAGATACAAGACGATGACCTCTGTGGATCAACTCCAGCGCAACCTCGGACTTACCGATGCCGCTCTCGCCCATGATCAGTACACCCTCTCCGAAAAGATCGAGAAGTACGCCATGCACGCTGCAGCGCGGTGCCAGTTCGACATTCAGCCAGCGGATGACCTCTGCCATAAATGCGTTGGTCTCCTTCGGGGTGCGCAGAATAGGCACCTGATATTTGCTGGCAAGCTGAACCAGCTTCTCGTCAATATGAAGATTACGGCAAAACACGATGCACGGCGGCTTTGTGTGACGCTCGCTGCCCGCCATGATGATCTCCATCATCTCCAGTGTGTAATCCAATCCCTTCTGCTCCATGTAGGTATGCTCGACATGACCGATGATCTGAATCCTTCCGGAGTCAAAATAATCAAAGAAGCCTGCTAACTGCAGTGCCGGACGGTTTACATCGGTCTGTACGATGTCGATGCGCGATACATCCACATCGGATGTGACATTTTCCAGTTCCATCTGCTCAATGAGCTTTTCCAGTGATACGCTGTAAGTCTCTGCCATATGCTATTCTCCTTCTTGCAAGCTGCCTTCCGGACGGTTCTCTGTGGAATGAAAGAACTCATAGACCTTCGTGGCTGCCCCCATGTTCATTGTTTCTGTTTGTGCTAACTCCTCTATATCTGCGCTCCGTACTGCTTCTATGGAGCCAAATCTCTTCATCAGTGCGCGGCGGCGCTTCTCTCCGATCCCCGGAATGTCATCCAGGATCGACTTGACCTGTACCTTGCTGCGCAGGGAACGGTGATACTCGATCGCAAACCGGTGAACCTCATCCTGAATCCTGGTCATCAGATGAAAGCCCTCGCTGCCGGTATTGATCGGCAGCTCCTCCCCATGAAAGTAAATACCACGGGTCCGGTGCCTGTCATCCTTGACCATACCGCATACCGGAATGGATAGTTGCAGCTTATCAAGAACCTCCTCGGCAATATGAACCTGTCCCTTACCACCATCCATCATGATCAGATCCGGGTATCGCGTAAAGCTGCCTTCCTCGCCGGAAAGCCCTTCGTCCGCCAGCTTCTTCTCCTCGTCCAGTCCATGCTGAAAGCGTCTGGTCAGCACCTCCCGCATGCTGGCATAATCGTCGGATCCATGCACGGTCTTAATACGGAACTTGCGGTAATCGCTCCTTCTCGGCGATCCATCCTCGAAAACAACCATGGATCCGACCGACTGAAAACCGCTGATATTGGAAATATCATAGGATTCCACACGGTGAACATCGGTGAGACCGATCCACGAACAGATCTCCTGCATTGCTCCCGTCGTACGCTCCTCCGCACGGCGGATCTTCTGTGCATCCTGCTCCAGAACCATCATCGCGTTCTTATGCGCCAGCTCGACAAGCCGTTCCTTCTGTCCCTTTTTGGGAACAATGATACGAACCTTATCACCGCGCCTCTCGCTGAGCCAGCGTGCAATCACTTCCTCATCCTCTATCTCATATTCTAACATGAGTTCCTTGGGAATAAAAGGTGTCCCCGCATAAAACTGCTTGATAAATGCCTGTAGGATCTCCTGTCTGTTGGAACCGTCCACACCGTTCAGATGGAAATGATCCCTGCCGATCATCCTGCCCTCCCGGATAAAAAAGACCTGCACGACTGCCTCGCTCTGATCCTTGGCAAGCGCAATGATATCCCTGTCCAGCCCATCAAAATCAGTGATCTTCTGGTGGACGGAGGACTTGCGGACGCTCTCGATCAGGTCACGGTACTGTGCAGCTTCCTCAAACTGCATCGCCTCGGCTGCCGCCGTCATCTTGTCCTGAAGATACGAAAGCACACCGGAATAATCTCCCTCCAGGATCTTCAGTGCTTCCTTGAAATGCTCTCTGTAATCCTCCGGGGAAATATATCCCTGACATGGTGCATCACACTGTCCGATATGGTAATTTAAGCACGGACGTTCCTTGCCGGTATCCCTCGGCAGGACACGTCTGCAGCTCCGGATATGGTAAATCTTGCGCAGAAGCTCGAGCGTGTCTCTGGCGGAGCCTGCGCTTGTGTATGGTCCAAAATACTTTGACTTATCCCTTTTCTCCTGTCTGGAATAGATCAGGCGCGGGTATGTCTCTCCCACAGTCGCCTTGATAAACGGATAACTCTTGTCATCCTTGAGCATGGTGTTATATTTGGGACGGTGTTCTTTGATCAGATTACTCTCCAACACCAGTGCCTCCACCTCGGAATCAGTAATGATATATTCAAAATGATCGATCTGCGAGATCATTTTCTCAATCTTTGGTGAAACATTTCTGCTTGGCTGAAAATACTGCCGTACTCTGTTCTTCAGACTGATTGCCTTTCCTACATATATAATAGCATCCTTCGCGTCATGCATCAGATATACGCCGGGCTTTCCGGGCAGCTTTTTCAGCTCCTCCTCAATATTAAACACTTTTACTTCTTGACCTTTCCCTTTTTGACGGCACTATATGAACCGTACACTTTCTTTTTGCCGTTTAGTTTATATGCACGCACTTTCACATAAAAGACACTGCCTTTGGAAAGATCGGTCAGTGCTGCTCTGCGCCCGGCGAGTGTCACCGATGCAGCGCCCCCCGGAATCTTCTTCGTTGTTGCAAAACGAAGCTGATAGCCCTTAGCTCCTGACGTCTTCTTCCAGGTAATGGTTAATGTCTTTTTCTTATTATTCTTAACAACAACATCCTTGACCTTTCCGGGTGCTTTCACCTTTTCTGCCTTTTCTGTGGCAGACGGCTTCGCAGTTTCTGTATTTTTCGGTTTTGCCGTTGTCTTCGGTTTGGTTGTTGTCTTTGGCTTTGTCGTTTTCTTAGGCTTTGCCGTAGCTGTCGCTTTCGCCGTCGCCGTCGGCTTTGCTGTGGCTGCAGCAGTCGGCTTCGGTGTGACAGTAGGCTTTGGCGTCTCGACGACATGCGGAATCTGGTTGCCTGAGGAGTCTGTCAGATAGAGAGTCGGGCTGCTGATATACCAGATATAATTGGATGCCTCGATTGTAATGCTCGCCGAAGAAAGCGGAATCCTGCCGGAGGCAACTGCTCCCGATGGATCTGCACAGTAAAACACGCCATCGGTATAGTCTGTCACAAGGATTGCATGCTGCTGATCAGACTTTTGCTTATACAACCCAATGCCCTCCGGATGTTCGGAAAGCTTTGTCTGCAGATCTGCCGCCGTACCGGAAAAGGAATCATGTGCCACGGTCACACTTCCGCAGGTAAAGTTCCACTTCAGTCCGATTCCCTCAACCCAAGCTGCCGAACGCATCATGTCTGTGGAGATCGACGCCCAGTTGTCATTGCCGTTCATCATCGCACCGCGGCGCACCATCATCGTTGCTGCAACGAGTGTGCAAAGGTTGCTGCCTCCCGGCTGCTTCAAAAATACGCTGTCCTGATTGATGTCACTGAAGGTTGCCGCCTGAGCCGTACCTTCCTGAACATTCCAGCCTCCAAGTATTACACATGCCGCCATGAACACGGCAATATATCTTTTGATGAATTTACGCATGAGTATCTCCTGATCTATCTATCTGCATTTGTAAACGAAATAATTAGTAAGTTAATCAATAACAGCCGGGACAAGAGAATTGTCCCGGCTGTTATTTTATCATATTTATCGATGGTTTACAAGCTGTCAGAGGGATCCGCGTCCTCATCCTTCTGCGGCGTCATGAACTTACGAATGACCTCGACAATCCCGTCTTCATCGTTGGAGGCTGTCACATAATCAGCCGCCTCCTTGACTTCCTCCTGTGCGTTGCCCATTGCAACACCCTTGCCTGCGTAACGAAGCATCGGAAGATCATTGAAGCTGTCACCGACACAGATCACCTTGTCCTTACTGATATCAAGGAACTTCATCAGCTTATCGACCGCAACGGCTTTGTCTACGAACTTCGGCAGGATCTCGACATAATACGGATCGGACCGGAATACATTGAGCCTGTCTCCGAACTTTTCACAAAGATGCTTCTCGACCTGCTTCATCTTCTCCGGCTCTCCGGAAAGCAGAAGCTTATTGACCGGGAAGTTGATCGCACGTACAAGATCATTAACCTCACGAATCGTGATGTCACACGCCTTTGCATCCGCCTCAATATAGGCATCCACACCATTACCGGCTAACAGCTCCTTCTCTTCATCGTGATATACGGTGATCCCAAGACCGAGTTCCTTCGCCGCCTCGTAAACCGGCTTGATCATGTCATGATCAAGGGTCTGGTTGTAAATACACTCGCCGGTCTTACAGTTAATGACCGTCGTACCGTTGTATGCGATCACATAGCCTCCGAACTGCTCCAGGCGGATCTTCGCCGCTGTCCGGCGTATTCCTGAAATGGATCTGCCGGATGCGATCGCCACAGTCTTGCCACGCTGCTGTGCCTCGATGATGGCTTCGCGTGTTGCTTCGGAAACCTGCTTGTCCGTACCGACCAGTGTACCGTCCACGTCAAGCACCAGTGCCTCGTACAGATCTCCCTCCGGATCGGTGATTCCCTTTACCTGACGGAAGATCTTCATGAACTCCTTGCCGGTGATCGTCTCATGTGCGATCAAAAACTCTGCCAGCTTGTCGAGTGCCTCTCTGTCGCCGCGAAGCAGCTCCTCTGCCTTTGCGTAACATTCCTTGATGATCTTCATAACCTCCTGATCGATCTCCGCCTCTGTAGCATCACCGCAGTTAAGCACTGCCCTGCCGTCCAGATAACGGTTCTGGATGGACTCCAGACCGATCAGGCCAAACTTCTCTGACATACCGTACTGTGTCACCATTGCTCTTGCAAGCTTGGTCGCCTGCTCAATATCATTGGAGGCTCCTGTCGTGATCGAATCGAACACGATCTGCTCTGCCGCACGACCGCCGAACAATGTCGTGATCCGTGTCAGGATCTCTTCCTTGCTCATCAGATACTTCTCTTCCTCAGGAACCTGCATGACATAGCCGAGGGAACCCATGGTTCTCGGTACGATCGTAATCTTCTGCACCGGCTCGGAATGCTTCATCAATGCAGTGACGAGTGCATGACCGGTCTCATGATAAGCAACGATCTTCTTCTCTTCTTTGCCGAGAATACGGTCCTTTTTCTCCTTACCGGCGATCACGACCTCAACCGCCTCAAACAGATCTGCCTGGCAGACCGCCTTTCTTCCTGCCTTTACTGCCATGATCGCTGCCTCATTGATCATATTGGCAAGATCGGAACCAACGGCACCGCTTGTCGCAAGTGCGATCTCATCGAAATCAACAGAATCATCCATCAGCACATCCTTGGCATGAACCTTCAGGATATCCACACGACCTTTGAGATCCGGCTTCTCGACGATGACACGGCGGTCAAAACGTCCCGGACGAAGAAGTGCTTTGTCAAGCACCTCCGGACGGTTGGTTGCACCGAGGATCACAAGTCCCTTGGAGCTGTCAAAGCCATCCATCTCGGAAAGAAGCTGGTTCAATGTCTGCTCACGCTCATCATTGCCGCCGCCATACTGGCTGTCACGGCTCTTACCGATCGCATCGATCTCGTCAATAAAGATAATACACGGAGCCATCGCCTGTGCCTGCTTGAACAGATCACGCACACGGGAAGCGCCCACACCGACAAACATCTCCACAAAATCCGATCCGGAAAGGGAGAAAAACGGCACACCCGCCTCGCCGGCAACTGCCTTGGCAAGCAGTGTCTTACCGGTTCCCGGAGGTCCTACGAGCAGTGCTCCCTTCGGGAGTCTGGCACCAATCTCCGTGTACTTACCCGGATTATTGAGGAAGTCGACCATCTCTGTCAGAGAGTCCATCGCTTCCTCCTGACCGGCAACGTCCTTAAACGTCACACCGGTCTCCTTCTGTACATACATCTTCGCCGTGCTCTTGCCAATCCCCATCATGCCACCGGAATTACGTGACATCAGGCGGAAGATCAGGAACAGTCCGCCCCAGAGCAGAAGCACCGGGAACAGATAGGACATCAGCATATACAGCATGCTGGAGCTGTTGTCCGTGAGATCCTTCTTGAACTCAACGCCGGCGTTGCTTAAACGTTCCACAAGACTGTAGTCCATGGAAATAATGCCGGTATAGTAAGTGACCTGATATACGCTGTTGCCGCTGCTCTTCGGCGTGATCTTAAGCCGGTCGGCAGTCAGGGTAACCGATTTAACCTGTCCATCATCCAACATCCGGATGAACTTATCATAGGTAATCTCCCGGTTCGTCATCTGCTGTACCTGACGATTCATCATGGAAAATACAATGAATACTCCTATCGCCACTGCGAGACAGATAATGATCCCCCGGCGGTTTTGTTTCTTCTGGCGGTCATCATCCCCGCCGTTTGGTCGGTTTGTATTATTCTCCAATTTCGTTTCCTCCTAATTAACCTCATAATCATCATTATAAATGTAGTGTTCCCATAAATCAATATATCAACCTGTGAAGAAAATCTGATAAATCTGAAAATTCTGTAAAAAAAGAATTGAAACATGGCTATGTTTTGGAGTATACTAGTAAATAGTTTTTTATTTTTCTGATACTAATCAATGCACACTACAAATGGAGGAAAAAATCATGGCAGTCAAATATGTCTTTGTTACAGGCGGTGTTGTATCCGGTCTTGGAAAGGGTATTACAGCAGCTTCACTGGGACGTCTTTTGAAAATGCGCGGATACAGCGTGACAATGCAAAAGTTTGATCCCTATATCAATATCGATCCGGGAACCATGAACCCGGTACAGCACGGCGAAGTTTTCGTTACCGACGACGGTGCTGAGACAGACCTTGATCTGGGACACTATGAGCGTTTTATCGATGAGAGCCTGACGAAGCAGTCCAATGTTACAACCGGAAAGGTTTACTGGTCTGTTCTGAATAAGGAGCGCCGCGGCGATTATGGCGGTGGCACGGTTCAGGTCATCCCACACATCACAAATGAGATCAAGAGCCGTTTCTATCGCAATGACGGCTGTCCTGATACACAGATTGCGATCATTGAGGTCGGCGGTACTGCAGGCGATATCGAGAGCCAGCCTTTCCTCGAGTCTATCCGTCAGTTCCAGCACGATATGGGTCATGAGAATGTGGCACTGGTTCATGTAACTCTGATTCCTTATCTGCATGCTTCCGGCGAGATGAAGACGAAGCCGACGCAGGCAAGCGTTAAGGAACTGCAGGGCATGGGTATCCAGCCGGATGTTATTGTATGCCGTACCGAGCATCCTCTGGAGCCGGGCTTAAAGGATAAGATCGCACTCTTCTGTAATGTACCTGCATCCCACGTTCTCCAGAATCTGGATGTGGAGACACTTTACGAAGCACCTCTTGCCATGGAGAAGGAGCACCTCGCTGATGTAATCTGCGAGTGTCTGCAGCTTGACTGTCCGGAGCCGGATATTACCGAATGGGAGAACATGGTCAATACGATCAAGAATCTCGAGAAAGACGTAACGGTCGCTCTGGTTGGTAAGTATACTTCCCTTCATGATGCATATATCAGTGTTGTCGAGTCCTTAAAACACGGCGGTCTCGCACACAAGAGCAATGTCAATATCAAGTGGATCCCTTCCGAGGATCTGAACGAGAGCAATGTAGACGAGCTTCTCAGCGATGTCAGCGGCGTATTGGTACCGGGCGGTTTCGGTGACCGCGGTATCGACGGTAAGATCATTGCAATCAAGTATGCGCGTGAGCATAAGATTCCATTCCTCGGTCTTTGTCTCGGCATGCAGCTTGCGATCGTTGAGTTTGCCAGAAATGTAGTCGGCTTCAACGATGCACACAGTATTGAGCTGGATCCGCAGACCACACATCCGGTTATCCATCTGATGCCGGAGCAGGATGGCATCGAGGATATCGGCGGTACACTCCGTCTCGGCTCTTACCCATGTGTTCTGGACAAGTCCTCCAAGGCTTATGAGCTGTACGGCGAGGAGATGATCCATGAGAGACACAGACATCGTTACGAGGTCAACAACTACTATCGTGAGGATCTGTTAAAGGCAGGTATGACCTTCTCCGGTCTGTCACCGGACGGACGTATCGTGGAGATGATGGAATTAAAGGATCATCCTTGGTTCATCGCTACGCAGGCACATCCTGAGTTTAAGTCCAGACCGAACAGACCGCATCCACTGTTCAAGGGATTTGTCGGTGCCGCTCTGGAATACCAGGACACACATAAATAATCAAACGAACAATCAGCTTGTGAACAAACCGGCAAATCCGCTCCGAAAAAGTGGATTTGCCGGTTTGTTATATGAAAGCTTCGGTATACAAAAAGCATTGCACTCCGTGACTAACAAAGTGCAATGCTTTTTTACATAAACAGACGATTATAATGTGGCAAAAATCGAGGTTGTTTACTAATATTTACGATATTCGTTAATGTCCCGCACCAGTATCCTGATCCCACGGATATAGCTGTCAAACATTCCCTCACGGTAACATTCTACGAGGATCATCCCTGCAGGAATGCCGACAATGAGTCCGAGCATGCCACCCAGCCGGTAACCGATCAGCATGAAGACGAGTGTCTCAAACGGACTGACACCGATATTGTCTCCTATAAGCTTCGGTTCCAGAAGCTGACGCACGATAAGCACAATGATATACAGCACAAACAATACCGCAGCATAGCTATACGAGCCGGTCACCAGACGATAGACTGCCCACGGCACTAGCACGGTCCCCGCTCCAAAGAACGGCAGGAAATCCACGATAGCGATCACCGCTGCCAGGAGACCGCTGTAGCTGATCCCCATGAATGCGAACGGAATCACCGTGATAAAGAAGATCACGATCATAATCTGAAAATGTGCCTTAAAATAGCCACCGATCGCACGGACAAATATTTTCTTGATCTTACCCCACAGATTTTTAATGCCAACCGGCGTATTCTTCTCGAGAATTTCCGAAAAACGATCCTTCTCAACCGTCATAAAGTAGGACGCAAGGATCGTTAAGATCGTATAAACCAGAAAGTCCATCAATGAACTTGCCAGCGAGCCGACCTTAGACAAAGATCCGGAATTGACCATCTTCAACAGACCGTCGATTGCCTTCTGAATGTAACTGTCCAGCACATTCTCCCGCTGATCAAAGGCAAGCTTAAAGTCAGCCGGAATGATATTCCATTTGTGATGAAGAGTCTGGAACAGCTGCTGCAGATTCTGCGTCACAGAGTCATAAACACCCGGAAGCTCTGTTACCCAGGAGCTGAACTGGCTTGCCACAAGCACCACCAGACCATAGAATGCCGCACAGATCGCCGCAAGAACCAGTATGATCACAAGTGCTGTACCATGCTTACGCATCAGTTTGATTCTTTTCTCCAGAAAACGAATGATAGGATTGGCGATCATTGCTACGATCCACGCCACAATAAGCGGCATGAGCAGCCGTATCAGCGGCGGCACAACAAAGACCAGAAGCAGTATCCCTGCCAGTGCTATCCCAAGATTAACAAGGATCCGACGATGCAAATCCTTCTGTTCCTCCATACACATCAACCCCCATTTCTGTTATTTGCCGAGGCAGAGCGCGATCACAACGCCAACCACAAATGTGACTGCTCCCGTGAGTACTGTCACAACAGACATTCCGGCAAGCGGAGCACTCATCAGGATCACCACCGGTGATGCGACAACAAGACCCATAATACCACAGTAGGTCAGTGCCTCATACTTATCCATCAGCATCTCGATCAGCTTTGCCACTGCAAAGATACCGACAACCACACCGATTCCAAACGGAATCAGAATCATACAAATGTGTATAATCTTTGGTGCATCAAATGCGACCAACGCTGTAATAAAGTCCTTTACGCTGCCGATCACCGGATAATAATACCCCATCGTCATAAGCATCATGGAACCGCTCACTCCCGGAATGACCATTGTAGCCGCAGCCACGATACCGACAAGCACCAGCTTAAACAGAGAAATCGGTGTCACTGTCAGTGCAACGTCTGATCCATGTCCGCCGAATATCTGTAACAAAATGATCGAACCGAAAAAGATCAGAAATACAACAGCGTGTGACAGATTAAATCTGACTCCCTTGAGATGTCCGGTAAGGATCGGTACACCGCCAAGGATCAGACCGATAAATAACATGCATGTCTGAAACGGAATATGCTCAAACATTGCCACAATGGCGAATGCCAGTCCGACAATTCCGATCGCCATACCGATAAAATACGGAAGCAGTGTCTTGATGCTCTTGACCGGCTGTTTAAATAAGTGCGTCACACTGTAGATGAGCTTGTCATAAATGCCCATGGAAACCATCATTGTGCCTCCACTGACTCCCGGGATCGCATTGGCGATACCAATGACAACACCTCTCAGTATGTCTTTGAATAGATTCATTACCTTTTCCTCCTGATATCATTTTCACTTTGAAACTTTTCTTTGAAGCGTCCACGCTACATTGCATTGTATGAACGGTCTGCTAAATATACCCATGATAGCACATAATTATTTTTCTTACAATTCTTTTCCCCCGTTTCATAAAATGTTAAGAATTGCAAAAAGAGGACTGCCTTTCGGCAATCCTCTTCTGTAATTTTGCTTGAATCCTTTGGAATCTTAGCGAAGAATTATTTTACTTTGACCGTAACCTTTGCTGACTTTTTACCGATCTTAACGGTAAGCTTGGTGCTTCCTTTCTTCTTACCCTTGACCGTTACGGTTGCAACACCCTTCTTTACAGAAGTCTTCTTGGTTACTACGGATGCAATCTTTGCATTCTTTACGGTTACTTTCAGCTTATCGGTTGTAGCAAGCTTTTTGTTGGCTGCAGTCACGGTAAACTTAACTGTTGCAGTCTTTCCCTTCTTTACTGTAACTGTTTTTTTCTTTGCCTTAACGCTCTTGCATGCATTCTTCACAACCGGCGCCTTAGTCGGAGCCGGTGTTACAGTACCGTTTCCGTTTGGTGCCTGTGACGGTGCTGCATTTGGTACTGCACTCGGTACTGCTGTCGGAACCGCGCTCGGTACTGCTGTCGGCACATCTGACGGTGCAGGTGTATCGGATGGTGCAGGTGCATCACTTGGCTTTGCACTAGGAGCAACGCTTGGCTCCGGCGATTCCGTTGGAGCCGGCTCCTCCTTCTCTGCCACATGAACATTAAATGTCTTAGAAAGACCATTGCTTGTGTATGCAGTAACGGTTGCATCGCCGATTCCAACTGCCTTAAGACTTGCCGTTGCGATACCGTCAACCGGTGAAACTGCAGTGTTGTCAACATCTACAACGGAGTCATCGCTTGATACGAAGGTTACCTTAGAGGTGGTCTCAACAGGTGCCACATTTACGGAAAGCTCCTTGTCCCCGCCACCAAGGATCATACTGACATCGTCCTGATCACCGGTGATCTCAGTTGCATCAACATCCTTGCTTCCGGTGTCACGGAACTTCACATTTGTTAATGTAAAGGTAATACTGATCTTCGTTGGGTTTGGAACAGTAAAGCTTGCAGCATGGAGTGACTTATCCTGTGTTGCCTCTTCAATATCAGATCCTGTCCATCCGTTGATCGGAGAACCTGTATCGAACTTGGTTCCATTCATTGCAGTCTTACCATTGGTATCGCTGCCGTTCTGTGTAATTGTCATTTCCTGATCATTGACAAGGATCTTCTCCCATTTGATCATGATCTTGTTTGGCTTTGGATTCTCAACATTGGACTTTGCAATATTTCCAACAGTCACATCATAGTCCTGCAAATAGATTGCTGTTACCTGATTGATATCCTTAATGCCTGCATTCTTTCCTGCATCGGAAAGATCCTTTTCCAGATCAAAGCTTGCTGTGTAGGTTCCATCGCCATTTACCACGACCGGTGAACCATGCTCGATGGAATTGTAATTGCCGCCTGTGCCTGCACTGTTGTAGTAAACATTTACGGCAACATTTAACTTGGTTGGGTCAACAAGTGGCTGAACCTCTACGGGAACTGTCTTGGTCACACCGTTGGAGGCAGTGATGATCACATATGTCTTACCGATTGCCTTTGGTGAGATTACGCCGTAATCATTTACGATTGCTACTTTCTCATCGGAAGACCGGAAGGTAAGTGTCTCTGTTGCTGTCTCCGGAACGAGGGAGGTCTTGATCGTCTCGCTCTGTCCAAGCTTTACAATATATGAATCAGCATCTGTGGTAATCTCTGTTGCTGAGTCATCTGTCTTCGGTGTACGCTTTACTGTTACCTCGATATCCTCTGAAACGGAGCCGCTCAGGGAAGCTACGTGGATTGTGGTTGTACCGATATTCTTTGCATGAACCATGCCGTTGAATACCGTTGCAACGTTATCATCGTCTGTGCTCCATACAACAACATCGTTGGTATCCTCCGGTGCTGCTACTGCACTGATCGTCTCTCTTTCACCCATTGTGAGTTCAAGAGAGGTCTTGCTTGGAGTCAGCTCTGTGATCTCCTTTACTTCAGGGTCTTTTACAATATCTTTGTAATCACCCTTCTTATTGGCTTCGGATGCTTCCAGAAGAGTTCCTCTTGCCATCGCATCTGTGATCGTCTTGTAGATCGGCTTTGCTTCGTCACGATTCCAGAAGGAGAAAAGTCCTTCCTTGGTAAACGGATCATCGTCCTGACCGTAGCCCTGATCCCATACGCACGGAACCATGCCATTAACCTGACATGCTCTGTTGATGATCTCAGAATAGTAAGCTCTCTCAACATCATTGTAGCCTGTCTTAGAACCGGCAAGCTTTTTATTTCTGGTTCCGTACTCACCTAAATACATTGGATAATCAGAACCAAACTTCTTGTACATATCCTGAAGATTCTTTACCATCTCGGTTGCCTCTGCATAAGTCCAGGATACATTGGTTGACTTGGAATATCTGTGTGCTGCAAACATCAGACGTGGATTGTCTGTATTGTAATAATCCGTTGGCATTACAAACTCAGAGCTTGTACCTGTTGATGCATAGTGATCAACGGCTGCCAGCCAGCGCTTTGTATTGTTAGAGCCGGTAGAACGAACGGCATTCACAAATAACTGGTTGAAGTTCATGATGATCGGACGATCATAGTTTACCGCATCAGCAGAGTTCTTCATGCTCTCATCGTAATCGAGACAGGATACCTCATTCATAGACTCGAAGATCAGATGCTCATCGTAATCCTTGAAGCGGTTTGCGATGGTCTTCCATACTAACTCGAACTTCTTCTCAATGGAATCGATGTCATCGGCACCGACATTGAGCCAGCCGCCGTCCTTTGCTACATCATCGTGGTGCGTATTGATGATAACATACATATCCTGAGATACGCAGTAGTCAACGATCTCCTGTACACGGCTCATCCATACTTCCTTGATGGAGCCGTCCTCGTTGATCATGTTACCCCAGGTCACCGGGATACGAACTGTATTATATCCGGCATCATGAAGTGCCTTCATATACTTCTTGGTAGTTACCTGTCCCTGCCATGCTGTCTCACTTGGTGTGAAGCCTGAGTGACCATCCATGGTATTTCCAAGGTTGGTGCCAACGCCCATCTCAGCGATCACCTGATCCTTGTCGAGCACACGGAATGGCTTAGGATTGCTCTGCTCTGTGCTATCCTTGAAAAGCATGTTGCAGTGTACCTTCTCCAGTGCATTTCTTGCTGAGAAATAAACGGTATTGGCACTGTCTGTCTTGTCATATACTGCCTGTGCCGTTACCAGCGCATCCTGCAGCTTCTGTACGGACGCCTCCTGATATCCACTGGTATCCATGCTGCTCAGATAATCAATCGACTTCTTCAGGTTCTCACGAGCCTGTGCTGCCGTCATCTTGATCATCGGAGTACGCTCCGGTGCTGCTGTAGAACCATCCAGTGTAGTGTTCTCGCAGGTCGGTTTTGTGAAGTCGTTGACACCGGCGATCGTACCGTCTGTGTTCAGTGTGACGCTTGTGCCATCGCTGAAAATAATACCTAAAGGCACTGCCTCTGTGTTCGTTGTCTTGATCGCAACGGACAGAGACCAGTTTGCTACCTTCTGGATCTTACTTGTAGTAATACCGTTTGCCGGAAATGCGTAATTACCGGTTCCGACGTTACCGATCGGCTCATCATCCTGATTGATCTGAATCGGATACTTGTTGTTCTTCTGCATGGTACACTTGGCTGCTGTCAGATACTTGTTGGAAGCACCCGTTCCGGTGGTTCCCTCAACATAATGGTCTGCATCCATATGATCCGGATCAAATGCATTGACAGATCCGCTCCGGGACTGCAGCCAGGAATAAGCATCTGCCTTTCCCATATGTACATAAAATGTGGCGTTCCCCTTGCCGCCATCGATCAAAGCCTGCATCTTCGTCTCGTCCATACCCGCCTTGACCAGATCGGTTCCTGTGATGTTCACAATATACTGTGGGCTCTCGAGCTGATGGTCTGCCTCCGTATCTGCCGCCTTAACCGATGCCGGCAGAGAAGTCATCGACAATACCATGGCTGCAGATAAGAGCCACGAAATCGCTTTCTTAAGTCTCATAAATATACCTCCTGTGATTCTATCTCATTGTTTCTTTTTTCAATTACCTCTCCTCGTTCCCCCTTTCTCGAAAATATTTTATCGCAGTTTTCTCCCACGCAATATTTGTTTATATTGTAACATTTCCCTGTTCTATGTCAATATATTTTGTTTACTTTTAATAACATTCACATTTTATTTACGTTTTATGCAAAAATAGATATGTACAATTTCCACAATGTTTCTTTCGGATTATTACTTAATTTATCGCTCAAAAAAGGGATATGTCCCCATCCTATTTCTTATGTCCGATAAATACTATAATAATTTTGTCTCGGAAAACAAGCTGATCCGTGAGCTCTGGCTGAAAAATTGACGCAGATCAGTAGGATTTCTGAAAAGCCTTTGCTTTGCAATGCTTTGATAAATGCGTATCCGTACGACTGAGCCCCGTAGGTGGGTTCAGCTATTTCGGACGGCACGCTTCCGCTACAACTGCACCACGCAGCGGTACATAACGCCCCAAATGTCAAAAAAATTATAGATATATTTCTATAACTTGGGGCGTAAGTACCGGCTGGTGCAAAGTGCCTTTCGAAACATCTGAATCCCCCCTCGGGGCGAGTACGGAAGGATACGTTTATCAAAAATCAAAGCAGCAAAGCAATTAGGCTTTTCGAAATCCGTAAGTGACAAGACAATTTTTTAGCCACAACTCACGGATTTTCAAGTGTTTTGGCAGACAAAATCATGTCATTCCTCTCGGACACAAGAAATAGGATGGGTACATAGTAACGTTCCATGTGAGAAATTTAAGGAATTATTTGACTTCACAAAATCTTAATATTTCCTCCACTGTTCATTCGTTTCCTTTAATGATAAAATGGTGCAAAGAGCATAAACGGATCGCAGTCAGGCAATCCTTGGCATTATGTGTTGTTTATTTATATTTAGAAAGGATTCTTTTATGATCAAAATAAATCGTACCATTACATATAGGAACACAGCCCTTGCAGCTCTGCTTGGTCTGTCCCTGTGCGTAGCATCCTGTCCGTCATCGGTCATGGCATCCACGGACTCCATAGACCAGATGATCTCGCGTGTGGATGAGACAACTGACAATGACCTGGTGCGTTCTCATTTCGAGGATGCCTCCGGCAATGTTTATACGGACGAGTCCGCAGATGCCTCCGGAAGCCGTCTAAAGAAAGCTTCTGAGCTTCCTGTGCGCTATGATCTGCGGGAGCAGGGACTTACCACCCCGATCAGGGATCAGGGATCTACCGGCTGCTGCTGGGCATTTTCAGCGATCAAGACGATCGAGTCAAACTGTATCAAGAACGGGTTGTTCCCGGCGGATTCCGTTGATTTTTCAGAAAGCCACCTTGCATGGTTTTCCTATCATCCGTCAACACTTGCAGAGGATCCTACCTACTGGGATGGTATTTCCTCTGCAGATAACGATACAAATACTTCGTTTTTCCCAAATCCATTTGCATACGGCAGTGTGTCCGGTACTCTTCCTTATGATAATGGCGGTTCTGCGATCCTTGCAACCTTCACGCTGGCGAAATGGTCCGGTCCGGAGCTTGAAAGCACGGCTCCGTTTTCCGGCGCCACCACAGCTGACGTGACTTCGATGGCGTATTCCATGGTGCAGAAAGGAAGCCTGCGTTATGATTCCTACGCGCATCTGCAGAATGTCTATAATTACGATGAATATACGATCGGCAAGCAGTATTACTATACAGATGCATCCATTATCCCGAAGATGAAGCAGTCTATTCTGGATCATGGGGCGATGTCTGTGTCGCTGTTTTTTGACAAAACATTTCTTCATCCGTCTGCGAATGGCCATGCTTATTACCAGACCTACTATTCCGGTGCACAGGCCGTGAAAAATGCGAACCACAGCGTCACAATCGTTGGATGGGATGACAATTTCTCTGCATCCAATTTCTCCAGAACGCCGGCAGGCAACGGGGCATGGCTGATTGCGAACAGCTACGGCACTTCCTCCGGGGATAACGGTTATTTCTGGCTTTCCTATTATGATCAGTCCATTTGCGACTGCTCGAGTTTTCTGGTAGAATCTGCCGGCAATTACGACCACATTTACCAGTATGACGGATTCGGCTGGGGAACCGCAAACTATTCCAATTCCCACAATCTGAAGGCTGCCAATATCTTTGAAGCAACCGGTACTTCTGATCAGACCTTAAAGGCCGTGTCGTTCTATACGCTGACCGATAATCAGCCTTACCGGATCGAGGTTTACCGCGGCGTTGACTCCGGTCCGACCGACGGTACGCTGGTGAGCGAATGCACGACTACCGGCATTGCAGGGCAGAACGGTTACCATACAGCTACGCTGACAACGCCGGTCAATCTTGCTGCCGGCGAGAAGTTCTCTGTGGTTGTGACCTATGTTCAGTCCGGCTCTACAAATGTATATGTTCCTCTGGAGGGGCGCGACAGCACGGATTCCTCTTTAAATATCAGCTACGGCTCCCGTCTTGGCGAAAGCTATCTGTTCACGAAGCAAAAGACTTCCGCTCCGGACAGCACGATGCGCTGGCTTGATACAGCCGCTGTCGGCTACAACAATGTATGCGTCAAGGCTTTCACCTCGAACACCACAGGGGATGTTGCCGAACTGCCTTCTGTTGTAAAGACGATCAAGCTCGGCAAAGGAGAAACCTACCGTATTCCGGACAGCTATACAAGCTACACAAGCAATGATCCATCGCTGCTGACCGTTGATGCATCCGGCAAGGTTACCGCACGAAGACGCGGCAAATCTTCCATCCTTGTATCTGACGGAGAAACATCCTATTTATATCGTTTCAATATTAAGAAAGCCCCTTCCAAGGTGAAGTTTAAACCGGCGAAGAACCGGAAAACCGTGAAGAAAGGCAGACATTTCACACTTAAGGTAAAGCTTTCCTCCGGTTCCGCCAGCAATAAGCTAACGTTCCATTCTTCCCATCCAGGGGTTGCCCGGGTATCAAAGACAGGGCGTGTGACAGCCCGCCACCGCGGAAAGACCACATTAACGGTGAAAACCTACAACGGACATAAGGCAAGGCTTCGTCTTACTGTTGTGAAATAACTCCTAAGAGATTATCCCAAAAAGGGCAGAGGTTCCTGCTGTAAAAGCAAGCTCTCTGCCCTTTCTTGTTTCATTGGGGTATTCTACTTTGAAAGCCCGGTCGTCCCGATCTTTTCACAGACTCATTCCTCACGAAAGGTCAGTCAGCCTGATCTGCTTTCGCCCCATCCGTTTTCTCATCGGCGTCCTTTTCCGCTGCCTCCATAAATGCGGCAAAAAAGTCCGGACACATATCCATCAGTGTCTGCTCCTTGCGCTCCTTGCTGACCAGATCAAGCACCGGCTTCATCACCGTCAGGAAACGCTCCGGATCCTTGGACAACCGCAGGATCTCCGCGGTATTGACCGCATCTGCCAGTGCCGTATGCTGTGCCCCCTGGAACTCATAATCCGCCGCCGATACGGCATAGGAGAGCTTGATGCGGTGGTGAAGTCCCAGAAGTCTCCGAAACTCCTCCTGAAAGTCCGTCCAGTTCTCTTCCATCTGCTGAATGATCGTTCCCGGATAACTCTTAAATATTGCTTCGTGCTGGAACTGACGGATGTCGGACATACTCCAGGAATAAAACTGTGTCTCCCCCGGTCCGATCCACTCGGTGAAATCATCCATTGCCTCGGCAAATCCGGGTGCATCCTTGACCTTGTCGTCAGTGATCCCTGTCAGATCAATGATCACGGCATCCATCGTTCCAAACTCCGGCTTCACATAACTCTGGTATGTATCCACCACCTCAAAGTGATCGTCCATTCGTACGGCTCCGATCTCTATCAGTTCGCTGGACAGCTTGTTCTTGCCTCGCCACTGCTTTTCTATTTTATTCATTTCCAGATCTATCATGATATGCTGCATTTTCTTACTCCCTATATTTTGTTATAAACGACATTTTTTACATCTACATATAGTGCCTAATATTGACTTTTTCACGGTTTCGTGGTAACATTTTACTGTACTGCTAACGATTGTTATCGAATCATCCCCCATATTTTGATTCATGACAATCCCGTAATCAAAGGAGGCAAACTATGAGTCAGTCCGAT